>ERZ842401.5212-NODE-5212-length-14558-cov-5.843825_pt1 | contig 14558 bp, 10 predicted proteins | sample MGYA00521270_ERZ842401 | MGnify/ENA primary metagenome ERZ842401 (study PRJEB31892, sample SAMEA3878208) | bioreactor metagenome | biome: Moose rumen | place: Sweden | collected 2011-10 | study: EMG produced TPA metagenomics assembly of the PRJEB12797 data set...
GCTAAGTCGCTAAGATATTAATATTCAATTATATGGATTGTGATAACTGACATATTTCATCCTAACGATTTAAAACAGCTATCAGCAACATGAATGTAATATGTTATGTTATCAAATGACGATAAAACAAAAAAAACAAAAACTTAGCGGCTTAGCGACTCAGCGTGGGACTCTATTGTAGGCGAATGGCTGAATAGTTACTCTTGAATGACAAAATGATAACGATTATGAATTTTGCTGCTACACTCCTTAATGACCTGCACCGATACCTTGTGGCGCGTGAGGCGGTCGATGAAAGATTGCCGGAGTGCCCCGATGTAGAGGAGAAATGGCCCGCTATCGCCGAGGCCTACTTGCCTGATGGTATACGCGAGTTTGCCGACTATCCCGTCGCATCACTGGGTTGGATGATGTTCATCGGCATGGCGGTCGCTAAATATTGGGACCAGGATTGGGAGAAATATGCCCAGGTTGATGACCTCTACTTGTTGCTGCGCGACAAGCGGGGTTTTGACAACATGGACGAGTATATCCTCGACGAGGTCCTGGACCTGCATGGCGATGCTGCCGAGGCGAAGCAGTCGCTCGTCGGTGACTGTGCAGAGCGTGCCAAACGCGCGCTCTTCAAGCAGAATATCGAGCCTGGCACCGTCGAGGCCTTCAAGGGATATGTCGCATGCTTGCAATGCCTGTACCAGCTGGGCATGGCTGTCCAGCTCCATGATATGGGCTATCATATGGTGAAAAGTTAAATTTAAAAGTTATGAGTAAAGTATTATTGATCAACGGGTCTCCCCACAAGGAGGGGAACACCCATTTTGCCCTGAACGAAGCGGCGCAAGCACTCAACGAGCAGGGCATCGAGACCGAAATCGTGTGGATTGGAAACAAGCCGGTGAGGGGCTGCATCGCTTGTGGCAATTGTGCCACAACAGGCAGCGGGCACTGCGTGTTTAACGACGACCTGTGCAACGAGGTTATCGACAAGATGAATGATGCCGATGGCCTGATTGTGGGCTCGCCCACCTATTATGGCACACCCACGGGCAACGTGCTCAACCTGGTGCACCGCATGCTCTTTGCCGGTGCCCGGGTGCAGGGCAAGCCCGCGGCCGCGGTCATCGTGTGCCGCCGCGGTGGTGCCACCGCAGCGTTCCAGACGCTGCAGATGCCGTTCCAGATGGTCAACATGCCGCTGGTAACGTCACAGTACTGGAACATCGTCTATGGCTTGGAGCCAGGACAAGCGAAACTTGATGCTGAGGGGATGCAGACGATGCGCGTGATGGCGCGCAACATGGCGTGGATGATCAAGCAGTTCAAGTCGGGCAATGCACAAGTGCCTGAGGCTGAGCCGTGGCAATGCACTAATTTCATCAGATGATAGAGGTGTATGACGCTGGATAAGGACCCCATGGGCCATGCCATCGCCGAATTCCATTCCAATGGCAGGGCGGCACGGTTGCGGGTGTTCTCGCCCATGTTTGACGAGGACGAGATTCCCGTTGCGACGCTGTTCCGCTCCTTTGACGACATGCCTGCCATCGAGCAGGAGGCGTTGCGCTTGGCTGGCGGCAACATCCTTGATGTGGGTGCGGGTGCCGGTTGCCACTCGTTGGCGTTACAGGAAATGGAAAAACGAGTTACCGCCATCGACATTTCGCCCCTGGCTGTGACGACGATGCGCGAGCGCGGTGTCAATGATGTGTTGCAGCAGGATTTCTTCACGCTCGATGGCCGGTTCGACACCATCCTCATGCTGATGAACGGTATTGGCATCGTGGGCTCATTGAGCCGCATGCCGGCCTTTTTTATGCAGGTAGAACATCTGTTGGCTCCTGGTGGCCAGCTGCTGTGTGACTCCAGCGACATCTGCTATGTGTTTGAGGACGAGGACGGTTTCATTGACCTCACGGGCATTGAGGGCTACTATGGCGAGTTGACTTACCAGATGCAGTACAAGGGTATCAAGGGTGAGTCTTTCCCCTGGCTGTTCATCGACCCGCAGACCCTGGACAATCAGGCCAGGGCACATGGCTTTGCCTGTGAAATCGTCGCTCGGGGCTCGCATTACGACTATCTGGCACGCATCACCCGCAGGGGGTGATTTGTTCAACAAGAGGCTCGCCCCACGACAACTCGGCACGGTTTTTGCATTCATTCTGAATGCGACCACATTGTTAATCGTTGCTAAAGGACTAAAATTTATCGATCAAGGTAACGACTAAATGAAAAAGTTGTTGTACATTTGTACTTCAATTTGTTGATGACAATAATATTTTCTTAAGCACCAATGAAGTCAGATAGTTTAGTGATTATCCCGACCTATAACGAGAAGGAGAATATCAGGAGTATCATTACGGCTGTGCTCAACATCACTGAGCACCCTTTTGACGTGCTCATCGTTGATGATAACTCGCCCGATGGCACGGCTGCTATCGTGGACTCGATGATTGCTGAGCAACCTGAACGCATACACATCCTCAAGCGTCCGGGTAAGCAAGGCTTGGGAACGGCCTATATCGCTGGCTTCAAGTGGGCCTTGTCGCATGGCTATGAGTACATCATCGAGATGGATGCTGACTTCTCGCATCCTGTCAACAAACTCACCCAGCTGCAGGCGTCCTGTGCGACAGGCGGCGCCGATGTCTCGGTAGGTTCCCGCTATGTCTCGGGCGTGAATGTCGTCAACTGGCCCATGGGCAGGATGCTGATGAGTTATTATGCCTCGGCCTATGTGCGTGTGATCACCGGCATGAAGGTGCGGGACGCGACGGCAGGCTTTGTGTGCTATCGCCGTGAGGTGCTGCAATCCATCAATCTTGACGCGATTGAGTTCAAGGGCTATGCCTTCCAGATCGAGATGAAGTTCACTGCCCACTGCATGGGATTCGTCATCAAGGAGGTGCCCATTGTGTTTGTCAATCGTGTGCTGGGCACCAGCAAAATGAACAAGAGCATCTTCTTTGAGGCATTGTGGGGCGTGATCAGGCTGCGTTGGGACTCCATCTTCAACAAGCACCGTTTTCAGCGCATGCCGCCACCCAAGCAGATCACAGCCTGAGGGGGGCATCTATTGACGGCCGACTTGACACATCAGCAGACGTGTTTCAAGGCGGCTCTTTTATTTTGGCATGGTTTTTGCCTAACCATGGACATGATCAATTGCGATAATTGAAATTTGACTGATGAAGCATAATCACATCACAGGATTGACCGACGAGCAAGTCTTGACCAGCAGGGAGCAATATGGTGACAACGTGTTGACCCCCCCCGCACGCGCATCTCTATTAAAACAGTTCTTGGAAAAATTCAATGACCCGCTCATCAAGATTCTCTTGGTGGCGCTCGTCTTGTCGGTCGCACTTTCAGTATATGAGTACTGCTTCCTGGATATGGGCCGCAGCATCCTGTTTGAGCCTCTGGGCATCTTTGTGGCCATCGTATTGGCAACGCTGGTGGGTTTCCTCGTTGAGGTGAATGCCAACAAGAAGTTCCGCCTGCTCAATCAGACCGACGACCATGTGGGGGTGAAGGTGGTGCGCGGTGGGCACATCACACAGGTGCCGCGATGCGACATCGTGGTCGGCGACATCGTCATCCTTGAGACGGGCGAGAAAGTGCCGGCCGATGGCACGGTCATCGATAGTTTTAACCTCACGGTAGACGAGAGCTCGTTCACTGGAGAGCCTTCGGCAAGGAAAACCCATGACGCCATTGTGGCTGCCCGTGACACCGAGGCTACCTATCCCGCGACGATGCTCCTGCGCGCCAGCACGATTCTTGAGGGCAGTGCGTCGATGCGTGTTGACCGTGTGGGTGACCAGACTGAGTACGGCAAGGTATATCGCGATGCTCAGATTGACAATAACATCAAGACTCCGCTCACGCAGCAGCTCGACCGACTGGGACGCACCATCGCCCGGGGCAGTTACATCATGGCAGGGTTGCTGGTGTTGGGCCGTGTGATCGAGTATCTGGTGGGTGGCAGCGAGGGCTTTGTCGCCGATGCGCAGTACTTCATCGAGACGGTCATGCTGGCAGTGACGCTCATCGTGGTCTCGGTCCCCGAGGGACTACCCATGAGTGTGACATTGTCGTTAGCGCTGAGCATGCGCAAGATGCTCAAGCACAACAACCTGGTTAGACGCATGCACGCTTGCGAGACCATGGGCGCTGCAACGGTGATTTGTACCGACAAGACTGGAACGCTCACGCAAAACAAGATGCAGGTCTATCAGGCTCATTTCTACGGCTTGGACGAGGGCGCTAAACTTGCTGGTGATGACGCGAGCACCTTGGTTTGCGAGAGCATCGCTTGCAACAGCACCGCTTTTCTTGATGATGCCAATCCCGACAAAGTCGTGGCTCTGGGTAACCCCACCGAGGGGGCTCTGCTCCTGTGGCTGCGGGATGTTGGCGTTGATTATATGGCCGTCAGAGAATCCTCCGAGGTGCTTGCCAGGTCGCCATTCTCGACAATGACCAAGTTCATGGCATCGGTGATAAAACGTGCCTCCGGAGAGCGGTTTTTGCTGCTCAAGGGTGCCCCCGAGATTGTCATGCGATTGTGTCGAATGTCCCAGGACGAGCCTTTGTTCATTCAGGCAAGTCAAGAACTCGCCGACTATCAATCCAAGGCGATGCGCACCCTGGCATTTGCCTCGGCCATGCTGGCCGATGACGATGACCCTGATGCGATGTTACAGGCTTTGAAAAAGGGTGAAGCACCACAACTCGAGTTCTTGGGCATCGTGGCAATAAGCGATCCCGTTCGCGGTGATGTGCCGGCCTCAATCCAGGATTGCCGCAATGCTGGGGTGAAGGTGAAAATCGTGACGGGTGACACGGGAGCCACCGCGCGGGAGATTGGTCGACAGGTGGGGCTGTGGACGAGTGATGACAGCGAGGATGCGATCATCACAGGCCCCGACTTTGCGGCCCTGACCGACGAGCAGGCGGCTCAACGTGCAGCTGCCATTAAGATTATGGCTCGTGCACGACCTGATGATAAGGCGAGACTCGTCAGGCTCTTGCAACAGCAGGGCGAGGTCGTGGCGGTCACCGGTGACGGCACTAACGATGCGCCTGCGCTCAATGCCGCCCAGGTGGGACTCTCGATGGGCGATGGCACTGCTGTGGCCAAGGAGGCAAGCGACATCACCATCCTCGATAATTCCTTTGCCAGCATCAATAAGGCCGTCCTTTGGGGACGCTCCCTGTATAGCAACATCCAGCGTTTTGTGCTGTTCCAGCTGGCGGTCAACGTGTGCGCATGCCTGGTAGTGGCTATCTGTTCCTTCTTCAGCAAGCAGCCGGCCCTCACGGTCACCCAGATGCTGTGGGTCAACCTGATCATGGACACGTTTGCCGCCCTTGCTTTGGCCTCATTGCCGCCCAACAGTGTGCTCATGCGCCAACGGCCGCGCGATTCCCGAGCCAGTATCATCACATCGGGCATGATGAGGTTCATCCTTGTTAGCGGCATCGCTTTTGCCGTGATGATGATAGGCCTTTACTACTATTTTGTCCGTGAGGCCAATGGCGGGCCTGTTTTTGCGCGTGGCATCAACCCCAACATCAATCCGCACGAGATGGGGGTGTTCTTCAGCACATTCGTGTTCCTGCAGTTCTGGAACATGCTCAATGCGCGATCGTTTGCAACGGGCAAGTGGGCTTTCAACAACATGGAAGACAGCAAAGTGTTCTGGTCGGTCGCTTTGGTCATCTTTGTGGGGCAGATCGTCATTGTACAGTTTTTCTCGCCAATGTTCAATTGCTCGCCGCTCACACCGATAGACTGGCTATGGGTGATCCTGGGAACCTTCCCCGTCTTTATCGTGGGACAGGTGGTCTTGAAACTCCAAAATCAATGACAGGAAAAAAGATTTAAAAAGTTTTTATGGAAAAATCTTGTACATTCAAGATATTAGATGTAATTTTGCATTATCTATATAGATATGTATCGTGATGAAACCAACAATTATAACTAATATTTATCAAAAAACTATGAAGAAATTATTACTTTCTGCATTTGTGATGGCTCTTGCAGGCGTTGGCACTGCTAATGCTGCATTAGAAATTATTGCCACTAACGTGGATCAGCCTGCTGCCGACACCCTGTTGTTCGCACTGCCCGTGTCTCCCGATTGCTCGCAGGAGATCTGGACTTCTTACCAGCCTGCATGGGGTGGTGAGATGCGCATCATGAAGTTCCAGGCCGAGTATCTGGTGACTGCTAAGGACTTCACTTGTGGTGACACCAATAAGGGAACCGCTACACTGCCCGCCAACGCCAAGGTCATTGGCCTGGGTCTCGATGGCTATGACATCGGTAGCGATGTTACAAACAAGGGCGTGTTCCATGAGGTAACCGCATGGTGCAAGAACATTCCTCGTGACCAGATGGCCCTTGAATATCTCGACTTGTTCGATGGCTACAGGTCACATCTTCCCCAGGGCGACCTGTACACCGACACTGTGACCTACCGTGGCTACAAGGTGGGCTCGACCGACCACCCCGGTGTGATCTGCACCTTCGACCTTGAGGCAACTCCCGAGGATCCCCGTCCCGTTGTGGAAATCCCCTTCGGCAACCCCGAGGACACCCGCATGCCTTTCTGGTACACTGGCGAGAACATCTACCTCACCCTGTGGCTGTGCAACTACTTTGATGTGCACATGAAGTATCACTACATGGCTTATGACCAGGCCGAGGCTAAGTATGCTAGTCTTATGCGCTCGGGCAACTATTGCTTCAACAGCGAGTCTCAGGAAGAAATCCTGGAGTTCTTTGGTGTGCCCCTGATGTATGAGCTTCCCCAGTATCGTCTGCCAGCATTCCGCACTCCTTATTACACCAACGACATCCGCGTTACCTGCGAGGGCTATGAGACCATCTATGAACTCCAGGACGAGGACGGCAACGTGATGACGCGCAACGAGGACGGTAACTACTACTCGCTGGATCACACCAAGACCTACAAGGTGGTTGTTAGCGGCAAGGAGCGTGCATCGTTCACCTTCGATAACATCTATACCGACATCAACCTGCTGATCAACAACCTCACCGCTGTTGAGGAGGTGAATGCACAGAAGACTGTGGCAAGTGTTGCTTATTACAACTTGGCTGGCCAGATGAGCGCCGAGCCCGTTAATGGTGTGAACATCGTTGTTACGACCTACACCGACGGCACCCGCTCGACTGCTAAGGTAATCAAGTAATACTTGATACCCTACAGACATCTATCGAGAGTCGCTCCCGTTAACAGGGCAGGCGACTCTCGCTTTTTTACAACCAAGGGGAAAAGATGGTGATGAATTGATGGTAGGAAAACAAATTATTGTTACCTTTGTGACATGAAGGAATAATATAAAAGTGAAAACGAAATGAAAAAACCGAAATTCAGTTCCCGTCCTGTTCTCGGCTTGCTTGTGGCGCTCGCCCTGGGGGCGGACTACGGCACGGCAGCGGCTGTCGCGTTGCCGCAGTCTCAGAGCAACACGGTCATCCAGACTGTGACTGGACAGGTGCTTGACGAGAACGGCGAACCGGTCATCGGGGCAACCGTCAGCGTCAAGGGCTCCAACGCGACCACAGTCACCGACTTCGACGGGCGTTTCAGCATCCGTGCCGACCGGGGAAAGACCATTGTGGTGAGTTATGTGGGATATGCTAACCACGAGGTGCTGGTCGATGGCAACGCGTTGACCGTCAGCTTGGAGCAGGACTCCCAGGTGCTCAACGAGGTTGTCGTGACGGCATTGGGTATCAAGCGGGAGGCCAAATCGCTGTCCTACAACGTGCAGCAGGTGGAAGGTGACGCTTTGATGAGGGTGCAGGATGCCAACTTTGTCAATTCGTTGTCGGGCAAGGTGGCCGGTGTGACCATCAATGCCAGCGCTACGGGTGCTGGCGGCAGCAGCCGCGTGGTCATGCGCGGTGCCAAGTCCATCAACGGCAACAACAACGTGCTTTACGTCGTTGACGGCATCCCCATGCAGAGCCTGACGAGCGAGCAGCCCGAGGGCATCTTTGCCGGAGCGGGACAGACGGGCGATGCGACTGCCAATATCAATCCCGATGACATCGAGAGCATCAGCGCCTTGACGGGACCGTCGGCAGCAGCTCTCTATGGCGCCAATGCCGCCAACGGTGTCATCATCATCAACACCAAGCGCGGCCGTGCGGGCAGGGTGGATCTGACCTACAACGGCAGTTTCCAGTTCTCCAAGCCCTTTGTGCTGCCGCGTTTCCAGAACCAGTACGGGCCGAGCGAGGCGGGCAGTTACTTCAGTTGGGGCGAGCGGTTGGCCACGCCAAGCGACTACCGTCCCGCCGACTTCTTCCAGACAGGTGCCAACATCGCCAACTCGGTGAGCCTGAGCACCGGCACCGACAAGAACCAGACCTACGTGTCGCTGGGTGCCACCAATGCCCAGGGCATCATCCACAGCAACAACTACGACCGCTACAACGTGAGTCTGCGCAATACCACCAACTTCCTCGATGACCGCATGACCCTTGACCTGGGCTACATGCTCACCGCCGTCAAGGAGCAGAACATGATCAGCCAGGGCCAGTACCACAATCCGCTGGTGCCTGTCTATCTGTTCCCTGCGGGTGACGATTTCTCCAAGTTGGGCTTCTATGAGCGCTACGACACGGGCCGCAACTTCCCCGTGCAGTACTGGCCCTACAACTACGACATCTCGATGGAGAACCCCTACTGGGAGACCGAGCGCGAGCACTTTGTCAATCACAAGGAACGTCACCAGGCCACCGTGTCGCTCAACTGGCGCATCGCGCCGTGGATGGACATCACTGGCCGCGTGAAGTATGACAAGAACAGCGACAAGTATGAGGAGAAATTCTTCGCCTCGACCAACACGCTCTATGCCTCCAAGTATGGCCACTACGGCCTGCGCAATGTGAGCAACCGCCAGATGTATGCCGAGGCCTTTGCTAAGTTCGACAAATACTTTGAAGATGCCGGCTTGAGTTTGAGCGGCGTGCTGGGCACGAGTTTTGATCAGCGCGACAACGCCATCGAGGGTTTCAGCGGCCATCTGAAGGGTACCGCCAACAAGTTCACCCTGGCCAACGTCGAGACAGGCAACTCGACTTTCAAGCCCGTGCAGAGCGGTTACAGGACTCAGTTGCAGAGCGTCTATGCCACTGCACAACTGGGCGGATCCAATATGGTCTATCTTGATGTCACGGCACGCAACGACTGGTCGAGCAAACTCGAGAAAAGTTACTTTTACTGGTCAGCCGGCTTGAGCCTCATCTGGACCGATATGTTCCCCTCCCTGGGGCGCAGCCAATGGCTCAACTACCTCAAGACCCGCGTGGGCTATTCCCAGGTGGGTAATGAACCCAATGAGCCATTCCTGACCCGCGAGACCTATGCCATCAATCCCTCGACGGGTCTTGCCGAGACCTCGACGCGCATGCTCACCAATCTCAAGCCCGAGCGCACCAACTCGTGGGAGGCCGGCATCGACCTGTACATGTTCAATACTCGCTTGCGGCTCAATGCAACCCTGTACCAGTCAGCCACTCGCAACCAGTTCTTTTATCCCACACTGCCCGCTTCGTCGGGCTACACGAGTGCCGTGGTCAACGGTGGCCGCGTCGATAACAAGGGAGTCGAACTCACAGCGCGTTATACCCAGCCCATCGGTGCACTGACCTGGGAGACTTACCTGACCTGGACGCTCAACCGCAACAAGGTCAAGGAACTGCTGCGCGGCTGGCGCAACCCTATCGATGGCGAGATCTACAACCTTGACGAACTCTACATGGGCGGCACCTCGGGTTACCAGATCAGGCTGACCGAGGGCGGCACATTGAGCGACGTGTATGTCTCCACCCTCAAGACCGATGAGCATGGGGCCATCTACGTCAATCCCGAGCGCCAGAATGTGGAGGCTAACCCCAATAACAATGCCTACTACATCTATGCCGGTCAGGCGGCCCCCCGTTACAACCTGTCGTGGGGCAACACTCTGTCATTCAATGGTATTACCGCTTCGGCCCTGCTGACCTACCGCAATGGTGGCATCGTCGTGAGCGAGACGCAGGCCATCCTAGACTATTACGGCGCCAGCGAAGCCACCCAGAATGCCCGCAACGACGGCGGTGTCATCATCAACGGCAAGGCGATCAATGCCCAAGGCTTTTATCAGACCGTGGGCAATCCCAACGGCACGGTGGATTCCCGCTACGTCTATAGCGCGACCAACCTGCGCCTGGCCGAGCTGAGCATCGGCTATGACGTGCCTGTTCACCGCTGGGTGAAGTGGATAAAAGGGCTGAATGTGGCTTTTGTGGCGCACAACCTGTGCATGCTCTACAATAAGGCCCCTTACGACCCCGAGGCGACCTCCAACACGGGCACCTACTACCAGGGTATCGACTACTTCATGCAGCCCAGCCTGCGCTCGATGGGATTTAATGTGAAACTCAAATTCTGAAGGCTATGAAGACAAGAATCATCATGATAATGGCAACAGCCCTGCTGTTGGCGTCTTGCACCAAGTCGTTTGACGATATCAACACCAACCAGCACCAGTTGACCGACGAGGAACTGGCCAACGACTACCAGAATGTGGGTGCCTTCTTCTCGCAGATGGTGTCGAGGGTGGTCCTGTTTGATGACGGCTCGGGCAACTGCCTGTCATCGGATTACCAGGTGGCACAGGGTTTGAGCGCCGACCCGTTCTCGGGCTACGTGGCCTTGACGGGCACCTGGCGCAATGGCATCCACAACGGTTCCTACAGTTTTGTGAGCGGCTGGTATGACCAGATGTTCACGCGCGCCTTCAGCGAGGTGATGCCGGCATGGCAGCGTGTCACTCGTGTGGCCGACGAGATGGGACAGCCCGCAGTGGCGGCTCTCGCCACGATTGTCAAGGTCGAGGCGTTGCACCGCGTGACCGACATGTACGGCCCTATCCCCTATATCCACTTTGGCAGCGGAGCGCTCGGGACGGCCTATGACCGCCAGCAGGAGGTCTATAACCGGTTTTTTGCCGAGTTAGACAGTGCCATCGAGGTGCTCACGCCGTTGGCCGAGTCGGGTGGCCAGTTATTGCCCGACTACGACAACGTCTATGAGGGCAATGTCACGCGATGGGTGAAGTTTGCCAACACCCTGCGCCTGCGCCTGGCACTGCGTGTGGCCTATGCCAACCCCGGCCTGGCGCAGCGCGAGGCCGAGAAGTCGGCAGCCTGCACGGTGGGCTTTATCGAGACGGTGTCCGACCGCGCCCAACTGCAGCACGGTCGCTTGACCTATTTCCACCCAAACTATGACATGGCCTATAACTTCAACGCCGGCGAGGTGCGCATGGGTGCGAGCATGGACAGTTACATGAACGGCTACAGCGACCCGCGCCTGGCGGCCTATTTCGTGCCGGCAAGCAACGACAACAAGTATCACGGCGTGCGGTTGGGTGTCCACAACATGAATCCCACGCGCTATGCGGGCGTTTATGTGTCCAACCTGAACATCGACCAGGCCACGACGCCCATCGTGTGGATGACGGCAGCCGAGGGTTTCTTCCTGCGCGCCGAGGCGGCTCTGCGTGGCTGGAACATGGGGGGCACGGCCAGGGCTTTCTATGAGGCGGGCATTCGTGCCTCGTTCGACGAGAACAACGTCAGCGGGGCCGATAACTATGTCAACAACAGCACGGCCAAGCCCGCCCGCTTTGTGGACCGTACCAGTGGTGGCAACAATGCCAACGCCCTTAGCACCATCACCATCGCCTGGGACGATGAGGCCGACTTTGAGACCAACCTGGAGCGCATCATCACCCAGAAGTGGATTGCCATGTATCCCGATGGCTGTGAGGGCTGGGCGGAGTTCCGTCGCACGGGCTATCCGCGGCTGTTCCCCGTCGTGAACAACGACAGTCAGGGACTCATCGACACACAGATGCAGGTGCGCCGCTGCCCATTCCCGGTACAGGAGTACAACACTAACGAGGCTGCTGTGCAGGCCGCCATCCAACTGCTGGATGCCGAGGCGCTGGAAGGAGGACAGGACAATGGCGGCACCCGCCTGTGGTGGGACAGGAAAGAGAGATAAGAGATAAAAGACATAATAGATATGAGATTATCTGGATATATGATTGCGGTAGCAGTGCTCATGGTGTTGACGGCTTGTGACATCGAGCCGCAGGCACTGGATCTGCAGCCCATGAAGGAGTACAGTGAGGAGTATTATCAGGCCTTGCGCGACTACAAGGCGAGTCCGCACGAGATTTGCTACGTCTATTATGCCGACTGGGCGCCCATCGAGGGGGCCAGCGGCTATAAGGACCCGGCATCGTGGGGTGAACGCATCATCGGGCTGCCTGACAGTATCGACATCGTGAACTTGTGGATGGGCATCCCCACGCCCGAGACGCATCCCGTCGCCTATCAGGACATGATCGAGACCCGCAACAAGAAAGGTACCCGATTTGTCTTCCATGCCGACGCCTCGAATTATAACCACCGCTTTACGGTCCAGGGGCGGGCCTACGACCTGTCCGCTGACCGCAGCGAGGAGGCCATCCGTGCTTATGCGCGCTGGGTGTGCGACACGGTGGTCAAGACGGGCCTCGATGGCGCTGATTTCGACTACGAGGGCTGGAACGGACAGCACCTGACATGGGCTATCGAGGAGTGCGACAAGATCTTCGGCCCCAATGGCCAGTACCCCGACAAACTGGTCATTGTGGACTACTTCTCGGTGTCGCCGCCGGTGGCCTGCGACCCCTGGGTGGATTACTACGTCAAGCAGGCCTACAGCCAGCAGGGAGCCGGCGTCGGGGCCATGGGGCATCCCGACGAGAAGACGGTCTATTGCGAGTCCTTCGGCCAGAAGCCCACGGGCGGCGAAATCTTCAACTATGCCGCTTGGGAGCCTGCCACAGGCCATAAGGGTGGCTGTGGCGCCTACTATGTGGAGCGCAACTACTACAACACGAGCGACGGTGTGCCCTACGGCGCCATCCGCCGTGCCATCCAGATCATGAATCCGGCTAGATAGGCTTTAGGTTTTAGGCTTTAGCATTCATCACGAAACAATGAAAAGAACGATATTCAATATTTTATTGCTGATGGCTGTCGGTATGTTTCTGGCGGCCTGTGACAGCGAGGGCGACAGGTTTGACTACAACAAGGTGGGGTTGCTCATCTCGGGCACCGAGCAGGTGCCTGTGCAGCGCTTCACGGTCGAAGAACTGCCTGCGGCCTATGCCGTGACGGTCAAGGCGACACGCCGCTGCGACGCGCCTGTCACCGTGCGCCTGGCCATCGACACGGCACTGGTTCGGGCCTACAACGCCAAGCAGGGCACTGCCTATTATCCCGTGCCGCTCTCATGCGTCACCCTTGAGAACAGCGAGGTGGAAATCAAGGCGGGCGAGGCTCTGTCCACGGCTGCACAGGTCAAGGTCATCGACACCGACGCCTTTATCGAGGGCGCGACCTACGTCATCCCCGTGACCATCGAGCAAGTGACGGGCGAGGGTGGGGAAGTCATCGAGAGCAGCCGCACGCTTTTCCTGCAGATTTCACGCATCATCTCGTTCTACTCGCTCGAGAACAACCAGAACGCGTCGTCGAACTACATCTTCCCCGACGACATGATGGTGAACCTGACCAATTACACGATTGAGTTCAAGTTCTACTCATACTACTTCGGCAACGTGGGCAACATCAAGCGCGTGCTCGCCATCGAGGGCAAGAACGAGGAGGAGGCCAACATGTTCCGCTTCGGCGAGAACGGTTCGGCGGGTGGCGACATCCTGCAGTGGGTGTTGCCCGGCGGTCGCTGCTTCTCCAACACCCACTTCAAGACCAACCAGTGGTATCTGGTTTCCTGCACCTACGACGGAACGACCTTCAAGATGTATGTCGATGGGGTCGAGGATGCCCAGACCACGGGCAGCGGCAAGGCCACGCCTTTCCAGCGCTTTGAGTTGGGCATGTCGTGGGGCAATTACCGCAGCAGCCAGTTCTACCAGGGCCGACTGTGCGAGGTGCGCGTGTGGAACCGTGCCCTCACGGCCAGCGAGATTTCCATGGGCTTTGCTGGTGTCAATGCCCAGAGCGACGGCCTCGTGGCCTACTGGAAAATGAACGAGGGCGAGGGGCACATCTTCCACGACGCCACTGGACACGGCTACGACATGGACTGGACCGACACCTGGCGCGACGACCGCGAGAACGGTGTCCTGGTCTCCCACGACTACAGCCAGTACATCCGCTGGGTCAAAGACGACCACAACAAGGTAGCGCAGTAGTTATTCAAGTTCTGAAGTGCGAGTCACTTCAGAACTTGAAGTTTAGAGTTTAGGGTTTAGGGTTTAGAGTTTGGAGTTACTCGTCAGTTGAGCAAGTTCTTTAACAGGGCAACCGCACCAAAATTCGCCCATGAATCACCCAGAGGGTGGCCTCCTGAGTAACCCCGTGTTTCCTCAACACCCCTCGTGAAAAATTCCACTCAACCCCTTGACAAAAGGCAAAAAATTCACTACCTTTGCACCACAACCACCAG
>ERZ842401.5214-NODE-5214-length-14554-cov-4.694876_pt1 | contig 14554 bp, 9 predicted proteins | sample MGYA00521270_ERZ842401 | MGnify/ENA primary metagenome ERZ842401 (study PRJEB31892, sample SAMEA3878208) | bioreactor metagenome | biome: Moose rumen | place: Sweden | collected 2011-10 | study: EMG produced TPA metagenomics assembly of the PRJEB12797 data set...
GGGACATCGGCACCCGCTTTATCCCATCACCATCAACCATAGCTTTAATTTTACATCAGACACCCATGCCCAGATGATCGCGTCTGTGTACGAAGCCCAGAGCGAGGTGCTGCGCCGGGTGGCAGAGTTGTCGGACTGTGTGATTGTGGGCCGCTGCGCAGATTACTACCTGCGGGAACTGGAGCCTTATCGCATTTTCGTTTACGCAGACATGGACAGCCGCATCGAGCGCTGCAGGAAGCGCAGCGAGGGAGCGGAGCAGTTTTCGGAGAAAGAGATCCGCCGCCAGATTCGGAGGATCGACCGGCAACGCGCCAGATTTTACGGTGACACCACCGGCCAGACCTGGGGCGATAAACGCTGCTATGATCTGTGCGTCAACACCACAGGGAAAAACATCAAGGAAATCGTACCGCACATCGCGGCTATGCTGAGATAATCATTCAGACTATCACAAAAGCATTGATTCGACGGGGGTACTCTCCGTGTCGAATCAATGCTTTTGACGTTTATATCAGGTTTTATTTTACTTCTCCGCTCAGCATGGCCACAAGCTCCAGCCACAGATCCAGATCCGAAGTAGGGGAGGACCAGAGCCGCAGAGAGATGATGTTGATGGCCTGCTCTTTCAGGCGATAATAATGCCGGCGTGAGATGTTCAAGCGGAACAGCACGTCGGTTTGCAGGAGCTTTTCATCGGAAATGTAGGTCATGTAAATGAGATCATAGAGCAGGGGACCGTTGTCCGGCTTGCGCTTGAGAGCAGTGAGAGCGTCGTTGATCCGATCCAGAAGCTGCCTGGTCTTGGCCAGGCGTTCCAGGTTCAGCTCCAAACGGCGGTTCTCCATACCGATTTCAGCGTCGACTCTGCTGAGCAGGGCATCGAGCTTCTTCAGTGGGACATTCAGCTCCGAAGCGATCATCTCGATTCAACAATCCGTTTGCCAGATTAGAAACAAAGCCCAGAGGCGGTGAAGATACCACTCCTCTGGGCTTTTACTATTGTTATGGTAGTTCTAGAAAATGCGATCTCCGTTTTTTACCTTTTCAGTCGGCTGAAGGAGAACGACGCCCTGCTCGGAGTCGGTGCCAAGGATGCGTACTTCGCTCTTCACGGAACCGATATGCATCGGCGTCAGATTCACGCAGCAAACAAGCTGTTGACCGATCAGATCCTCCGGCCGGTACAGGGTTGTGATTTGCGCAGAAGATTTTTTGATCCCGATTTCCTCTCCAAAATCAATGGTCACCACATAGGCCGGATTGCGGGATTTTTTGTTGTCCTTTACTTCAAGAACCGTGCCGACGCGCATTTCAACCTTGTCAAACTCTGATACTTCAATCATTTTTATCCTCCTGATGTTGTTGCTATTATTGCTTCGTTGCGCGCAAGTCATTTGGCGTCAGGCCAAAATACGCTTTGAAACACTTGGTAAAATAACTGGGCGAAATAAAATGCAGTCGTTCACTGAGTTGAGATATTTTTTCATCTGAGGTGAGCAGCTGCATTTTTGCGTATTCCAGCCGCCTGTCCCGAATATATTCATTGACCGTTTTTCCTGTGCTTTTCTTAAAAGCAGCGGAGAAATAATACTTACTGTACCCCAACTCTCGAGCAATGCTTTCAATAGAAATGTCTTCTGTCAAGTGGAGACTGATAAACGCGTCCGCGTCGGCGATCATTTTGGAAAAGTTCTGGTGCAGAGCCTTATAGTCGTGCACTTTATGGATATAGTCATCCAGCATGGACGAATTGTGCGCATATACCTCACTGACGCTGGTTGCGGAATCGATGGCCTGAATATAGAAATTGCTCATGCTGTACGCCGTTTCCGGCGGCAAGCCGCCGCGCATGGCAGCTCTGGAGCACAAGGTAACGGTGGCGATGCAGGTGTTTTTTGCGTTTTGAAGAGCGCTCTGATTGCTGAGCTTCCCCACATCTCCGATAGCCGCGTAATTGCTGAGCAGCTCTTTGTACTGGAGGTTTCCATCTTCCACCAGCTTCAGGTAAAAGGCTTCAAAGGCATAATTGCCGCGGGCATTCTGCCTGCTGTCATTGGAGGAGTCGCTCGCGTGCGGCTCTTCATTTTGGGCAAACATGATGATATCGCTTAACCCATATACCTGGCGATTCAGGGAATACGCAAACATGATCGCGTATTGAAAGATGTTTGTCAGAGAGATCGTCGGCACGGCCGAGATAAAAGCAAGCACCTCGTCCTGTTGTGCTTTGTTCATGGATTTTTTCTGCATCTGCTGCTTGATCCCGGAGATCGGAGCATCTGCGGGCAGCACCGGCCCAAGCAAATACAGATGCGTATGATCGGAGATTTCCCCGGATATACAGATCCACATCAGGCCGAGATCATCGGACAGAATCATAGGGACGTCCTTCGGTGTCTCCGCACTCTGGATGCGATGAAATAGGGAATGGTTTCGGCTTTGATAAAAGCCAAGCTCAGGGAGCGCACAGTTGGTTGACTCCAGTTCAAAGTCCGAACTGTATGTCCAGGTATAGATGCCATTGATCTTTGACAACAGCTCTGAAAAAAAGACTACCTGATCCATGATTTCCCCTTCATTTCCGGCGGGTGAAAGCCGCCATGCTGTTTTTGTTAAAAATGACTATGAGGAAGTATAACGAAATAGTGAAACGTATAATTCATTTCATTTGTTTTTGGACATGCTGAAATGAATTACAGCAATATCGAATGAATTATAACATCCTTCCCCGAAAATTGCTATACTTTTTCATGAAAAAAGAATCGGGGGATGCGTATGAAAAAGATAGATTTCAATCGTGGCTGGCATTTCCGCAAAGTAGGTCACGAAAAGGAAGGCTTCGCCGTAGACCTTCCTCACGACGCCATGCTGACAGAAAGACGCGACGCTCATTCCCCGACGGGAAACGGCTGTGCGTATTTTGAGGGCGGAACGTACATTTACGACAAGCAGTTTGTAATCCCACCCGAGTGGGATGGACTAAGCAAGATCCTGTTCTTCGAAGGCGTATATAAAGACGCGCAGGTGCTGGTAAACGGCGTCAAGCTTACTGAGAGGCCGTACGGCTATTCCGAATTTGAAGTCGATATCACAGAGCATGTAACGACCGGTTCCAATGAGATCCGAGTCGTGGCCGACAATTCCAGGGTTCCCAACAGCCGCTGGTACAGCGGCGCGGGCATATACAGAGAAGTTTCCCTGTTTGTCGGGGATGTGCGGCACATCAAGCTCAATGGCGTAAAGGTTCGGACGCTTTGCCTTGAGCCGGCACAGATCGAAGTCAGCATTGAGACAACAGCGGCGGACGGGCTTTTGCTTGAAACGGAGATCCTTTTCAAAAACGAGCCTGTCGCAAAGGCACAGGGCTCGCACCTTGTCCTTGATATCCCGAAGGCGAGGCTGTGGGATGCGGAGCATCCCGACCTGTATACCTGCCGTGTCCGGTTGAGTGACGGAGACCGTCAGTTGGACATGCTAGAGACGCGCTTCGGCATCCGTATGCTGCAGTGGTCCAACAAGGGATTCTTTGTGAACGGAGCGGAGACGCTGCTCAAAGGAGCCTGCATCCACCATGACAATGGCCTTCTCGGCGCCTGTCAGTTTCGGGAGGCGGAGTACCGCAAGGTCAGGCTTCTCAAGGAAGCGGGATTCAACGCGATCCGATCCTCTCACAATCCAGTCGGCAGAGCAACGCTGGACGCATGCGATGAATATGGCATGTATGTCGTCGATGAGACCTTTGACCAGTGGTTCCAGCACAAAAACAAATACGACTATGCCTCCGTATTCAAGGACTGGTGGAGAGCAGATACCAGGACAATGATTGAAAAAGACTTCAATCATCCCTGCGTCATCCTGTATTCCATCGGTAACGAAGTCTCCGAGACTGCACTGCCTGAGGGGATCGCGCAGGCGGAAGAGATCGCCCGTTTTGTGCGTGAGCTCGACCCATCAAGGCCGGTCACGACAGCGGTGAGTCTGATGCTGAACGCCATGGTATCAAAGGGCCTGGGATTATACCGGGAGGACAAGTCGGCGTCGGACGGACTGAACAATCTGTCAGGCAGCGCTTTCGTCAACTTTGCAATGGCCATGACCGGAAAAGTGATGAACCTGGTGGCCGCGTCTCCGTTTGCGGACGCCGCTTCTGCCGGGGTGTTTTCCAAGGTCGATATCGCCGGCTACAACTATGGTCTGGTGCGCTATGAAAAAGACGCAAAGAAGTATCCGGAACGGATCCTGCTCGGCTCGGAGACCATGCCGCCGGAACTCTATGACAACTGGCAGAAGGTGAAAAAGCTCCCCGCGCTGATCGGGGATTTCATGTGGACCGGCTGGGACTATATCGGCGAATCGGGAATCGCGGTCGTCTCCTACTCCAGCTGGTATCAGGCAAAAAACAATCCGCCGCTTTTGCTGGGCGGCCCCGGGGTGATCGATATCACAGGCATGCCGCGGCCGGAGGTCTGGATGAACCGGGCCATATACGGGGAGAAGAACATCTGCCGGATCGGCGTAGAGCCTGTGATCTACGCGAAAGACAGGAAAGGATCTTCCCCGTGGCGGAAAACAGACGCCATACACAGCTGGGCGTGGAATGGCTGCGAAGGGCGGATGGCAAAGATCCTTGTCTATACGGATGGCGACACGGTAAAGCTCTATCTGAACGATCAGCCCGTCGGAACGAAGAAGGTCAGAAAATGCAAGGCAGAATTTCGCGTGCGTTTCGAGCCTGGAACATTGAAGGCTGTTTCCTACAGAGAAGGGATCGCCTGCGCGGAAGACATTCTGTACTCGGCAGGGGCCGAGCGTCACCTGACCGTTCAGTGCGAGAAAGAACGTTTAAAAGCAGACGGACAGGATCTTGCATATCTGGACATTGCCATCACGGATGAGAGCGGGAATATCCGCGTGATGGATGACCGCGCCATTGCGGTTAAAGTCAGCGGTGACGGGGTTTTGCAGGCACTCGGCTCCGCAGATCCCCATACGGACGAGGGGTTTCTGCAGCCGGAGCACAGGAGCTATTACGGCAGGGCCCAGGCGATCGTCCGCGCGCTGGATACGCCGGGGAACATCACGGTCGAGATTTCGGCCGAGGGAATGCCCTCCGTTACCAGAAAGATCATAACGGAATAAACGGATCGTTCTGAGCAGAAAGGAGGCGTCTGATGGGGACGACAATGGAGGAGCTGCTGCGAAACCGGGGAGACAATTATGTGTTTCCTTTCTTCTGGCAGCACGGAGAGGACGAGAAGACGCTGCGCAGCTATATGCGAATCATCGACGAGGCCGATTGTCATGCCGTTTGCGTGGAAAGCCGACCCCACCCGGATTTCTGCGGCCCGAAATGGTGGACGGATATGGACGTCATTTTGGACGAAGCAAGAAAACGGAACATGAAGGTGTGGATTTTGGATGACAGCCATTTTCCCACCGGCTATGCCAACGGCGCGGCCATGAGCGCGCCGGACGAGCTGCGCCGTCAGAGCATTTACACAAAAATCATTCCGGCCAAAGGGAAAAAAGAGATCCGGCTCGACCTGAAAAAGCTTGTGCAGTCGATCCCGACCACTTGGCTCAGCAAAATATTTGCCGCCACGGACAAGGATGCCGGGCACCGCTTCACAGACGACCGCATTCTGGGCGTAAGCGTGAAAATCAGGGGCGAAGCATCGCTCAGGCGTCTGGAGCTTCAGCAAACCGGCCGCAATGGGAAGGTGACTGTCCCGGCCGGAGCGGAAAAGCTGTATGTCACCATCGTCACCCGCAATGCCGGATACCGCAAATCCTATATGAACATGCTCGACCGTGAGTCCTGCAGGCTCTTATTGGATGCGGTGTACGAACCCCACTGGGAGCACTATCGGGAGGACTTCGGAACGACGATTGCGGGCTTCTTCTCCGACGAGCCGGAGCTTGGCAACGGCGTGTATTTCAAAAACGATTTGAACATCGGCCAGGATCATGACCTCCCCTGGAGCCGGGAGATGGAAAGTCTTCTGCCCACGATGATGGGCAGCGACTGGAAGGAAAAGCTGCCTTTGATCTGGGACAACTCGGCAGAAACGGAGAAGAGCTCCGCCGAGGCAAAGTGCATCTTTATGGATGCGGTGACCCGATTGGTGGAGGAATGCTTCTCAAAGCAGATCGGCGCATGGTGTTCAGAACACGGAGTTGAATATATCGGCCATATCATTGAGGACGGCAACGCGCACGCCCACACGGCCAACAGTCTCGGGCACTACTTCCGGGGACTGTCCGGGCAGCACATGGCCGGTATTGATAATATCGGCGGTCAGGTGCTTCCCTTCCGGGAAGACGCTCCGCCCGAGGGCTATCACAAGTTCCTCGACGGACGGGACGGCGAGTTTTATCACTTCATGCTGGGAAAGCTGGGTCAGTCCATGGCGGCCATCCAGCCGGAAAAGCAGGGGCGCTGCATGTGCGAGATCTTCGGCAATTACGGATGGTCGGAGGGACCGCGCATGGAAAAGTACCTCGCGGATCATTTCATGGTACAGGGCATCAACCGCTTCGTACCGCATGCGTTCAGCCCGAAGGCCTATCCCGACAGAGACTGCCCGCCGCATTTCTACGCAGGCGGCCACAACCCGCAGTACCGCGCCTTTGGCAGCGTGGTGCGCTATATGAACCGTGTCTGCGCTCTGATCTCAGACGGTAAGGCCAGCGTGGATACCGCTGTTCTGTATCACGCAGAGGCGGAATGGGCCGGCGACTTCATGCCCGACCAGAAGGTCACGCGAGAACTGATGGAGCACCAGATCGATTGCCATGTGATCCCTCTGGATGTGTTCACCGAGCGGGAGCGCTACCGTACGCAGCTTGGGCAGGAAGGCTTGATCGTCAACGGAAACTGCTATCACACGCTGCTCGTTCCCTATGCAAGAATCATCACGAAGGAGCTATCCTCTGCAATCGAGGAGCTGAGCGCTACCGGCTGCGGGGTCTGCTTCGTGGGTGGAAAGCCGGAGCTCGTTTTGGGAGAAGACGAGCTTCCGCAGCACATCAAAGCAGCGCGGAGCGTTCGTGTGGATCAGCTCGCAAGCATCGTTCGCCGTGAGATCCTGCTGGATCCTCCGGAAAAGCGTTTCCGGGCCTACCACTATCGAAACCATGACGGAGAAATCTATTACTTCGTCAATGAGAGCGACAAGCTTTATGAGGGCACTGCTGCGATCCCGGAGGCGGAATCCTGCCTTGCCTATAATGCCTGGGAAAACCGCCTGGAAAAGCAGCTTTATGAGAATGGCAGCGGCAAAACGCTCCTGCGTCTGAAGCTGAGGCCCAGCGAGAGCCGTATCGTGCGGATCGGCTCCGGTTTGAAAAGCGAGGATCTTCCCTTGCCGCTTATGGAATGGATGGACGGTTACCGGAAGCTCCTCCCATTTGCAAACGCCTGGACGCGAAGCGAATGCAAGGCGATCGATTATCCGGTTTTCAAAAACAAAAAAGTGATCTCGGCTTTCGGGGATTACGGGAAGGAAAACAAGAGATTTTCCGGCTTCCTTGCCTATGAAAATGAAGTGCACTTTCGATCTCCGCAAACGGAGCTTCGTGCGGAGAAGCGGGAAATGGCCAAGCGCGTTGTGCTGGAGATCACAGACGCGGGTGAGGATGTCGAGGTGTTCGTCAACGATGTGAGCGCCGGGATCCAGGTGCTGCCGCCCTTCTATTATGACGTAACGGCGCTTATGAAGGAAGGCGTGAACCGCATCCGCATTGAGGTGGCCACAACCCTGGAGCGGGAGCGCGGTCATGTTCGCGGCGCGGAGCCGATCGGGATCCTCGGCGAGGTCAATCTGTATCAAATTTTCCAACCTTGAGTAAGCGGAGGGATGCGAGAATGTATCAATTCATCGAACCGGAGCTTTCGTTTGACTCCAAAACCAGGCAGCCGGCCTCCTATGTGCGCAGCCGGATCCGGATCTCAAAAGCGGTGCGCTCCGCCAGATTGGAGATGACCGCGCTGGGGGTCTATATCGGCTTCTTCAACGGTGAGCGTCTGACGGAGGAGGAGCTTTTGCCCGGCTTTACCGATTATCGGCATCGTGTGCAGGTACAAAGCTATGATGTGACGGATCGGATCCAAACGGGGGAAAACGTCATGGCCGCGGTCATCGGTGACGGCTGGTATCGCGGCGGTCTGGGCGCTGCCAGCGTGCGGAACCAGTTTGGCAAGCGCCTGGCCTGGATGTGCAGGCTCAGCGTAGTTTATCAGGACGGCACAGAGGACGTGTTCGAAGCCGATTCGGATACCAGGGCCACGCAGAACGGGCCGGTTGGCACCAACGACAACAAGATCGGCGAGGAATATGACGCCCGCAAGGAGATGCCCGGCTGGAACGCACCGGGATATGACGATTCCGGGTGGCACGGAGTAAAGCCGGTTTCCTATACCGGACAGCTGATCGAGCACGAAGGAGAGCCGATCCTCCGCCATGAAAGCTTCTCGCCTTTTGTCATCTCCACGCCGAACGGCGAAACAGTGCTGGATTTCGGCCAGAACATGATGGGGCGCATGCGCTTTCGTCTTACGGCCAAAGCCGGGGACACAGTCACGCTGACCTTTGGCGAGACGCTGGACGAAAACGGAAACTTCACCCTGGATAACCTGAACATTCCCGGCGCGGGAAAATTCGTCTCAAAGGAACTCCAGAAGCTGGTCTACACCTGCAAAGCGGGCGAGCAGGAATACGAACCGCAATTTCTGATCTGCGGATTTCGCTATGTCAGGGTGGAGGGCTGGCCGGAGGCGATCCGGCCTGAGAATTTCAAGGCCTTTGCCATCTACTCCGATCTGCCGGAAACAGGCTCCTTCTCCTGCTCAAACGAAAAGATCAACCGCTTCGTACAGAATGTGCGGTGGAGCCAGAAATCGAATTTCGTGGATATCCCGACGGATTGCCCCACGAGAGAGCGCGCCGGGTGGACGGCGGACATCTCCATCTTTGCGAAGACGGCCTGCTATCTCACCGACACGAGAAAATTTCTCCGCAAGTGGATGCGGGATTACAGACTCGAGCAGCTTCCGGACGGGAATCTGCCGTTTGTAGTACCGACCGGCGAAGCGCCTGACAACACATGGGGCTGCATGGGCTGGTCAAACGCCCTGGCCAATGTAGCCATGACGCTGTACGCCTTTTACGGAGATCAGACGGTGCTGGAAGAGGTATACGATGCGGTCAGACGGTTCGTGGATTTCAATGTGGCGCGGGCGAAGAAGAATCACCGCCTGGCGTTTCTCGCCCCGCGAAAAGACCGGGAGCTTGTGATCGACACGGGCTTCCACTTCGGAGAGTGGCTGGAGCCCGGTTCCAGTATGCCAAAGGACTTCATGTCGGCAATGCTTCACCCGGATACCGAGCTGACGACCGCCTGGTTTTATCTGACCGCCCTGCAGCTGAGTCAGATGGCGGCGCTTTTGGGGAAAAGCGCGGACGCTCAAGCATACGGAGAGCTTGCCAAAAAGCTGAAGGCTGTCTATCGGGCGCGTTTCCTGAAAGCCGGCGGGGTCCGCTCAAAGCGTCAGTGCAAATATGTCCGCCCGCTGGCCATGGGGCTTGCGGACAGTGAGACGGCCAAGCGCATTGCCGCCGATCTCAATAAGCTGTGTGAAAAGAACCGCTATCGCATCGGAACGGGTTTTCTCACCACCTGGCAGATCCTTGATGTTCTGGCGGATCACGGCTATCTGGACACAGCTTATCGCGTCCTGGAAAACGAGGAATGCCCAGGCTGGCTGTACACGGTGTCCAAGGGGGCAACGACCACCTGGGAAAACTGGCTGGGGATCGATCAAAAGAACCATCCGAAGGATTCGCTGAACCACTACGCGATGGGCGCCTGCGTCTCCTGGCTCTACTCTCACTGCGCGGGGATCCGCCCCCTGAAACCGGGCTTTGAAGAGATCCTGATCAAGCCTATGCCCGGCGGAACGCTTACCGAAGCGAAGGCGGAATACCGGAGCGTTGTCGGCAGCATTTGTTCTCATTGGCGCGTGGAAGACGGCGTCTTTCTTCTCACGGTCAGCACCCCGGAAGGCCGGAAGGTGCGTGTGGAACTCCCGGACGGGAGATCAGAGGAGTTTAGCGGCGGAACGGCAAGCTTCCGCTGCCTGTTGGACAGAGCGTAAATACATTTCAACTATATAAAGGAGGATCTCTATGAGCACGGAAAAAAGAAATGTTGCCGATGAGAAATTCCCGAAAGGGAAAGCGTTGGGCTTTGCCCTGAACAGAGCCAGTTCCATTATCTCCTCGGTTCTGATCGGCGAGGTCGTGTATTTCGGCACGAACAGTCTGGGCCTGACCGCAGCCGCGATCTCGGCGGGCATGGCGGTCAAAACGGCCGTTGACGCGGTGACAGATCTTGGTATGGGCGCGCTGATCGACGGCACGAAAAGCAAATGGGGCAAGGCGCGGCCGTACAGTCTGGCGGGCGTTCTGGTCTGGCTCTGCATCATTGCCATTTTCGCAGTCCCGACAGGCTGGTTTGCCAATCTGCCCCAGCAGTCCAGGAACACCGCCATCCTTGTGTATATCACGGTGTTCGGAACGCTGGCAAGCGCGGTGTTCGAGACCATGCGCGGCGTGGCGTACGACACGCACCTGAAGCGCAGTATCGTCAATGATGACAACCGCATCAAAATCATGACCATCAGCGGCCTTGTGTTTACGATAGGTACGCTTGGTCTGCAGATCGCGCTTCCCCAGATTATTGAGGCCTTCCACGGCGGACAGCAGGGCTTTATCATTCTCGCCTCCGTGACCGGCGCAATCGGCATCGCGGCAAGCATCGCCTGCTTTTTCCTCTGCCCGGAGTACACCGAGGACGAGCTGCTCGCCTACGGCGGGTATGACCGCAGCGAGGTAAAGGCGAAGGTCTCTGTCGGTGAATTCTTGAAGAGCATCGGCAAAAACAAGTACATCATCATGTGGACCGTGGTCAATTTCGCGATCATCATCCTCATTAACGTGGCTTTTATCACGGGTCAGTATTATTTTGAATACTATTACGGCGATCTCGGCGCGTTCTCGCTGCTGATGGTTTTTTCTGCCGTGATCGTTCCCGTTATTTTCTTCATCCCCAAGCTCTGTAAAAAGCTGGGCGTCGTCAACGTCATTCGCGGCTCTCTTGTGATCGCCGTGATCGGGCTTGTTGTCCGCATGATCTTCCCGCGCAGCTTCGTGGCCCTGATCATCGGCTACGTTCTGCTCGCGGTACCGCAGATCCCGATTTCCTTCGTCGGCGCGCAGGTCACGATCGAGTGTATGGAATACGGCACCTACAAGACCGGCGTGGTCGCGGAGGCCATGTACTCCTCCTTCACGAACTTTTCCCAGAAGATCGCCGGCAGCTTCAGCACGATGATCGTCGGGCTGATCCTCTCGGCGACCGGATTTGACGCGCTGACCGCGGCTGTGCAGAAGGGCGGATTTGAAGATTGGGCTGCCCTCTCCGCTTTGGGAACGGCCGGATTTGAGCAGTATGTTTCCGGCGGCACGGCAGCCGTTGAGCGGGCGATGCAGGGCGTTTACGCGGTCTATAACTACATCCCTCTCGTGGCGATCATCCTGATCGGCGCCCTGCTGATCCCGTTCCACCTGGAAAAGGATCTCAAGAAGCTCCGCGTGGAGCACGGCCTCAACGAAGACGGAAGCCTGAAAGAGGAATAATGGGGATCTTTTCTAACATGAAGGATGCGGAAAGGAGAGCAGGATGAAACGGGTTACAGGCGCGGCACGCACGACAGAAGTATCCGCGCGCGAAAGACAAAGCGAAGAAATCGCATATCAGGCGGCGCTTGAAGGCATCGTGCTGCTGGAAAACAGAAATCATGCACTTCCGCTTCGACCGGGCAGAATTGCCCTTTACGGTGCCGGTGCGGAGAGGACCGTGAAGGGCGGCACCGGTTCGGGCGAGGTCAATGAGAGGCACAGCATATCCATTCGGGAAGGCCTTGAACGCAACGGCTTTGAGATCTGCTCGCAGGACTGGCTCGAAGACTATGACCGGGCCTACCGCGCCGCGTTTGACGACGCGGAAAAGATCAAGCTGACAGAACTGCTGGACATCAACATCATGGATCATCTTCCCTCGCTGCCGATCGGCCGGGAAATAACCGAGGAAGATATCGCAAAAAGCGGCTGTGATACGGCTGTCTATGTAGTGGCAAGGCAGGCGGGCGAGGGCGCGGATAAAAAGCTGGACAAAGGCGAGTTCGATCTTTCACAGACTGAGATCGCCAACATCCGGAGGATCGCTTCCGCTTATCAGAATTCCATTCTGATCATCAATGCGGGATCGTATATGAACCTCAGCAGTATTGCCGACTGCGGCCTCTCCGCGCTGATCTTCTACTGCCAGCAGGGAATGCAGGGCGGAAGAGCGCTGGCCGATATACTCAGCGGAAAAGTCAGCCCGTCAGGAAAACTCACCGATACCTGGGCAAAGGCCTATGATGACATACCCACCGGCAAGGATTTCAGCTACCTGTCCGGAGATACCACGCAGGAATACTACCGGGAAGGCATCTATGTCGGCTACCGATATTTTGACACATGGCAGATCGAACCCAGATACCACTTCGGATATGGCTTGTCTTACACGGAGTTTTCCGTGGAGGGAGACGCTGCGCTCGAAGGGGAACAGATTCGCGTGACAGCCACTGTGAAAAACATTGGAAACGCCGGTGGGAAGGAAGTCGTTCAGGTCTATGTGTCAGCGCCGGACGGCGGACTGAAAAAAGAGTATCAGCGTCTTGTGGCCTTTGCAAAAACCGAAGAAGTAAAGGCCGGGAATGAGCAGTGCGTGACGCTTTCGTTCTCCCTGCGGGACCTTGCTTCCTACAGCGAGGAACGGGACTCCTACATTTTGGAGAAGGGCAGCTACGTCATAAGGCTTGGAAACGCGTCCAATCAGACCAGGCCGATTGCGGTACTCGCCCTTGATGAAACGGCCATCGTTTCCAGGCACAGGAACATCTGCGCGCGGGAGACGCCCCTTGAGGAGATGACGCCCGTAGTCAGAGCTGTTGAGGACGACTTGACCAAACTGCCGGTGCTCCGGGTTTCGGCGGCTTCGATCCAGACAGAGGTGATCCGCTATGATGCGCCGGAGAATCTGGACGACCCACGGGTGAACGGCATTTTGAAGAGCCTTTCCGTCCGGGAGATGATCGAACTGTGTGTCGGTCCGGGCTTTATGGGTCTCATGTCAAGCAATAAGGTGTTCACCCCGGGAGCGGTCGGAAGAACCACGGACCGTCTGTTCAAAAAGGGACTGATCAATGTGAATCTTTCCGACGGGCCGGCCGGTCTGCGGCTGATGAAAGTTTCGGCGACCGGAAAGAAAACCGGGCGCTTGAAGTTCGTAAAGGGAAACAATCTGATCAGCATCATGGATCTGATGCCGGAATGGCTGCTGAGTCCCCTGCGGGCAAACGAAAAAGCAGACACGATTTATTATCAGTATACGACCGCCTTCCCTGTGGGGACAGCCCTGGCACAGTCGTGGAATGTCCGGCTGTGCGAAGAAGTTGGAAAAGCGATCAGCCGGGAGATGCGCGAGTATCTGGTCACCTTCTGGCTGGGCCCGGCAATGAATATCCATCGCAACCCGCTGTGCGGACGCAACTTTGAATATCTGTCGGAGGATCCGCTGCTGACCGGAAAAATCGCGGCAGCCATCGTGAGAGGCGTCCATTCCATTCCCGGAAACTACGCCACGATCAAACATTTTGCCTGCAACAATGCGGAGGAAAACCGAAATCACTCCAACAGCAACGTCAATGAAAGAGCGCTGCGTGAGATCTATCTGAAAGGATTTGAGATCGCGGTCAAAGAAGCGGCTGTAAAAGCCGTGATGACCAGCTACAACCTCATTAACGGCGTTTATACCAACAACAGTCATGATCTGTGCACAGAAGTGCTTCGCTGCGAATGGGGCTTTGACGGCGTCGTTATGACAGACTGGTGGGCAACAGGGAAAGATACCGGCCGTTGTGATGCGGCGATCAAAGCCGGAAATGACCTGATCATGCCGGGGAGTGGAGCCGGGAAGAAAGAATTGGAAAAAGGCCTTCGCGAGGGCACGGTTACCAAAGGCGACCTGGAAAAAGCCTGCGCCAATATCATCAGAAGCATCATCTACAGTGATGTTGCAAAGAACGACAAGGTAAAGTCCTTGCTGTAAGGCGACCTGTCAATACATTTCATATTATTTAGGAGGAAAAAAGCATGTCTAACTTCAGATTTTCCGTGGGTCCCTGGAACGTCCACACCGGCGCCGATTCTTACGGCCCGGAAACCCGCAAGCCGATCGATCTGGAAACCAAGTTTGCCAAATTCGCAGAGCTGGGCTTCTCGGCGGTGCAGTTCCATGATGACGATGCCGTTCCCAACATGAATCATATGAGCGATGAGGAAATCAAGGAATACGCTCGCGGTGTAAAGAAACTGCTGGACAAGTACGGCTTGAAGGCAGAATTTGTGGCGCCAGATCGGAAGAGCGTCGTGTAGGGAAAGAG
>ERZ842401.5215-NODE-5215-length-14550-cov-4.553432_pt1 | contig 14550 bp, 18 predicted proteins | sample MGYA00521270_ERZ842401 | MGnify/ENA primary metagenome ERZ842401 (study PRJEB31892, sample SAMEA3878208) | bioreactor metagenome | biome: Moose rumen | place: Sweden | collected 2011-10 | study: EMG produced TPA metagenomics assembly of the PRJEB12797 data set...
AAGTTATTTATCATTTAGGTTCTTCTATTAATCATATTGGTAATAAAGTAGTTCTCATTAATAAAATTGAAGAAAAGGATGTTATTAATTGCATTTTAGATAAAATAAAGAAGGTGATTTAATGAATGAAATAGCAGCAATTGAAAATAAAAATAATATATCAAAATATTTTAGTAATTATCGGCATTTTATTAACTTTTGCCAAGATTTACTTTAAAATCATGTTAGGTGATTAAAATGATATATATATATTTATTTATTTTTTAATGTTAATAAACAAACACATTCAACATGATATGTTCTAGAAAACATATCTACAGGTGTTATTTCCTTTATATCATAATAATCATTTAATATATTTAAATCACGAGCTAAAGTAATTGGATCACATGATACATATACTATTTTTTTAGAACCTGATTTAATTAAATAATCAATAGTTTTTTTATCTAATCCACTTCTTGGTGGATCTATAACTATTTTATCAAATTTTTCTTTTATTTTAGATATATCAGATGCATCTAAGCATTCAAAAGAAATATTATCTATATTATTTAACTTTTTATTTTCTACAGCATCTTTTATAGCATAACTATTTATTTCTATACCCTTTACTTCTTTTACATATTTACTTATATATATACCTATTGTTCCAGTACCACAATATAAATCAAGTATTTTATCTTCTTTAGTTGGTGTTAGATATTCTAATACTTTATCATATAAATTTTTAGCTTGAATTGTATTTATTTGAAAGAAAGAATCTGGAGATATTTTAAATATATATTCACCTATCTTATCTAGGATATATCCTTTACCTTTTATAGTATTATATTTTCTATTTTGATAAATTATAATATTATCTACATCAATATTCTTTATTTTTTCTATATCTATATCATTGTTTATTTTAAATATAATCATATTATCATTTAGAAATATCGATGTTCTAATAACTATTTCATAAACATTATCTAAATTAATTTTTTGTAATTTATCTAATATATTATTTATTTTTTCATTAACAATTAGACATTTATTAATTTTTATAATATCATTACTTTTTTTCTTATAGTATCCTATATTATTATTTATATGGAAAGTAGCTTTATTTCTATACTCATTAATATTATTACCGACAATTAATTTAACTAAATTTTCATCAAGTGATGTGAATTTGTCAATTATTTGTTTAATTTTATTTTCTTTATATTCTAATTCATCATTATAACTTATATGCATTAAATCACAACCACCACATTCTTTATAATATGGACATATTGGTTCTATTCTTTTATTACTTTCTTTAAGATATTTTATTACTTTACCTTCTAAATATTTTTTATTTTCATATATAATTTCTACATCTACTAATTCACCAGGTAATGCATTATAAACAAAGATTGTTTTATTATTTATTTTACCTATACCTCTACCTTGATGGTCCATTCTATCTATTAAAACTTCCATTTAATCACCAAATTTATTATATAACTTAATATTTTTATAGTCAATTTAAATAGAAGCTATTATTTAATAGCTTCTATTTCTTTTTTTGTTAGTCCAGTTACTTCTGATATTAATTCAATATTTAAATCTTTTTCTTTCATGTTTTTAGCAATTTCCATATTTCTTTTTTTTGATCCTTTTTCTTCTGCTTTTTTTACATCATAATTATGTGCTTTTTCTAATTCTTTTTCTTCATCCCATAATAGTCTTACATCAACATTATCATTCATTTCCTTCATTTTCTTATATACCCTTAGCAATCGCAAAAAAAGAAGGTATAAGTGAAGGCGCTAAAGAAAAAAGTATTGAGATTGCTAAAAATTTATTAAATATGAAGATGAGCATTGAAGATATAATAAAAGCAACTAATCTAACAAAAGATGAAATCGAAAAATTATAACAAAAAAGGTCTGTAATGAAATAAAATAATATTACAGCCCTTTTTAATTTATATCTTTTAAATTATCATTTGATATATTAAAAATGATACCTAACATAATCATATAACTAAGTAAAGATGATCCCCCATAACTTATAAAAGGAAGGGTAATACCTGTTATAGGCATTAATCCATAAGTCATACCTATATTTTGAAATTGTTGATATATTAACATTCCAACTATACCAGCTATTATATATTTATTTATTAATTTATCTGATTTAGTAGCCATTTTTATTAACTTAATATCAAAAAAAGCAATTATTCCAAATAATAATAAAGATCCAAATAGTCCAAAGTTACTCGCAAATACCGCAAATATAAAATCAGTAGCTGCTTCAGGAAAATATAAAGGAGTTTTATTAAAACCATGTCCAAATATATTCGCACTTCCAATAGATATTAATCCACTAGATAGTTGATAACCACTACCACTTTTCCAATCTAATAATCGATCTACTCTAAGAAAGAATGATGTACCAAATATTTTAATAAATAAATCTTGATTTATATGATAAATTATTAATACTGAGAATATAAATATACCTAAAAATAAAAATAATATTATGAACCATCTATATCTTATACCTGATATAAATAACATTATAATAGTTATTAATAAATATATAAGTACAACACCTGTATCAGGTTCTAAAAAAGTTAAAATACTAGGTATTAATACTATAAAACCAATTTTTAATAAAAATACAAATTCTTCTTTTATACTAGGATTTTTATATTTTTCATTAAAATCATTAATTGATTTACCTAATATTATAATTAAAATAATTTTCATAAATTCACTAGGTTGTATAGTACCAACGCCTGGTATACTAAACCAACATCTAGCATTATTAATTTCTTTACCAAAAATAAGTAAAAGAAATAAAAATATATTACCAATAATATATAATATCCATGATGATTTATATATTGAATTATTACCTATAAACATTATAAAAAATATAACAATAAGTCCAATTATATACCATAAACCTTGTCTTAAAACTAAATCATTTTTACCAACTATTTCTTGCGCACTATAAATACTAATTAAACTAACAACTATAAATAAAATAATAGGTATAATGATAAATTTATCTATTTTATATTTTAATAATTTTTTCATATTCTCCACCATTATTATAATATACAATAATAAAATATTTATAATTCTTTTACCATATTATGACAAAATATGATAATATATAAATGGTGATATAATGAAAATAATAAAAATAATTTTAGTTATATTATGGATGAGTTTAATATTTTTCTTTTCTAATCAAAAAGCTAATGATTCAACTAAATTAAGTGATGGATTAATATTAAAAACAGTAAGAATTATTGAAAAGATAAATCATAAAACATATAGCGATGAAGAAATATTAAAAAAATTTGTAAAACCAGTTAGAAAATTAGCTCATTTTACTATATATTTTATATTAGGAATATTAGTATATTTATTAATGAAAGAATATAATATAAAAAATATCATAATAATAAGTTTATTAATTTGTATTATTTACTCTATTACTGATGAAATACATCAATTATTTGTAATAGGTAGAACAGGTAAAGTATTAGATGTTATAATAGATTCAGTAGGAAGTTATACAGGTATAATTTTAATCAAGTTTTTAAATAAAAAAAACAACAAAAATAATTATGAAAAATCACTAAATAGTTTAGAATATCCTAATTAAATAATAAAATTCATTCTTTTTATAGTATAATTATAGTAGGTGGTAATATGAGTGTATCTAAAAAAATGTATATTATGTCAGTAATTCTTTTACTTATATATACTTTATTAGAACTTATTCCTAGTATTAATCAAACAGAGATAACCAGGATAATTCTATTATGTGGAAGTTGTCTATTTATGTATATAGGTGGATTAAAATTATCTAAGCAATTAGATAATAATAAACCTATGAAAATTAATTTATGGATATTTTTTATAATATACTTAATATTATTAGTTACACTTACCTTATTTGATCCTATGTGGGGTAGACATGGTATAAATTATTTTATTGATACAAATTCTTTTAAATATTATATTAATCATGCCTTAAATTTAATACCATTTAAAACAATAACAATATATATTAATAATTTATCTTATAATGCATTAACAAAAGAAAATATACTATTTAATTTAGTTGGTAATTTTATATGTATGATGCCACTTGCCTTATTTTTACCACTACTTTTTAAAAGTGAAAGAAAATTTAAAAAATATTTAAAAACTATTTTAGTTATAACATTTTCTATTGAAATAATTCAGTTTATCACAACATCTGGATCATGTGATATAGATGATATTATTTTAAATACTTCTGGAGCTTTATTACTTTATTGTATATTAAATATAAAAATAATTAGAAAATTAACATACAAAATATTTTTAAAAGAAAACGTTTAAAAACAATACTAATTATAGTATAAATATAACTTAGAGGTGGTTTTATGAATAAAAAAGCTTTAATAATTAGCTTAGTTACATTTTTCTTAATGGTAGGACTAGGATTTTTAATTATATTTTTAATTATATCAAAAAGTGAAAATTTAAACTTAAATTTAAATTATAAAATAAGTAAAAATATTATTTTAGAAGAAGAATATGAAAATCAATTTAATAAAATAAATATTAATACAGATACTAGTGAATTAGAAATTAAAAATAGTAATAGTGATAAAATAAAAATAGTTGCTTATTCTGATACTGAAAATGTAAAAGTTACTGCTGATGATAATTTAAATATAACAGTTAAAAGTATTAAAAAATGTAAATTTATCTGTATAAATAAAGTAATACCAAGAGTAGTAATATATCTACCAAATAATTATGAAAATAAAATAAATATTACTAATAAATTTGGTGATATCAAATTAGAAAAAGTAAATAAAGTTAATATCAATAATAATTGTGGTGATATAAAAATAAAAGAAGCAAATAATATCAAAATAAAAAATGATTTAGGTGATATTAAAATAGATAGTGTAACTGGATATTTAAATATCAATAATAATATGGGCGATGTTGAAATTAATAATATCAATATTGATGAAAATTCTAAAATAACTAATAATATGGGTGATATTAAAATAGGTAATACAAATGAAATATATATAGACGCTATAGTAGATTTAGGAGAAATTGATATTAATAATAATTATAGAAAATCAGATATAGTTTTATCAATAAAGAATGATATGGGTGATATAGAAGTAGACAATTAAGTCTACTTTTAAAATACAATTATAATTAAAAGTTGTAAAAATATTTTTTTAATTTTTAAATTATAGTATAATTACTATAGTAAGTAAGATGAGGTTAAAATTATATGAGTAAGATAGATGAATTTAAAAAAATAATAAATGAAAGTAATAATATAGTATTTTTTGGAGGAGCAGGAGTATCTACTGAAAGTGGAATACCAGACTTTAGAAGTAAAGATGGCCTTTATAATATGAAATATGATTATCCACCAGAACAAATACTTTCTCATACTTTCTTTTATAATAATACTTTAGATTTTTATAAATTTTATAAAGATAAAATGAATAGTTTAAATATAAAACCTAATATAACTCATATTAAATTAAAAGAGTTAGAAGATAAGGGTAAATTAAAATGTATTGTTACTCAAAATATTGATGGACTACATACTAAAGCTGGTAGTAAAAATGTATTAGAAATACATGGTTCTATATATAGAAATTATTGTGATAAATGTAATAAATTTTATGATGCAGAATATGTATTTAAAAGTAATGGTATTCCAATATGTAGTTGTGGTGGTATAATAAAACCAGATGTTGTTTTATATGAAGAGGCTTTAAATGAATCATTTGAAGAAGCAATTAATTATATAAAAAAATGTGATACCTTAATAGTTGCTGGTACTTCATTAACTGTATATCCAGCTGCTTCATTAATAAATTATTTTAAAGGTAAAAATTTAATATTAATTAATAAAGATAAAACACTATATGATAAGTATGCTACATTAGTAATAAATGATGAATTAAAAAATGTATTTAATAATATATAAGGTGATATTATGGAATTGTTAGAATATTTGTATAAAAATATAAATAAATCAAAAAATACAATTAAGAATTTACTTAGAGATGGTAATATATATGTTAATGGTAAAAATATAACTAAATATAATTATATACTAAAAGAAAATGACAAAGTTGAAATAAGAAATAAAATAAACAATATCGATATAATATATGAAGATAAAAATATTATAGTTGTAGATAAACCATATAATTTACTTACAATATCTACTATAAATGAAAAAGAAAAAACACTATATCATTTAGTATCTGATTATGTAAAAAGTAAAAATAAAAAGAATAAAATATTTGTAGTACATAGATTAGATAAAGATACTAGTGGACTAGTTGTATTTGCTAAGACAGAATTAATTAAAAATAAATTACAAGATAATTGGGATAAAGTAGATAGAGAATATATAGCTATTGTAAAAGGTAATACTAAAGATAAAGGTATTATAAAAACCTATTTAGATGAAAGAAATGGTAAAGTATTTGTATCTAATAGAGGTAAACTTGCTATAACAGAATATCAAAAAATTAGAAGTAATGATAAATATACTATGTTAAATATTAATATTAAAACAGGGAGAAAACATCAAATAAGAGTACAATTAAGTGAAATAGGTAATCCAATAATAGGTGATAAAAAATATGGTATAAAAGCTAATAGAATGATGCTTCATGCTTATAAGTTAGAATTTAAATTAAATAATAAATTAATGAAATTTGAAACAAATATACCAAATGAATTTAATAATATAATGAAATAAAGACAATTTGTCTTTTTTTTGATATAATGAATGTGGGTGGTATTATGGTTTTAAAAGATTATAAAGAAAAATTTGAATTAGTAAATGATGAACTAGTTTGTAGAATAGAAAGTAAGAAACCTGGAGATGATTTAAAATATTATTTGTACTTAAATGGATATGCATCATATGAAGGGGAAGATATGATAGAAAAATATGGAACCAATAAAGTACATTATATAATAGAAAATGTTAATTTTGATAATGAAATTTCTATATTAAGTTATGATGCAACTATTGAATTTATCAATTGTAGTTTTCATGGACAAATATATTTTATGGAAGCTAATAATATAATATTTAATAATTGTAATTATTATACTGATAGATATTATATGGATTATGATGAAACGCCTTATTATCTAAGAGGAAAAGTAGATTGTCTTAAATTTATAAATGATAATTTTGAAAATAAAGGAAGAGAAACTTTTGAGTTTAATATTGAATTATTCAAAAATAAAAAATTAGATATAATTAACTCAACTATTAAATATGATTTACTAAATATTGAATCAGATGAAATTAATATAATTGATTCAAAAATGAAATCTGCTGATAAAATGCAACGAGCAGATATTATAAAGGCAAATAATATTAGTATAAATAATTCTAACATATTAACTGATAAAATAGATATTAATTCTAATTTAGAATTAAATAATAGTATTATTGAAGCAAGAGAAGAGATAAATATTAATTCTAATAATGATATTGATATTAGTTGTATTGTATCACGAATAATAATGGTAAATGGAATAATTTCATATGATACTAATTATATTGAAAAGCAAAATGCAAGAATTAATTTAATAAATGAACTTAAAAAGATTAAAACAGATGTTAATAAAAATATTGCTAAAAAAATAGGAAATTATCGAAATGAACTAAATAATAGTAGCATTAAAGAATTAGTAAAAAAGTAATAAGTCACTTGTATTTATATGATAAATTTAGTATAATTTAAAAGGGGAATTTAATAATCCCCTTATTATTATATAAGGTGATTTAATGAAATGGAAAATAGGTAATATTGAACTTAAAAATCAAATAGTTTTAGCGCCTATGGCAGGTATATCTAATCCTTCTTATATGAAGATATTAGAAGAAATGGGAGTTAGTTTAGCGTTTACTGAATTAATAAGTTCAGAAGCTATTATTAGAGATAATAAAAAAACATTTGAAATGTTAAATGGAATTAATGATTTAAATATTCCTGTAGGTATTCAAATATTTGGATCAGATCCAGATACGATGGCTATGAGTGCTAAAATATTAGTAGAAAAATATAATATAAAATTAATTGATATTAATATGGGGTGTCCTGTACCTAAAGTAGCAGTAAGATCAAATGCTGGAAGTGGTCTTTTAAAAGACCCAAATAAAGTAAAGAAACTAGTTAAACAAGTAGTAGAAACTGTTGATGTTCCAGTAACTGTTAAAATAAGAAGTGGTTGGGATTCAAATAGTATTAATGCTGTAGAAATTGCTAAAAAAATCGAAAGTGCTGGTGCAAGTGCTATAACAGTTCATCCTAGAACTAGATCACAAGGATATTCAGGTTTTGCTGATTGGAATATTATAAAAGAAGTAAAAGAAAATGTTTCTATTCCGGTTATTGGGAATGGTGATATTAAAACTTGTTTAGATGCTAAGAAGATGTTAGATGAAACAGGGTGTGATGCAGTCATGATTGGTAGAGGTTTACTTGGAAATCCATGGCTAGTTAAAGAATGCATTGAATATCTTGATAATAATAAATTACCTAATAATGTAAGTGATAAAGAAAAATTAGATATGATTCTATATCATTTAGATTTACTTACCAAATATAAAAATGAAAAAGTCGCAATCTTAGAGATGCGTACTAATGCAGCCTATTATTTAAAAGGAATGAAAAATACTATTAAATTAAAACAAGATATTTTTAAAGCTAAAACAAAAGAAGAATTTATAAATTTGATAAAAGAATATAAAAAGGAGATGGGTTATGAATAATGCATCATTTAGTAAAAGATTTATTGCTTTTATAATTGATTTTATATTTATATCAGCTATTTTAATGATACTTGCTTATTTTCTACCAAAAAATACTAATTTTGATTTTATAAATCAAGATATGAATAATTTGACTGAACAAGCTTTAAACAATGAAATTACTTTTAGAGGTTATTTAAGAGAGTATTCACAATCTTTAAGTGAGTTAGAAAAATCAAATGTATTATATAATTCAGTAAGTTTTATAATATTAGTTGTTTATTATGTAATTATACCTATATTTACAAATTGTACTTTAGGAAAATATATTATGAAATTAAGAATAAAAAGAAAAGATGATAAAAAACTTAATATATTAAATACATTTATAAGAAGTATAATTGATGTAGGATTACTTACATCATTACTTACAGTATTTTTAGTACAAATAGTTGATAATAAAACTTATTTTATTGTTTTAATTATTTTTACAATTATTCAATTTATACTAGTAATTATAAGTGCTTTTATGATATTATATAGAAGAGATAAATGTGGACTTAATGATTTTTTAAGTAACAGTAATATTATAAATAAAAGAGAGGTAAAAAAATGAGAGAATTTACAGAACAAGAATTAGTTAGAAGAGAAAAATTGAAAAATTTAAAAGAATTAGGGTTAGATCCATTTGGACAATCATTTAAAAGAGATAGTTATGCAGTTGAATTAAAAGAAAAATATGCTGATGTAGAACACGATCTTTTTGAAAATATGGATGATACTGCTACTGTAGCTGGTAGAATAATGTTTATAAGAAAAATGGGTAAAGCTTCTTTTTTTACAATTAAAGATAAAACTGGACCTATTCAAATATATATATCAATTAATGATGTAGGTGAAGAAAAATATTCATTATTTAAAACGGCAGATATTGGTGATATAGTAGGCGTTCATGGAAAAATTATGAAAACTAAAACAGGAGAATTAACAATTAAATGTTTAGAATATACTCATTTAGTTAAGGCTTTAAGACCGCTTCCTGAAAAATTCCATGGACTTACTGATGTTGAAGAAAGATATAGAAGACGTTATGTTGATTTAATTATGAATGATGAATCTCGTAAAGTAGCATTCATGAGACCAAAAATTATTAGAGCAATTCAAAAATTCTTAGATAATAGAGGATTTACAGAAGTTGAGACTCCAATTTTAACAACTCTACTTACAGGAGCTAGTGCTCGTCCATTTGTTACTCACCATAATACTCAAGATTTAGATATGTATTTAAGAATAGCTCTTGAATTAAATCTAAAAAGATTATTAGTTGGAGGAATGGAAAGAGTATACGAAATAGGTAGAACATTTAGAAATGAAGGAATGGATCCACAACATAATCCAGAATTTACATTAATGGAGTTATATCAAGCATATTCTGATTTAGATGGAATGATGGAACTTACTGAAAATATGTATAAATATATTGCAGAAGAAGTATGTGGAAAAACTACATTTAAATATCTAGGTCATGATATAGATTTATCTGGTAGTTGGAAAAGAATTAGTATGACAGATGCTATTAAAGAAAAAACAGGTATTGATTTTAAAGCAATAACAGATGTAGAAGAATGTATTAAATTAGCTAATGAACACAATATTGAGTTAGAAGAACATGAGCGTCAATATGGTCATATAATTAATAAATTCTTTGAAAAATATGTAGAAGAAACATTAATTGAACCAACTTTCCTTTTTGGACATCCAATTGAAATAAGTCCACTTACTAAAAAAGATCCAGAAGATCCAAGATTTACACAAAGATTTGAATTATTTATAAGTGGTCATGAATGTGCTAATGCATATACAGAATTAAATGATCCAGATGATCAATTAGAAAGATTTGAAGCTCAATTAACTGAAAAAGAAATGGGTAATGATGAAGCTAATGATATTGATATGGATTTCATAGAAGCATTAGAATATGGTATGCCACCTGCAGGTGGAATTGGATATGGAATAGATAGAATGATTATGCTATTTACAGAACAAGAATCAATAAGAGATGTAATATTATTTCCTACAATGAAACCAATAAATAAAGATTAATGAAATTATATGTTGTAAGACATGGACAAACTGATAAAAATTTATTAGGATTAGTTCAAGGTGATACAGAATCTGATTTAACAGAAAAAGGTATTGAAGATGCTAAAGCATTAAGAGGATTAGTTGATTCATTAAATGTTGATGTAGTTATATCTTCACCACTTAGAAGAGCAATAGATACAGCAAAATTAATTACTAATGATAAATATGAAATAATAATAGATAATAGATTAATTGAAAGAGATTTTGGTTTAAGTGAAGGAAAACCAGTAGATGAAGAATTAACAATTAAGTACTGGAATTTTAAATTAAATACTGATATAAATAAAGTTGAAAAAGTACAAGATTTAATGTTTAGAATAACAGAATTTATTGAAGATATAAGGGTTAAGTATGATGATAAAAAAGTATTAGTAGTTGCTCATAGTGCAATACTTAGAGCAATTCACTATGCTATAAATGGTATTCCAGAAGATGGTGATTTACTTAAAATTGAAATACCAAATTTAAGAATAATAGAATATGAAATATAGGAGGATTTTATGAAAATATTAACAATTAACGCAGGTAGTTCATCAATGAAATTTTCAATTATTGAATTACCAGAAGAAAAAGAACTAATAAATGGATACTTCCAAAGAATAGGATTAGAAGGAAGTTTCTATGATGTAAAAATAAATGGAGAAAAATTACATAGAGATTTAGATTTACCTAATCACTTAGTAGCGCTTGAATGTATTAAAAAAGAAATAGTTGAATTAGGAGTAGTATCTAGTTTAGATGAAATAGATGGTATTGGACATAGATTAGTACATGGTGGAGAAAAATATAAAGAAAGTGTATTAATAGATGATGAAGTTTTAGCAACTTGTGAAAAGTTTAAAAAACTTGCTAAATTACATATGCCATCAATGTTAGCTTGTATTGAAGCTTCAAAAGAAGCTTTCCCAAATACTCCTATGGTAGCAGTATTTGATACAGCATTCCATCAAAGTATGGAACCAGTAAACTATATGTATGCATTACCTTATGAATGGTATACAAAATATGGTGTAAGAAAATATGGATTCCATGGAACTTCTCATAGATTTATTAATAGAGAAATTTCTAAAATATTAGGTAGAGATGATTTAAAAGTTATCTCATGTCATATAGGTAGTGGAGCTTCTGTATGTGCTATTAACGCTGGTAAAGTAGTTGATACATCTATGGGATTCTCACCTATTACAGGTATTATGATGGGAACTAGACCAGGAGATGTTGATCCATCTGTAATTGAATATATGATGGATGAAGCTGGAATGGAAATTGAACAAGTTATGACAGCTTTAAATAAACAAAGTGGTACGCAAGGTATCTGTGGTAAGTCAGATTCAAGAGATCTTGAAGATGGAATTAAAGCCGGAGATGAAAAATGTATTTTAGCACAAGATATGTATACTTGGAAAGTTGCTAATTATATAGCAATGTATAATAATATGTTAAATGGAGCCGATGTAATCGTTTTAACAGCTGGCATTGGAGAAAATAGTAAAGATACAAGATGTGATATAATTGATAAAATTGATTCTTTAGGAGTAAAAATAGATGAAGAATTAAATAATTTCAGAGGAGAAATGAGAAAAATATCTACAGAAGATTCAAAAATTCCAGTTTATGTTTTACCAACTAATGAAGAATTAATGATAGCTTTAGATACATATGAATTAGTTAAATAGAAAGAAGGATATTATGGGGAACAATATATATAAAAGGATTTATAATGCTATAAAAAAATATGATAATATTGTTATAGCTAGACATATTGGTCCTGATCCTGATGCTTTAGGTAGTAGTATAGGATTAAAAGAAATTATAAAAAATACTTTTCCAAATAAAAAAGTATATGCAGTAGGATGTCCTACTTCTAGATTTAAATATTTAGGAGATTTAGATAAAGTACCAGAAGATACATCTAATATGTTACTTATTGTAACTGATACTCCTGATATAAATAGAGTAGATAGTGCTAGTTCAAAAGATTTTGCTTATTCTATTAAAATAGATCATCATCCATTCATAGAAAAATTCTGTGATATTGAATTAATAGATGAAACTGCATCTTCTGCTTCACAATTAGTAATAGATTTAGCATTTAATACAAAATTAAAAATAAATAAAAGTGCTGCCGAAAAATTATTTATAGGATTAGTAGCGGATACTGATAGATTTTTATTTTCTTATACAACACCTAAAACTTTCTATTTAATATCAAAACTTATTGAACAAACAAAACTAGATTTTTCACCATTATATAAAAATTTATATATGAGACCACTTAAAGAAATAAGATTTCATGGATATTTACAAGATAATTTATCGGTTACTGAACATGGATTTGCTTATATTAAAATAGATGAAGAACTATTAAATAAATATGGAGTAGATGCTGCAACAGCAGGTAATATGGTAAATGATTTTAATTACATTGAAAATATAGAAGCATGGGCAGTATTTTCATATGATAAAAATAACAATAATATAAGAGGTTCAATTAGATCAAGAGGACCTGTTATAAATGAAATAGCATCTAATTATAATGGTGGTGGTCATAAATTTGCAAGTGGTGTTAGATTAAAAGATTTTAACGAAGTAAATAAATTAATAAAAGATCTAGATAAAGTATGTGAAGAATATAAAGACAAAGATTAAATCTGTAAAAATATTACAGATTTTTTAATATTAAATTAGTAAAAAAGCATTGATTTTCACTAGAAATTATCATATAAAAAGAGGTGAAAATATGATAATAACAAGTAATATTGCTAAAAGTTATTTAACAAAATATTCTAATAAAAATACAAAGTTATCAAGAGATATTAGAGACAAAAAGTTAATAAAAATAATAAATGGATTATATGAAACAGATCCTAAAACTCCAGGATATTTACTTGCAAGTAGTATATATGGACCATCATATATATCTTTTGAGTATGCTTTATCTTTTTATTGATTAATACCAGAAAGAGTTAATGTAATAACATGTGCAACATTTGATAAAAAAAGAAAAAACAATTTAATACTGAGTTTGGTGTATTTATTTATAGAGATATTCCTACTTTGGCATATCCAGAAGAAATAATGTTAAAAGAAGAAAAAAATTATTCTTATCAAATTGCATCTAAAGAAAAAGCCTTATGTGATAAGTTATATACATTGAAGCCTTTAATTAATTACAAAAATTTAGAGAAAATGTTATTTGAAGATCTACGTATAGACCAACAAGATTTTAATAGATTAAATGTTTTAAAGATTGAAAAATTAAGTAATCTATATCATTCAACTAATATAAAATTATTAGTTAAATATATGAGGAGGAATGTACATGAATAACGTAATAGAACAAATGCTTTCTAAATATGAAATAAAAAATATCAATGATGAAATTAATGCTTTAAAGGAAATTATACAAGAAATAGTATTATCCGGATTATCAAGAGGAGGATTTTTTAATGAAGCAGCTTTTTATGGTGGAACAGCTCTTAGGATTTTTTATAATTTAGATAGATTTTCAGAAGATTTAGATTTCGCACTTATTACACCAAATAAAAAATTTGATTTAAGTAAATATTTTATTTATATTGAAAAAGAATTAAA
>ERZ842401.5218-NODE-5218-length-14540-cov-9.479392_pt1 | contig 14540 bp, 14 predicted proteins | sample MGYA00521270_ERZ842401 | MGnify/ENA primary metagenome ERZ842401 (study PRJEB31892, sample SAMEA3878208) | bioreactor metagenome | biome: Moose rumen | place: Sweden | collected 2011-10 | study: EMG produced TPA metagenomics assembly of the PRJEB12797 data set...
AGGGAACTTGTATGCGTTCGTCAAATTTCTCAATCGGCGTGAATATGTTCTATAAGATTGTGGAAGAAGCGGCAAAAATCATGGCTGACTATGCAGAATACGATGTTGCCGTCTGGGAAGCCCATCACAATCAAAAGGCTGATTCCCCCAGTGGAACGGCTTTGGAAGTTGCCCGACGTGTTATGAGCGGAAACAAAACGAAGACGGAGATGGTCTTTGATGCATTCCACGAAAAGCCAAAGGCACATGAGCTGCATGTTTCTTCAACGCGGGTTGGATTTGTGCCGGGAACCCACACGGTCTTCTTTGACTCTCCCGCAGATGAAATTGCATTGACCCATCGTGCCCGAAGCCGCGAAGGCTTTGCAAGGGGAAGCGTGACGGCCCTTGAGAAACTTGTTTCAAAACTCGCTTCTGGGGAGCTGAACCGAGGAAAACTATATGGAATGGAGGACTTATTCTAATATGAAAAGAGTTTTTGCCTGTTGCATTGCAATGTTGGGATTGTTGTGCATGAGTTGTACAAAAGAGGTGGATGAAGTGACAGTAGAATCACAGTCAATCGGAATGGAAACTTTGGGTAACGCCCGCGAGTTGGGTGGATATAAGTCAGCAGACGGTCGTAAAGTGCGGCGCGGAGTCATCTTGCGTACGGCAAAGCCCTGTCTTGCAAGCGAAAACGACATCAAGCGACTGACGGATGTCTATCACTTGGCAACAATCGTTGACTTCCGCATGACCTCTGAGCGCGAGGCGGAACCTTCTCCTGAGATTCTGGGGGTAAAGAATGTGTGGCTCCGCATCATCGACGAAAAACTGCTGGAAGAATTGCAGAAAGAGCTTGCGGAGGTAAAAGGCGAGCTTCCTCAGCCCAAAACGCCGTTGGAGCGGATTCAGTTTGCGCTGAAATCAGGCGTGGTGAGTGACCGCATGTACATTGATTTTGTTTCCACTGAGCAGGGAAAATCAAGTTACCGCGCCTTCTTTAAGGAACTCCTTGCCCTGCCAGAGGGAAGGTCTCTGCTCTTTCATTGTACGCAGGGAAAAGACCGCACGGGTATCGCTGCCATGCTCATTCTTTCTGCGCTGGATGTGGAGCAGGCTACGATTTTGCGCGATTATGAACTGACCAATGAGTTTAATGCACCGCTGATTGAAAAGGAAAAGGCCATGCTTGCAAAGATGGGCGTTACCGATGAAGCCGAAGTGAATAAATATCTTTCGGTCATGGATCAGGTAAATCCCAAGTACATGCAGAATGTGCTGGATTATCTTGCCGATGAATACGGTTCGGTAAAGGGCTATATTTCAAAGGCTTTGGAAATTACCGATGAAGAGATTGCTCAGCTAAAAGATAAGTTCCTTGAATAGCAGAATCGGGGCAGTTCCATGGGGGCTGCCCTTTTTATCGTGTACGCCTGATGCGCATAAAAAGCTGCTCTTTTGTAATGGTTGTCCAGACAGGGCGGCCGTGGGGGCAGTGGGGATCAGGCAGGGCGAGGGCTTCCTTTGCCAGTTGTAAGGCAGTCGCTTTGTCCAGCACGTAACCGTCCTTTACCGCTGCTTTGCAGGCTGTCATTGCGGCGACTTTCCAGATGATTTCATCTACGCTCACTTGGCTTACTAAAAGGGCATCATGCAAATCCTGCTCGCTTCCTTTCCAGCGGACAGGTACTGTGGAAAATTCAAAACGACCTTGATCAACTTTTTTTCCCGTAAATCCTGCTTCTGCAAGGGCGGAAAGATTGTCTGAAAGATAGGCATCTTCTTCCGGGCTGTCAGTGGTAATTACGTAGGGAAGAAGCAGGGGCTGTTTTTCACCGCCCTTTGCAAGAATCTGGTCAAAAAGAATGCGTTCGTGGGCGGCATGCTGGTCGATAAAGTAGAGGGTCGTGTCTTTTTCCACCAGAATGAAGGTTCCCAGCGCGTTTCCGATGTAGGTGATGCCGTCTGAGTCTTTTTTCTCCGGGGCAAAACTTGTTTCTTCCTTGTCATCAGGTGTTGAAAGAGCCGCTTCTGCCAGGATTTGGCTGTGGGTAAACGAAGAATATGTTCTTTCTGCGGAAGGAGCACGGTCGTAGTCAAAAAAACGCGCGCGGAAATCAGACTGCCTGGAAGATGTGACGGAATTTTCTGCGGGTGCTTCCGACTTGCTGAATGAGATTCTTCCGCTTTGCTTCGGTTCGGCGACAAAAGGAATGGTCTCGCTTTTCTCAAAAGCCTTTTGCGCCTGGCCATAGGGGGATGTGTCGTTGGTAAAGAGTGAGGTTTCTCTGTGCATTGCAGTCCATTTATCTTCATCTGCATCGTTATCCCGCGAAGCCTTAATGCCATAGGAGCGGAAGAAGGAGCGCACGGTGGAGCTTATGCCATGATGAAGTTCTGAACTGTCCTTAAAGCGCACTTCTTTTTTTGCCGGGTGAATGTTAAAGTCAACAAGGGACGAATCCATCTCTACAAAAAGGGCGGCAACCGGATGCGTTCCATTGGGAAAAAATCCCTGACAGCCATACTCTATTGCCTGCAAAAGCGAATATTCCTGTACGCGGCGGCCGTTTACATAGACAAAAAGTTGCTTCCGGTCACTGCGCCAGACGGAAGGTTCTCCAATGATAAGGCGGAAAGACCAGTTGCTGCCGCTTGCCTTGATTTCTGAAAAAAGTGCGGGGCTTTCTTTTAGTTCAAGGGCGGCGGTAAAACGGTCTGCGAGGGAAACGTCTCGCGGCAGGTCGTAACGGATTTGTCCGTCAATGGTGAGGCGAAAGGTAATGTCAGTGCGGGGAAGGGCTTTTTCTACAAAGAGTTCCCGACACATCATCGTCTCGCTTGCGGCGCGCTTTAGAAACTGGCGGCGGGCAGGAAAATTTTCAAATAAGCCTTCGCTCATAACGATAGTGCCCTGTCCGTTCTGTACCGGCGGAATGCTTTCGATGATATGGTCTTCGGTGATGGAAGCCCGCATTTTTTTTGTGCCGCTCATAATGGAAAGACGGCTCACGGCGGCAATGGAAGCCAAGGCTTCACCACGAAAGCCAAGAGTGGTCAGGGTAAGCAAGTCTTCTGCATTGCTGATTTTGCTGGTGGCATGAGGACGGGCACAGGCTGCCAAATCTTCTGCCGTCATGCCGCTTCCGTTGTCTGCAATGCGGATTTTTTCGATGCCGCCGCCTGTAATTTCCACGCTGATTTCATTTGCACCAGAATCAACGGCATTGTCCATGAGTTCCCGCACGATGGCACAGGGGCGGTCGATGACTTCTCCTGCGGCAATTTTTCGCGCGACATCAAGGCTGAGTTGGCGGACGGGGCGGTGGGGAGTGCGGGGCTTTTGTTCTTTGGACGCTGTTTGACTATCCATTCTGGCGTAAGCCTTCGCTTGGTGCGCCTGCACTGCCAGTTCCTGCGTCTGCGGCGGTAAACAAGTCGAGTTCAGGCATGTCTGCTGAGTTGGGAAGAGGCTGGTTCATCAGAATCTGTATCTTGCCTTCGATTTTTTCAATGTCCTTTTCCAGCGTTTTTGCCAGTTTGATGCCTTCTTCAAAATCTTTGAGTGCGTCTTCAAGAGAAATGTCCGTGCGCTTTATATCATTGGTCAACTGCTCCAGCGTTGCCAGATTGCTTTCAAAATCTTTCATACAGACAGTCTAGCATGTTTTGCGTTTTTTTGTCAGTAAGTGGAGGAAGCTGATTTTGAAAAAGTCGTCCGAGTGATGGCATTGTGGGGGCAGGCCGCCTTGCAGTCTCCGCAACGAATGCAGTCCATGCTGTCTGGCTTTTCGTAAACGGGAATATCCAGTTTGCAGACAGTCTGACAGAGACCGCAAGAGACGCATTTTTTTGAGTCTATGCGAATCTGGTAGAAGGAAAATTTATTGAAGATTCCGTAGATTGCTCCCAGCGGGCAGATGTAGCGGCAAAAAGGGCGGTAGATAATTAGTGAAGAAAGCAGGGTGACGATAAGGATGGCCGCTTTCCAGCGGAAAATGAATCCGGCAGCACTCCTCATTGCAGTGTTCAAGAGCACAAGGGGTATGCCACCTTCCAGACTTCCCACCGGGCAAATCCATTTGCAAAACCAGGGTTCCCCAAAGCCCATAAAATCTGCCACAAAGGCGGGAAGAATCAGCACGAAGACGAACAAAAATACAAAGCGCAGGTACCGCAGACATTTTTCTCCGGGAAGGCGGCGGATTTTTTTGACAAAGGAAATCTTGTAGAGCAAGTCCTGCAAAAGACCAAAGGGGCAGAGAAAGCCGCAGACAAAGCGACCCAGTATTGTTCCAAAGATGACGAGCAGTCCTGTTACATAGAGAGAAATGCGGTAGTCGCGGGCGTTAAGCGTGGCTTGCAGGGAACCGATGGGACAGGCTCCCAGTGCGCCGGGGCAGGAATAGCAGTTCATGCCGGGAACGCAGATATATTTTGACGCACCTTCAAAAATCTGCCCGCGGGCAAAGCCTTTGATGTAGCCGTTTGAGAGGGCGGCAAAAAAGGCCTGCACGATGAGACGGATGCGGTTGTGGCGGCTACGTCTTTGCATAAGGGGTGAACTGTCTTTTTTCATGTCAGCCAATTCCTATGCATTCCATGCAGATGTGGGTTGCCTTGTTAAAGACTGTCTCCGCCTCGCCTCTGAAAATGCCCGCAATGAGGAGACCAAGACCTAAAGCGAGAACGACAAGAGCGGTAATGCGACGATGTTTTTCAGTCAGTTTCATAAAACCTCTGCGCAATCAGATGTAATCCGCGTTTATCTGTGTCCATCTGTGTCCATCTGTGTCTGAATTATTTCTCTTTCGCCAGTAAGTCATCAATAATCTTCTGCCAGTCTTTTTGGCTTCTGGCACCCAGATACATATCGCCAATCTGCTTGCCGTCTGAGCCTACAAAAATGGTGGAGGGAACGGCCTGAATGTTTCGGAGGACACTGCCCTGCATTTCCATGGAGGGAATGAGGTGAGTGTAGTTTGCTCCAGTGGCGGCAATGATGGCATCCGCGTCCTTCTGCTGTTTTTTCTGCACTTTGCCAAAGCGGTCGGCAATGTCAATGACGATGCCCATGACTTCCACGCCCTTGTTCTTGTTTGCCTCACTGAGTTTTGCAAGGTCGGGCATTTCGCGAATGCAGGGCGGGCAGAAAGTTCCCCAGATGTTTATCATGGTCAGCTTGTTTTTGGCAAAAACAGAGTCGCTTACGGCATTTCCCTGTAAGTCTGTTGTATTGAAGGTACATTTTTCTCCTGCCTTTTGGGCAAAGGTGGCTGTAGCCATGGTCAGCAGGGTAAGTAGTGTTAAAATCTTTTTCATCGTGTTCTCCTCTTAAGAAGTCAAGAAAAATGCTTCAGCTTAAAAAGTCAAGAAAAAGGTTTACTTCTTTTTCTTTTGGTATTGTACCATGCTTCTGCTTTTTGTAAAGTCCGCTTTTAGGTAGAAATTTTCAATTGGCTCGTAGTCCAGCGGCTCCACAAGTTCATTCCAGTTGGCAGGCAGTTTTATTTCTGCTGTCACAAAGTTTCCGCCGGGCATGGTCTGAATCTTGTTGCGGTTTGCGTCTCCGGTGACTAAGAATGCCGTTTCCCCCTTGTTCATGGTGGCAATGGTCATAATTTCTTCGTCATCAATCAGCGGCTTGTACCATTCTGGTGTGGGAGTCATTTTTGCCTGCTCTGCCTTGTCCTTGCTGAGCATGGTGTAGTGCTTGTCAAAAGAGCGACGCTTGTACTGCTGGCTTCCCGTATTTGCCCAGTAGTGGGCGTAAGTGCGCAGGGCAAGGGGGCGGCGGGCTGTCTCAATCAGCGCGTCTTCCAAATCGGATTTTGTCTTGTATTTTTTTGCAAGGTCGCGGGCAACATATTCTGTAATGAAGACTGTGCGGGGAACCTGGGGCTTGGTGTTTCCCAGACCGTTCTGCTCTTTTTCGGTGATGTCAAAGGCCATGATTTCCATGATTTTTTCCGGGTCATCGGTGGCGGGAGTGACATTGTTTCCCCAGGCCAATGCACTGCCCAAGGTAATGGTGTTGGCGTTCAGATCATAGCCCTGCTGAACATGATAGGGCTTCCAGCCAATCTTGACACAAGCCTCGTCGTCTTCGCTGAAAGTAAAGGGCGTAAGGTAGCCAAAAGTTCCCATGCGGTTTTCCTTTACGTAGTAGCCGCCGATGTTCAGCATGGCAAGTTCGATGAATCTGCCCAGGGCCTTGTTTGCCTTTTCGCTAATCATGCCCTGCTGATTGTCAATTCCCAGCTGGCGGGCGAGGGGACCGTTTAAGAAGGCAAAGGGAGTCCATCCGTGAGTTGAGGCCAGCGGTCGACGCCATTCGCCATTGTTCATCTGGCTTACAAAGGCAATGCAAATCGGAAGAAATTCCTTTGGTACTCCCGCCATGACGGCATTTGCCGCCACTGTGTATACCCTGTATTCCCGATAGGCCAGGGCAAAGGTGCCGAGCAGGTCATTTGCCTTGTAGGGAGTGAATGCAAGATACTCCTGAATTTTTTCATCAGTGGGCGGCACCACAGGAAGACCGTCTGTCCAGCCGTTTATCGCCATGTATTCCTGAATCTCATCGTAGTTTCCGTAGTAGATGATTTCATCGGCGGGTCGTTTTCCTTCGGGAGCGTAGCGGGCGATTTCTTCCTTGCTGATGCTTGTGGTGGGGGCAGCCTTGATTTGCGGCCACAAAACTTCCCGGGCATTATTCTGTAATTCCTCAGTGGAATGAGATGCGAATGCTCCAGGATATTCTGCAGTGCGGAGTACGGGAACGCCACGATTTACGCCAGTTGAATGTACTTGAGCCACAAAAGTTGGGGCTGCAATCGTTACGGTGGGAATTCCAATGTATTCGGCGGCTATAGTGTTTCCACATTCTTTTGTCGTGCAAAGCCCGCAGCCGCAGTTTCCTGAAATAACCGCATCAATCTGCAAGTCTTTGAGCTTCTGCTGAAAAGCCTTGGTCTTGTCAGTCTGTCCAAAGACGGAATAAGGACCTGCCGCGCCTACTTGCTCAAACAAAAAGACCTGTGCCGTGGGGAATTCTTTTTCAATGCATTTTTTTAACTCATTATGAGTGGTGGGTGCCATGAATGAGCCGCCTACAAGGGCGATACGTTTTCCCGCCAGCGTGTCAAGGCGTTTTGCCTGACTTATCATCTCTACGGCGTGATAGCCTACGGGAGAGACAATCGCATAGTTCTGACTTCCGTCATCAGCATATTGGGGTACAAAGCAAACCCCGTCTACGCATTCGTCTGGATTGGTGGAATACTTTGTCGCCGCAAAGAGCGAAGATGCAAGGGCAAGTGCCATGCCTGCAAGAAGGATTTTTTTCATTGCTGCCTCCAAATCATGGCTTCAGTATAGCCTACGGCAGGAAAATTGTGCATGAAAGGCTTCTGAAAGAAAGATGAAAAAACATTCAGATTTCTAGGCAAAAAGAAAAATAAGTGTTATTGTGGAATATTATGGAAGAAAAAGTGGAAAAAAAACGGGCAAAAAATAATCGGACGCTGACCTTACGGCAAGAAGAAATTGCACCCCTGCGGAAAAAATTGCTGGACAAAGAGTCTCTTTCTGCCGGTGCCTCCATTGAAAACCGGCTTTTGCAGGGGGACATGCTGAGCCTGCTTCACTTTGTGCCGGATGGCTTTGCCGACTTGATTATCATTGACCCGCCCTACAATCTTTCCAAGGATTTTAACGGATTAAAATTTAATGCCCGCACAGGCGACCGTTACGAGGCATATCTTGAAAGCTGGTTTCCTCTTGTCTGTAAAAAACTGAAAGCAGACGGCTCTCTCTATATATGCGGAGACTGGAAGTGTACTTCTGCCCTGCAGCGGGTGGTGGAAAAAGAATTGACCATTTTAAACCGCATTACCTGGCAGCGGGAAAAAGGTCGGGGGGCAAAGGCAAACTGGAAGAACGGCATGGAAGACATCTGGTTTGCGGTAAAAAATCCCGATGACTATTATTTTAATCTGGATGCGGTAAAAATCAGGCGCAAGGTTCTTGCTCCCTACAAGGTGGACGGAGAACCCAAGGACTGGGAGGAGAGCGATGAGGGCAACTTTCGCCTTACCTGCCCGTCAAATTTTTGGGATGACATCAGCGTTCCCTTTTGGTCAATGCCGGAAAATACCGACCACCCTACACAAAAAAGTGAAAAACTCTATGCAAAACTGATTCTCGCCTCTTCGGAAAAAGATGATATTGTCTTTGACCCCTTTATGGGCAGCGGAACGACCTGTGTAACGGCAAAAAAACTGGGAAGGCGTTTCTGCGGCATAGAGTTGAACGAAGAATACTGTCTGTGGGCGCAAAAACGTCTGGAGCGGGCAGAGGAAGATGCCACAATTCAGGGGTATGAAGACGGCATCTTTTGGGAACGCAATGCCCGCAATCTGCGCTAGACCCTGAAGCCGGTCCTTTCTTTGAACGTCACTTTATGCAGCAGGAAAATGGCTCCCCCTAACAGTAGCAGACTGACGGCAAGGGCAATCCAAGGCGTTTTTGTTAATCCTGCAATCAGGTAGCCGACTCCGCAGATGATGGCTACCAGGGTAGCATAGGGGAGTTGGGTTTCCACATGGCGGATATGCTCACAGGCTGCGCCCGTTGAAGAAAGGATGGTGGTGTCGGATATGGGGGAACAGTGGTCGCCGTACACACTTCCTGCCAGCGTTGCACCCAATGAAGGAATCAGATAGGATGCGGCACCCTCTGCACTGCAAATCATGGTGATAATAGGAATCAGCATGCCGAATGTGCCCCATGAAGTACCCATGGAAAAACTCATGACTGCTGAAATGATAAAAATCAGCATGGGCAACAAGCCCAGGGGAAGGTTTGCGGAACTGACAAAGCCTGAGATAAAAACGCCTGTTCCAATCAACTGACGGCAGACGCCGCCGAGACTCCAGGACAGAATCAAAATCAGCATGGGCGGAACAATGTCACCAATGCCATGAACTATGTCACTGATAAAAAGGCGTGGAGTCATCAGTTTGCGGGGAATGTAAAGGAAAAAGGCCGTGACAAGGCCTGCAAAGGCACCCAGCGAAAGACCCGCCGTAGGATTGTAGCCAATGGCTTCTGAAAAAGAAGTGCCCTTAAAAAATCCGCCCACATATGCCATGCCCAAAATAGCAGAGACAATCAATACAAGAATGGGAAGCACCAGGTCAAGGATGGAAGACTTTCCTTTTGCCGAATCCTCCAAGTCTTCAATGTGAATGCTTTCCTCTGCGGCCCTTTTTTCCGCCGCCTTCATGGGACCAAAGTCTTTTTCCGTAAGACTGAGCAAAAACACCATGGCGATGGTAAGCAGTGCGTAGAAATTGTAGGGAATAGTGGAAAGAAAGACATTGAAGCCGCCTTCCTCGCTCACTTCGCTTGCCACGGCTACCGCCCAACTGGAAACTGGCGCGATAATGCACACGGGGGCTGCCGTTGCGTCTATGAGGTAGGCGAGTTTTTCCCGGGATATATGCAGTTTGTCGGTAATGGGACGCATGACGGTTCCCACGGTGAGCGAATTAAAGCCGTCGTCAATAAAAATCAAAAGGCCCAGAAGGGATGTGGCAAGAGAAGCAGACCGCCTGCTTTTCAGCCGCTTACCTGCCCACTGCCCATAGGCTTCGCTTCCCCCTGATTTTGATACAAGGCGAACGACCGCCCACAAAAGGGCAAGAAATATAATCATGTAGGCATTGTCGGCAATTTTTGCGCTCATCATGTCAAAGGTCATTGCCACTGACGACACAAGAGAGCCTCCTGTTGCAAAAGCATACAGAAGCATGCCTGAAAAAATCCCGATAAAAAGCGATGCATAGACTTCCCGTGTAACCAGAGCCAGTACAATTGCAAGCAGTGGCGGAATCAGCGAGACCCAGCCCGTTTCAACTAAAACAAATTCCATATCAGCAGTATCCTCTATTTTGCTTAAACTAACCTTACAAGTATATAAATATATCAAGTATTGCTGACTTTTTTCATCTCTGCAAGCAGTTCCCGCCACAGGTCTGCCTTTTCCCGCTTGCAGACGGCATAGAAAGTAGCATGCATTTCTTCATCGGAAAGGGGAATTGCCACACGGTTTTCGGGCAGGGTAAAGGCCGTGGTTCTGTCGGAAATAAAACTGGGCATGTCGCTGGCTTCGGTAATCGCCATAATGGGGTCAGTATCTTCATGGTGCACGAGTTTTACAAATTTTACGTTGGGAATTTTTTCCCGCTTTACTTTTTCCCAAAAGCCTACCTCACTATAGACGGCAAAGGTTTCGCCAGCCAGTTCTTTGAGGGCGATTGATTTTTTTGTGGCAAGGGGATGACTTTTTGGCAGCATGACAGAAAGGCTTTCTGAAAAATATTTCTGGCTCACAAAGGTGCTGTCGTCAAAGGGGTGGAGCAAGATTATCATCTGGTAGACATCATCGGTCAGAGCGCGGATAAGGTGAGATTCGTTGTCGTCAATTTCGTATGTGGTTTCAATGCCAGTGTAGAGTTTTTTTGCAAGTTCACTTGTACTTACTGCAGGCTGAATGGCCACAGAACCAAGGGCAAATTCTTTCTGCAAGCCCGCCTTTTCCCGTGTTCTTGCAATCATCTCGTCCTGCATGGTCATGATTTTCTTTGCGTATTCGGCGGCAAAAATACCGTTTTCGTTAAGGGTGATGCGGTTTTTCGTTCGGTCAAAAAGCGTCACTCCCAGCTCTGACTCCAGTTTCTGCATGGCGCGGCTGATGGTCGGTTGCGTGATGCCCAGTTCTTCGCCCACGCGGGTAAGGGTTCCGTAGTCTGCAAAAGCAGCCAGCAGCCTGATGATGTAGGTCTCGATGAACATGGCATCAGCATAGCAGAAAAATTGTATTTTGACTATTCATGCAAAGCATACTGGCTTGCAAATTTTCTATTGTACAAATGCATTTTTTTAACCTACTATAAAAAATGCTAATACTGTTTCTTTAAGGTTAATAAGGAGTGAAACCTATGTCAGCAATTTCTGTGCAAAAGCGTGAATCGCTTTCTATTCCAGTGCAGACGGCGGCAACGCTGCTTGCGATTGTGGCTGCGGTACTTGTACCCCAGTTCTTTCACTGGCTGGGCATGGTGTCGGGGGCAGGAAAGGCTCCCGGCGTGGCTTTTAGTCCCATGCACCTTCCTATTATTTTGGTGGGCTTTTTGGCAGGACCTTTTGCAGGCGGAATTTCAGGCTTGCTGGGTCCCGTGGCGGCACACTTTTTTTCCGGTATGCCTACAAGCGCTCAGCTTCCCTTTATGATGACTGAACTTTTTGGCTATGGCCTTGCGGCGGGCGTGCTCCGTAGCGTAAGGCTTCCTCTGGCGGTGAAGACCCTGCTTGCCATGCTTTTTGGACGCCTGCTCCGTATGCTTGCCTGTATGGTTGCTTTCTATCTGCTGGACAATGCAAAGATGCCGCCCCTGGGCATCTGGCGCAGCATTCCTTCCTGTCTTCCCGGCATTGTGCTGCAGCTTGTGCTTGTTCCCCTGATTGTCTATCGCGTGGAAAACCGAAAGACTGAGTAATGTTTGGGCGCATCCCATGCGGCTGTCTGCCGCATGGGTCGGGCTATGCGCGGTTTCGCTGTCGCTCCATACCGCTTTCAGCGGTACGCTCTGCGCCGCTACTATCCCTTGCGCATTCGCTAAGGTTTTATATTGGAGTGTATCCCATGAAAAGAATCCTATCCCTCTTGCTTACAGCCGCACTTTTTGCCATGGCCTGTACAGACGGCTTTGCTAAAGAAAATAAAAATGCGGCCACTTACCAGACCCATGAGACGAGCGCAAAAGACGCTCCCGTGGTCTATTTTACCCGAGACATTTCCTCAGCGGGAATGCTCAAAGTTTACAATGCCCTGGGCTGGACGGCAAGCGGAAAGACTGGCGTAAAAATCAGTACGGGTGAGCCGCCGGCTTCCAACTACCTGCGTCCGGCACTCCTGAAGGACACGGTGCAGAAAGTAAAGGGCACTATTGTGGAGTGCAACACAGCCTATGGCGGGAGCCGTGCCTCCAACGCCATGCACAGGCAGGTGGTAAAAGACCACGGCTTTTTGGAAATAGCGGACTTTGACCTTTTGGACGAAGATGGCTCCATGCTTATTCCCGTGGAAGGGGCAAAGCGGCTCAAAAACGGCGATTATGTTGGCTCTCACTTTAAGAACTACAATTCCTATCTGGTGATTTCCCATTTTAAGGGGCACGCCATGGCAGGCTTTGGAGGTGCAATCAAGAACCTGTCGATAGGCTTTGGAAGCGGACAGTCTGTGGCAGAAAGCGGCAAGGTTTACATCCATTCTGGCGGCACACGTGTAAAGGGCTCTATCTGGGGCGATCAGATTCCTTTTCTGGAGGCCATGGCTGAGGCTGCCAAGGGCGTGTGCGCCTACATGCAGGGCGGAAAAAACATCGCCTTTATCAATGTGCTGAACCGCCTGAGCATCGACTGTGACTGCGACGGAAATCCCCACGAGCCTGACATGCACGACATCGGCATACTGTCTTCCCTTGACCCCCTGGCAATTGACCAGGCTGCCATTGACCTGGTTTACAGCGCAAAGGATTCAGGCTCCCTCATAAACCGCATTGAGTCTCGCCAGGGCCTGCACACGCTGGACTACGCTGCAGAAATAAAACTGGGAAACCGCAACTACCGTCTGGTGGAGATTAAATAAATGCTTGCAGTCCTGCAGCGCGAACTGATTTATCTCTGGTACTACTTTGACTTGCAGTTGCGTCAGATTGCGCTGTACTGGGCGGTGGGCATTGTGATTGGCTCCTGCGTATCCGTCTTTGCAAAAAACTGGATTCATCAGGCGGCGGAGCGGGTAGGGCAGAAGTTGCCCGGCATTGTTGGACTTATCTTTGCGAGTGCGCTGGGCATTGCTTCTCCCCTGTGTATGTACGGTACTATTCCCATTTGCGCCGCCTTTTCCCGCAAGGGCATTAGGGATGATTTTCTTGCGGCCTTTATGATGAGCAGCATCCTGCTGAATCCCCAATTGATTATCTACAGTACGGCACTGGGAGTGCCCCTGCTTGTGGTGCGCCTTGCGTCAAGTTTTGCCTGCGGCATAGTGGCGGGGCTTTTGGTTCGTGCCTTTTACTGCAAGGACAATGGGGTAGCGCTGGGAGCAGCGGCTCTGCCGTTGCAAAGCGAAGCGGAGCAATGGAGCGAAAGCGGAACTGCGGACATAGCGACCGCCACAGACGGGAAGCAAGGCGACCGGATGCGGCGGAACCCCCAAAAATCCTATTTTGACTTTTCGTCTTTTGATGAACCCCACAACCATGACACTGATCCGAACATAGGCTTGCGCCTGCTCAAAAATATCTGGCGGAACGTAAAGGCGACGGGGCTGTGGTTTTTGCTGGGTGTGGCTCTTTCTGCGGTTTTTCAGCGGTATGTTCCGGCGGAAGGCATGGCGCGTCTGTTTGGAAAGGAGCATGAAGGATTTGGGCTTTTGATGGCGGCAACGATAGGCGTACCCCTGTATGTGTGCGGTGGCGGTACCATTCCCCTGATTCTTCAATGGCTGGCTGACGGCATGAGTGCGGGAAGTGCGGCGGCCTTTATGATAACCGGACCTGCCACAAAAATCACGAATCTGGGGGCGTTAAAAATCGCTCTGGGGGCAAGGCATTTTTGCCTGTATCTGGCTTTTGTGATTGTCTTTTCCCTTGTGACGGGAGCCTTGACCAATATGCTTTTATAGTTTTTCCTTCTCATTTTTTTTCAAAAGGGAGTAAAATTGCAGTATGAATACACAGAAGCTTCGTATGCCCATTGACATTACCATGACCTTGCTTTCGATTATCCTCATGGGTGGAACAGTGCTCTTTCCCGATGACAGGGTGCATCAGGTGCTGGGAATGATGCTGCTTGTGCTCTGGATTTGCCACACGGCTCTGAATCACCGCTGGTACGGCTCTCTTTTGCGGGGAAAGTATCAGCCTTACCGCATCATGCAGATTGTGGTGAACCTTGCCCTTTCTGCCTGTGCATTGCTTTTGCTGGTGAGCGGCCTGATGATGGCATGGTTCTTTCCCTTTGACGTGGGGGAGGGGCTGGGCTTTGCGCGGACGGCTCACCTAGTGTCTTCCCACTGGTACTACCTCTTTATGTGCGCTCATCTGGGCATGCATGCCGCCATGATTCTGGGAAAGATGACCAAAGGTCGAAAACTGCCCCTGCCTGCCACCGTCATCAGTATTCTGGTCTGCCTTTATGGTGTCTATGCCTTTATCATTCGGGGCATTGCAAAATATATGTTCCTGCGGCAGGAGTTTTTCTTTATTGATTTGGAGCGGGGCTACCTGCTTTTTGCGGCGGACTATCTTTCAATTCTCGTGCTGATAGCAAGTGTAAGCCACTGGCTGGGAAAGGGATTATTGGCTCTGGGTAAGAAAAAGACGGAAGTACACGAGGACTAGAATGCAAGAGGCAAGGGTGGCGGGGTCAGGGCAAACGCATTATAATCCATTCGCAAGTAAGACAAAAAGGGCACAGGCGAA
>ERZ842401.5219-NODE-5219-length-14537-cov-43.381784_pt1 | contig 14537 bp, 14 predicted proteins | sample MGYA00521270_ERZ842401 | MGnify/ENA primary metagenome ERZ842401 (study PRJEB31892, sample SAMEA3878208) | bioreactor metagenome | biome: Moose rumen | place: Sweden | collected 2011-10 | study: EMG produced TPA metagenomics assembly of the PRJEB12797 data set...
CTCAACTCTCAACCCTCAACTCTCAACTCTCAACCCTCAACTCTCAACTCTCAACCCTCAACTCTCAACCCAATGACCGGATTAGTATTAGAAGGAGGAGCCATGCGTGGACTCTTCACATGTGGCATCATTGATGTGATGATGGAACACGACATTTGGCCAGATGGCCTTATCGGCGTTTCGGCAGGTGCCGCCTTCGGTTGCAACTATAAGTCACGACAGTCAGGGCGTGCCATACGCTACAACAAGAGGTTCGCCAAAGACAGTCGCTACAGTAGCATACGCTCGCTAATCAGTTCGGGCGACTACTTTAACGCCGAATTTGCATACCACACGGTTCCAACCACTTACGACCCATTCGACGACAAGGCCTTCGAAGAAAACGCAATGACGTTCTATGCCGTCTGCACCGATGTTGAGACAGGACAGGCTGTCTATAAGAAGCTGGAAAAGTCTGATGCAGTCACCTACGACTGGATACGCGCATCGGCCTCCATGCCACTCTTCTCGCGTGTCATCGACCTGGAAGGCCGCAAGTTGCTTGACGGTGGTGTGGCCGACTCCATCCCCTTGGCCTTTTTCGAGCAGAATGGCTATAACCGCAACGTTGTAGTGCTCACCCAGCCAGCAGGCTACCAGAAGCAGCACAACCGCTTCATGCCCCTGATGCGCCTTGCCCTGCGCCACTACCCCAAGATGATTGAAGCAATGGACAGGCGCCACCTTATGTATAACCAGCAGCTGGAATACGTAAAACAGGCCGAACAGCAAGGACGATGCCTTGTCATCCGACCTGAAGAAAAGATTCCCATTGGCCATGTGTCACACGACCCTGAGCAGATGGAGCGTGTCTACCAGATGGGGCGAAGTACGGGTATGAAAAATGTTGAGAGCATCAGGGCTTTCTATGGCATATAGAGAAGCGTCTATCGCTTGTCCTGAACGCCAAAGCGGATCCACTCTTCCTGAGGATAGTAGCCCTTTATCACTTTCTTCTTCTCCACGAAGCGTTCCTTCACCGAGTCCATGATGCCATTAACATGCTTCACCTTCTGCGAAAGCTGCGCCCTGATGGCATCGCACTCCTCGTTAGCCACCTTCAGCGTGTCGAGCTGAGCTGACATGTCATCAAGCTCTTCAGCACTGAACCCTTTGTCGCGCAGTGCGTCAAGATTTTTTCTCAATCCGTCAATCAGTACACGGCTCTTCTCAATCTGCAAATCAATAGTTTTCGACATATTCTTTTATTGTTTTGGGGTTATTAATTCACTACAAAATTAATCAAAAAAAAGCTTTTAAGAAAAGCACACAAGATGTTTTTTTAGAATTATTAAGCCAAAGAAGCCCCTGTATTTAAGGTTTATTCACTACCTTTGCCGCCAGTTATGAGAATAGATATTATTACCGTTTTGCCCGAAATGCTCGAGGGCTTTGTCCACGAGTCAATACTGGCCAGAGCCGAAAAAAAAGGAATGGCTGAGATACGTTTGCACAACCTGCGTGACTACACGCTCGATAAATGGCGTCGCGTAGACGACTATCCCTACGGCGGCTCTGCCGGAATGGTGATGCAGTGCGAACCCATCGACCGCTGCATCAGTGCCTTGAAAGCCGAGCGCGACTACGACGAGGTCATCTTCACTACTCCTGACGGCGAGCAGTTCAATCAGCACATTGCCAACGAACTGTCGCTCAAGGGCAACCTCATCATACTGGCAGGCCACTACAAGGGTATCGACCAGCGCATACGCGACCATCTCATCACCCGCGAGATTTCCATTGGCGACTTCGTACTGACAGGCGGCGAGCTGGTTGCTGCCATGATTGCCGACGCCGTTGTCCGCGTTGTTCCAGGTGTAATCGGCGACGAGCAAAGTGCGCTGAGCGACTGTTTCCAGGACGATCTGCTGGCTGCTCCCATCTACACCCGCCCTGCCGACTACAAGGGCTGGAAGGTGCCCGACATTCTGCTCAGCGGCAACGAAGCCAAGATACGCAACTGGGAGCTGGAGCAAGCCCTGGAACGCACACGCCGCCTGCGCCCCGACCTGCTGAAATAACATGAACTAGAGTCTTCAGAACTGGCACCCCCTATAAAAAGTGCAAAGCGACGGCCTTCACAGGCAATCGCTTTAATCTTCAATAGGTATTAGTTCTTTTAAGGTAAAAAGATTGTTTTCAGGATAACGATGCAAAAGTAATCAAAATATTTGATACTGCAAAATTTTCTTTCACTTTTTTTTAATCTATCCAGTTGTGTGGGCACACAATTTGAAAAAAAATCTTTTTACCTCCCTTTAACTCCCCTTTAACTCCCTTTTAACTCCCTTTTAACTCCTCTTTAACTCCATTTCAACTCCATTTAACCCCCCTTTAAACTATTGCACAATCTTAAACCTGACACGAAACGAATGCTCGTGCTCGTCCCAGTTAGTGCCAAGCATCTCAAATCGGCCTATCTGAGCTGTTGACCGAACATGCCGACCAATGCACGGACAAACGTCGTAGTCGCCTATCCACACCAGCCGTATGGTGTCGGAAGCGTCGGCCGGCAGGCGGTTGGCATCGACGCCCTCAGGCAGATTGTCGCGATCGACAAACTCGAACCTTACGGGCAGGTCGTCGCTGATAAGTTCGTTCATGCGGCGTTCTATCTCCTGCTCCTCCTTACGGCTCGGCTTGTGGTCGAGAAAGAAGCTCATCTTACTCTTCTTTCGCTCCACATGAGCATTGTGACTGCGCTCACAGCCGAACATTCTGATCATCGTCTGATTGAGCAGGTGTTCGGCAGTGTGCGCAGGCGGAAACTCGTCTTTGTTGTGTGGATTAAGCGTCAGCTCGTTCATTTCAATTTCAATATCAAGGCGTTTCGTTGGGGTATGATCAGCGAAATGGCTGCGTCGCGCTGCATGTCGAGCTGGCAGACGTTGCCCGTAAGCAGCTCTGTGGTGTCGTAGCTTCGCTCGGCAATAGCCAGGTAGTCGAAAGCATGAGAGGGCACGTTCAGACTGATGTGTGCATCGCTGTCGTCGAAGTTGGCCACCACGAGCAGCATCTCGTCGGTCGACTTTCGCAGGAATGCATACTGGCGCTGCAAGTGCTGGTTGACGTACATAAGGTCGAACATGGCACCTTGCTCAATGGCTTTCTCCGTAGTGGCAATGTTGAGCACCTTGCGGTAGACGCCAGCCAGACGGCTCTCCTCAGCAGTCAGCTGTCCGCTGGCAGCACGGCACAGCGTATCTACCGACCAATAGTCGAAGATGGTGGTGCGGCCATCCAAGCCACTGAACCCTTCTGCATCCATACCACGCTCGCCGTATTCCTGTGCAGCATATACCATAAACGGGTTCTGCAACAGCAGGGCACACACCACAAGCGCCGGTATGCCCTTCGAGCCGTTTCCGGCAAAGAAGTCGCTGGCAAGGCGCTGCTCGTCGTGGTTCTCAAGGAAGTAGAGCATGTGCTGGCGAATGTCGTCGGTAGCCTGCCAGGCTCGTGTGATGGCCCCCACACCCTGACGGTGACAGGTGACCAGCCGCACGGTATCGTACATGCCTACCTTGTCGTAGAGATAGTCGAAGCCAGCAGCCAGGTATCGGCGATAGTCGCCGGGATTATAGACCTCGCCGATGAAGAGGATGTCGGGATACTGCTGCTTCACCTGCCTGATGGCCCACGCCCAGAACTCTGAGGGCACCATCTCGGCCATATCGCAGCGGAAGCCATCGATGCCCTTGGCTGCCCAGAAAAGCAGTATGTGCAGCATTTTGTGCCATGTAGAGGGAATGGGGTCGAAGTGTGGCTGTCGGCCGGCATAGTAGTCGACGCCATAGCACAGCTTGACGGTCTCATACCAGTCGTTCGTTCCAGGTGCATTGCAGAAGCAGTCGTTGCCCGTAGCCTTTGCAGGATATTCGGCGTATGGACGGTCCTGTCCTTCGCAGAGGTCGAAGTGGGGAGCAAAGCCCTCACCAGGACAATAGTAGAAATTGTTCTGTGGCGAGAAGCCCTGCTGCGGGTCGTCGCCCTCGCCAAGATCGGCTACGCCCTCAGGCTTGCATACCGACTGGTACTGGCGTGCCACATGGTTGGGCACAAAGTCGATGATGACACCCAATCCAGCACGATGGGTGCGAGCCACCAGCTTCTCGAACTCCTCCATACGCTTGTCCACTTTCGTGGCCAGGTCGGGGTCGACGTCGTAGTAGTCGGCTATGGCATAAGGCGAGCCGGCAACACCTTTCACAACAGCTGGGTGCTGCCGGGGAATGCCGTAGGCGCTATAGTCGGTTTGGGTAGCATGGCGTATGACACCAGTGTACCACACATGGGTGATGCCCATCTGTCGGATGTCCTTCAGCACCGACGGTGTGAAGTCGTTCAGCTTGCCACTGCCGTTCTGCTCAAGAGTGCCATCAGGCTGCCTGGTGGCATTGCGGTTGCCGAAGAGACGAGTGAATATCTGGTAGATAGTGATTTTCTTCTCACCTACGCTGTCTCCTGAGCGAGTAGGGAGCTTGGTTGCAGTCGCGCTTTTCCTCATTGTCATTCAAACAAAAAACGGAGCTGTGTGGCTTTACTGTTCTATTCCGTGAGCACTCACCTCCTTGTTTATCTTGGCAATCATGCCCTGCAGAGCCTTACCGGGGCCACACTCGGTGAAGTCGGTAGCACCATCGGCGATCATCGACTGCACACACTGTGTCCAGCGCACCGAGCTGGTCAGCTGGGCAATGAGGTTAGCCTTTATCTCAGCAGCATCGGTATGGGGCTTGCCGTCCACGTTCTGATAGACGGGACACATCGGCTCGCGGAACTCGGTCTTCTCGATGGCTGCTTGCAGCTCGTCTTTGGCAGGCTGCATCAGGGGCGAGTGGAAAGCACCGCCCACCTTCAGCGGCAGGGCACGCTTGGCACCGGCAGCCTTCAGCTGTTCGCAGGCCTCGTTGATGGCCTCTACGTTACCGCTGATAACCAACTGACCGGGATTGTTGTAGTTGGCACATACCACCACATGACCTTCGCGATTGATGCCTGCGCAGATCTCCTCCACCTTCTCGTCGGGCAGACCTATGATAGCAGCCATCGTGGAGGGCTGAGCCTCGCAGGCCTTCTGCATGGCCATGGCACGGGCATAAACCAGACGCAGACCATCTTCAAACGACAGCGCACCTGCTACGGTCAGTGCCGAGAACTCGCCCAGCGAGTGGCCGGCCATCATGCGGGGACGGTTCTCCTCGGGATTGTCGAACGGCGTGGCGCAAACAGCCGAGATGACGGAGTGCAGAAATACGGCAGGCTGAGTGACCTTCGTCTGCTTGAGGTCGTCGTCAGTGCCTTCGAACATAATATCGGTAATTCTGTAACCCAGAATCTCGTTGGCTTTCTCAAAAAGTTCCTTTGCGGTTTCGTTGTTTTCGTAGAGGTCCTTACCCATTCCTACGAACTGTGCTCCCTGACCGGGGAAAACAAATGCTTTCATTTTTTCTTTTCTTGTATTAAAGTGATAAATGTTTTGCGGCTGCAAAATTACTCATTTTTTCCGAATTACACGCTTCAGAGTAGTTAAAGTAATTAAAGTAGAGGCAACTCTCCTCGTCGCTACTTCGACCCGATATACAGACATATCATTCCCAACAGCACAAGAGCCAGGTCGAACGCCTTGGCACGCAGGTTCTTCTCGTGGAAGAAGGCAGCACCGAAGAGGAAGCTTACCACCACAGAGCCACGGCGTATCATCGACACGATGCTGATCATGGCTGTGGGTAGCGATAGCGAATAGAAGTAGAGAAAGTCGGCCGTAGATAGAAAGACGCTTACGCCAATGATAGCCCAATCCCAGCGAAACTTGGTGGTGCGCTCATGGTGCGGCCACCACAGCAAACGAAGCACGATGCCCATCATGACACACTGGTAGATGTTGTACCACGACTGCACCATCATGCGGTCCAGCCCTACCCCACCCTCGCTCTGCGGTGCCATGAGGTATTTGTCGTAAAGCCCGCTTATGGCCCCAAGGGCTGCAGCGCCCACTATCATGTATATCCAGTGGTCATGGCGAAAGTCTATGCCCTCTTTCTTCCCACTGCGACTGAGCAGCAAGAAGCTCACCACAGCCAGTGCCACGCCTGCCCATTGCCAGCCGTTAAGTCGCTCGCCGAAGACCAGCAGTGCGCCCACCAGCACCATGACAGGGCGGGTGGCATTGATAGGGCCGACAATGGTGAGCGGCAGGTGCTTCATACCAAAATATCCCAGTATCCAGCTGCTCAACACAATGACTGCTTTCAGCACAACATACTTATGTACCTCCCAGCCGCCACTGCCCACATGGAAGATGGTGCCGTCGAGCACCAGCGTCGCAGCACTCAGCACGATGAAAGGCAGGAATATCAGCGACGAGAACAATGTGTTCAGGAACAACACCGGTATGACCGCGTTGTCGCTCAGTGCCTTCTTCTTTACAGAGTCGTACACGCCCAGGAAGGCTGCCGACATAAATGCTAATAGTAACCACATAATTGTTTGTTTTTGGCCTTATAGCCTATGGCCTTATTGGCCCTATCCCCCATACTCTATCCTCTCTAAAAACAGCGCACAAGCAGGCATCGACTCGCCTGCATCGCTGCGGCATTTCCCTTCAACCACACGCTGTAACTCACTGAGCGACAATCTACCACGCCCTACCTCTACGAGTGTTCCGACAACAGCCCTTACCATGTTGCGCAGAAAACGGTTTGCAGTAATCTCGAAGCGCCACCGATGATCATCGAGCTGGCGCCAACGGGCAGCAGTAAGCTTGCAGAGTGTGGTCTTCACATCGGCATGACTCTTGCAGAAAGCAGCAAAGTCATCATAGTTCAGCAGCAGGGCAGCCGCCTCGTTCATCTTCTCGAAGTCAAGCGGATAGTGCAACTCGCACGAGTAGTGGCGCAAGAAAGGATCCTTACGTGTGTGTATATAATAATAATAGGTACGCGAAGTTGCCGAGAAGCGAGCATGCAGGTCGTCCGCCACTTGCTCTATACGGGCAATGCTGATGTCGCGCGGCAGCAACTTGTTCAGTTTGTAGGCAAGCTGTTGGCAGTCAAGGTGGCCGTCATAGTCGAAGTGGGCCACCATCATCGTGGCGTGTACCCCCGCATCTGTACGCCCGGCACCCGTTGTATGGACCTCAGAGCGCAGCAACAGCGACAAGCCATGATCCAGCTCACCCTGCACCGAAATGCCGTTTGGCTGCACCTGCCAGCCATGAAAACGCGTACCGTCGTAGCTCAGTGTAATGAAATAGCGCATATCGTGTGTAACTGTTTTGCGGGTGCAAAGGTACTAATTTTTTATGGTTGAGTGGCGAGATTATCAGAAATATTTCGTACCTTTGGCGACTCATTAGCATAACTCAATAAAACATAGACAAGGATGATATTCGTTTTCTCAGGCACAGGCAACACCCTTTGGGCAGCACGACAGCTGGCCGAAGCTACGGGCGAACAACTGTTCAGCATGGCCGACGAGCTGCAGGGCACGTGCCGATACCAGCTACATGACGGCGAACGCATAGGCTTCTGCTTTCCTGTCCACGGCTGGCAGCCGCCCCATCTCGTGCGGCAATTCATCGAAAAGATGCAGCTGTCGTGTCCCGAATCCGTCGAAGCCCACTACTGCTATGCCCTTTGCACCTGCGGCGACAGCACCGGTCTCACCATGACCATGCTTAGCAAAGCCCTTCGGCACCACGGATTACGGCTGCACAGTGCTTTCTCATTGATAATGCCCGAGAGCTATGTGTGCCTGCCGTTCATGTATACAGACACACAGGAACGCGAACGGGAGAAGATTGCCAAGGCCCAGGAGCAGCTGAACAGCTATATGACCATGATTGCCGACAGAAGGCAGGGTGAGGAACACCTTGACAAGGGAGCCACGCCGTGGACGTTCAGCCACGTCATCGGTGCCTACTTCAATGCCCACATGATCAGCGACAAGAAGTTCTGCGTCGATGCCGACCTTTGCATCCACTGCGGCCGCTGCCAGAAAGTGTGCCCCACGCACAACATCAGCATGGCCGAAGGGCTCCCCACGTGGAGTCACGACGGCAAGTCGTGCACCTGCTGTCTGGCATGCTATCACCACTGTCCGCAACATGCCATCAACTATGGAAAGATTACCCGTAAGCGCGGACAATACTATTTCGGAAAGAACAAACAATAAGCCCTACAATGGAAATATACAACGCTGCACAACTGATGGACTATATCCAGCAAGTCGGTTTTCTGCCCCTGCTCGACAGCGGCATCCGCGGTTTCTCGGCCGACGACGTAGTGGCTATCGACTGCCACTACACCCTGCTGCCTGACGGTGGGTGGGACTGGCCGTTGTGGAAGTGGAAAGGTCCCATCGTTACCGAAGGAGCTTGTGTCTACGGCAAGTTCTTCAACAAGAAGGCCGGCTTCGTGGCTCGCCAGTGGTGGCCCGATCTCTGCAACTACCGCCGCAGCAAATATCCCGTGGCCGAAGACGACATCGTGTCATCGGCCATTCTCGGCACCTTGCAGGAGCATGGCAGTCTTATCACCCGCGAGCTGCGAGCTGCCTGCGGATTCACCGGCCCCAAGATGCGCAGCAAGTTCGATGCCTATATCACCCGCCTGCAGATGGGATGTCACATCGTCACCGAAGACTTTGTCTATCCCACCGACCGTCATGGCCATGAGTACGGCTGGGGATGGTCGCTGCTCACCACTCCCGAGCAGCTCTATGGCCGCGACCACTGCCGTGTGCAGTGCTCACCCGACGAGTCCTTGCAGCGCATGGCCAGCCATCTTTCTCAGCAGCTGCCCCATGCCACCGACCGCCAAATCATGTCACTGCTGAAATAGCCCCCACACACAGCATTATCCCGAAACAGTTTCAAATTGCAGTGCGGAAATTTGTGTCTTATTTTAAATAAGACAAACAACTTTTTCGACGAATTGTTTGTTGGTTTCGCCGAAAAGCATTACCTTTGCATCTGGTTCCCAACAGACCACGTCGAGCCTGCAGCGTAGCTGAGCCATTAAGGCACAGCATGGCCAAGGCGGGTTATGGGTGGGAAACTGGGGGCCACGACATAATATAAAGGCGTTTACAAGCGTCTTGTCTTTGACGTATAGGAATCTCGCAAGTTCTGATGCAAATCAAAGATGAGGCAACGTAGATGTCCTCGGGATGTGTATATGCGCATCCCCTTTCTCTATACCTTATTAATATATAAGGTGTGAGTGCTTAGGGGGTATGTGGCATCATATATACTATCGATGTGGGCTAATCGCGTAGCTCGTCCTATTTGCATCGGGCAATGCGAGAGCCTCTATACGTGGGACGGGCAGCAGAACGTAGTTCCACGTCTTTTTTGTGCCATAAAAAACGTCGGCAATGGGTTACTTTTTTCCATTCTGCCCGTTAAAGAGGAAATAAATATTACACATCCATAACAATGAAACAGATTATCAAGAACAACCGTCTGATTACAGCTGTATTGTCGCTTGCCCTGCTATTTGCCTTGCTTCCGAACTGTCAGGCAAGTGGCCAAACCAAGCCACAGTGGCTGAGCAAGGGCGAGGCATCGCTCAATGCTCACCGCACAAACAACACCTACTACTTCAAGGTGGTGCAGAACATGGGCACCGACCTCGCTCAGTTGCGCCGAGCCAACTCCAACGCCCTGGCCGACTTCATAGGCAAGCGCAACCATATAGAAGGTTTGGAGATGACCGAGATTTCAAACTCGACTGGCACAAGCGGCACGTCAACAGAAGAGAAATATAACATGGTATTCAAGAACCGCTTCAGCTCCGATGCCTTCTACGCCAAACTTGTGGACGAGTATTGGGAGTTCAACGGCACAGACTATACCTATTACGCCCTCTTTGCCGTGTCGGCCAGCGGCAGCGAACGCCCCATGTTCGACCGTTTCGAGTTGACGCGCAGCTATGGCGCCCTGCCTGCCGTCATGTCGATAGTTCCCGGCGCAGGCCAGCTCTACAAGGGGCAGACGCTCAAGGGCTGTCTGATGCTTGGCGGTGCCGCCGTTGGCGTCGGTTCTATCATTCTCTGTGAGAACCGCCGTTCCTACTATCAGACCCGCATTGCCGAGCAGCCCAAGTTTGCTCGCGACTACAGCAAGAAGAGCGACAACTGGCAGACGGGGCGAAACATTGCCATCGGAGCCACTGCCGCCCTTGTGGTATGGAGTGTTATCGATGCTGCTGTAGCGCCTGGTGCCACGCGTATCCGAATCCTTAACAGCTCTTCACTTGCCCTTCAGCCAGCAAGGTTCACCACTCCACACGGCATGGGGCTGGGTGCATCACTCTCACTAAACTTCTAAATACACATTTTATCCATGAAATACTACTCATTACTCGTTCTCACCGCCATGGCATTGCTGCTTGCTGCCTGTTCCTCCGATCCGGTCGACACCACTGGCAGCCTGTCCGGCACCATCAGCGACGCCCTCAGCCATGCCCCACTCCAGGGAGCCGCCGTCACACTAAGTCCGTCGGGGCGTACCACCGTGACAGGCGCCGACGGGCAGTATCAGTTCTCCGACGTTGAGCAAGGCAGCTACGACGTCAGCGTCAGCAAGGCCGACTATGTCACCGACAGCAAGCCCGCAACGGTCGTTGCCGGGCAGAACACTCCACTCGACTTTGTGCTGCGCCACGCTGAGTCGGCTCTTGCAGTCAGCCCGCTGACATTAGACTTTGGCGAGAATGACACCCAACTGAGCCTCAACATCCGAAACAACGGACAGGCCACCATGACTTGGCAGATTACCGAGAATACCTCATGGATAAGCTGTACGCCAACAACGGGCTCGGTATTGGCCGGGCAGACGGGGGCTGTTGCCGTCACTGTCGACCGCACCGGTCTGGCCAAAGGCACATACACCAACACCCTGGTCGTCACCTCAAACGACGGCGGCAGCCAGACCGTCCGATTCAACGTCACTGTTGGCGGCGGTGGCGGCGGACTGCCACAGGTGTCAATCATCAGCGTTGATGGTGTCACCGACAACGCGGCCACCTTCACCGGCACGCTGCCCAGCATAGGCTCATCGCGTGTTACTGCCCACGGCTTCTGCTGGAGCACACAGGCCAACACGTCGCTACAGCAAGGACAGCACATCGACCTCGGACAGACCGAAGACCCCAAGGAGCTGTTCAGCTATGGTGCCTCGGGGCTCTCGCCCAACACCACCTACTACGTCCGTGCCTTCGCTACCAACGCCGAGGGCACCGTATACAGCAGCCGCGAAGAGCGTTTCACCACCACCGCCACCCCACAACGGCCACAGGTGGAGACAGGTGCCGCCTCACTCGTCACCAGCACCACTGCAACCGTAGCGGGCAACATACTCGCACTGGGCCACCAGACTGGCATCACCGCCTATGGCCACTGCTGGAGCAGTGAGGTCAACATGCCCACCACCGACTACCACCTCACCGAACTTGGCACTACCAAGCAGACTGGCAGCTTTAGCTCGCGACTCACAAACCTACAGCCTGGCACCACCTACTATGTGCGAGCATACGCCCGCAACCAGTATGGCACCAATTATGGGCAGACAGTGCAGTTCACTACGGCTGTCGGCGCCGTGACGCTCAACACCCACTCTGCCAGCAACATCATCCACAACGAGGCCACCTGTGGCGGACACATCACCAGCCTGCAGGGAAACACCATCGCCGAGCGCGGTGTCTGTTGGAGTACCGCCTCCAATCCCACTCGTGCCGACAGCCACAAGGCCAGTGCCGACAACACCGACAACTTCACTGTCAGGCTCACGGGACTAAAGGAGAAAACCGACTATCACGCACGAGCCTACGCCGTCGCTGCCACCGGTGAGACCTACTACGGGCAGGACGTACAGTTTACGACCACCCACGAGATAAGCCTCCCCCAGGTGTCGGCCACCACCGCTACGGGCGTCACATCGCGGGCGGCTACCTTTGCCGCTCAGGTCACCTCGCTCGGCAACGGCCACCTGAAGCGCAGCGGGTTCTGCTACGCCACTACTCATAATCCCACCGTCGACAACAACCAGCTCAGTTGCGGCACGGCTACTACACTACGTGCCAGCACGTCGGCACTCACAGCACAGACCACCTACTATGTGCGAGCCTATGCAGAAAACGAGAAAGGACTGAGCTACGGACCAGAGCTGACTATCACCACCAGAGACAGCAACAGCAGCGACACTGAGCGCGACGAATGGCCAGCTGACGACAATTGGAACTGACGGCCTTACGCCCTTGATTATCTATCCTTTTCCTGATTATACCGAGACTCATCAAAATACTGATATGACTACACGATTATTCTACACACTGGCAACCGCTTGCCTGCTCGCTGCCTGCACCACCGACATCGAGGAGCTGACACTGGCTCCTGAAGCTAACGACTCACACAGTGCCACGCTGCGCCTTGACGGCAGCATAGACCGCTTCGACACTACGGTGCACACCAGGGCCACCACGACCGAATGGGACGACCGCGCTGTACTATACATACAATATCATACCGCCAGCGGACTGGTCAACGGTACGGCCACCTACAGCGAGAGCCGCGACGAGTGGACGGTGAACTACTATGGCACCATCACCAAAGGGCAGACGACCAAATGCGAGGTCTATTACTTCGAAAAGATAGACGACACTACTATCACCGACGTAGAACTCAGCCCACAAAGCGCCGTCTTTGCCGACACTCAGGCCACCTATATTTATGAAGACGGCACCGTGACGCTGAAGACACATCTTAAGCCGCTCACCGGTCGCATACGTTTTCAGGGCACTGCGGGCAGCAGCGTCGCCATCACGGGGCTGAAGTGGTACAGCAACTACAACATTTCGGCCAACACGCTCGCACAGAAAGAAGGCGAAATAAAACTCAGCGTAGGCAACGACGGCTATACCCCCTACGTTTACGCCACCTTTGCCGATGCTGCCACAAGACAAATCTCGGCCGACAGCGGCAACGATTTCTATACCTTCAGAAAAACCTTTGAGAGCACACAGCTTGCCACCGGCAAGAGTGGCTATGTGGGCATACCCACCACGAGGTCGCACAACGGATGGGAACTGCTAAAAACGAGCCTAGACTTCACCGTCACTGGCTACGGTCTGACGGCATCGTTCACGATGATGCGTGTAAAGCCCGGCACCTTTCAGATGGGCAGTGACGATGGCTACTCCGACGAACAGCCAGTCCACAGCGTGACACTGACGAAAGCCTACTACATAGGGCAGACGGAGGTAACGCAGGCACTTTGGCAGGCCGTCATGGGCTATAAGCCCACAAACGGTGGCAGCCAGTGGTCGTCGACATACGGTCTGGGCGATGATTATCCCGCCTACTACGTTGATTACACCGACTGTCAGGAGTTCATCACCAAGCTCAACGCCATGATAGGACAGAAATTCCGCTTACCTACTGAGGCCGAATGGGAATTTGCAGCAAGGGGTGGTACGAACGGCATAAAATTTAGAGATTACGTGTATGCAGGAAGCAACGAAATAGACGACGTGGCATGGTACTCAAGCAATTCAGGTGGAAGAGCGCATGTCGTAGGCGAGTTGTGTCCCAACTGGCTAGACATCTATGACATGAGCGGCAACGTGCGGGAATTGTGCGCCGACTGGTACGGCAGCTACACCAGTGGCGCACAGACCGATCCTACAGGGCCTACCACCGGCTCTTACCGGGTGTATCGTGGCGGCAGCTGGCGCAGCATCGCGGCGGACTGTCGCTCGGCCTTCCGCTACTACTACTCGCCGGGCTACCGCGACAACTCGCTGGGGTTCCGCCTCGCCCTGTAGTTCTTCCAAAAAGCAGCAAGAAATGAGCACGGACGTTCGACCGGATTTGCAATCCGGTCGCTGCGAATATAAGCATTTGTAATGCAAAAAAATGCGACGAGAAATCCCGGACGTTCGACCGGATTTACAATCCGGTCGCTACGAATATTAGCATTTGTAATGCGAAAAAATGCGACGAAAGCGGCAAAGGCGGATTAGAAATCCTCATATTCGAAGCGGTCGGATTGCAAATCCGCCCGAACGTCTGCAAATCCGCCCGAACGTCCGCCGAACGTCTACAAAATACTGTGACATCCGCACAGATAAAAAACAGAAGATGAACGATAACGTCTTATATCTCGAAGCCTTGTTAGCGGGCCACCTGCCTCACCACACCGACCTTGACGGTAGAGGCATACTGCTTATCGTAAATGGTAAGCAGGGCTATACGCCCTTCGTGCTCAGCAACAATATCAATTTTGGCAAGCTATGCGCGAGTATAATCATCCAAAACCGCATCAAAAATACAACTTTTGGCAAGTTATGAGGCGAAAAGATCATGCTTACGCAACAAAATACTGCCGGGAGCAGGGTTACTTTCTCCCGCACTACGACTTAAATAAATAGAGATTATAAACTAATTCAAGTTTCGCATGTTTATTTACTATTTTACTATGTACTATTTACGATTGA
>ERZ842401.5220-NODE-5220-length-14534-cov-7.574280_pt1 | contig 14534 bp, 17 predicted proteins | sample MGYA00521270_ERZ842401 | MGnify/ENA primary metagenome ERZ842401 (study PRJEB31892, sample SAMEA3878208) | bioreactor metagenome | biome: Moose rumen | place: Sweden | collected 2011-10 | study: EMG produced TPA metagenomics assembly of the PRJEB12797 data set...
TCCCATTTTATTTTATCAACTATATTTTAGAAAAAACGTTTTGGACACTATTGGTTTTTTTGCCAATATTTTTGTACACTATGCTTCGTTTGCACCTCGCAAACTCCGCTTTTACACTTACCTTTGCCAAAAAACGCGCCCACTTACGTACTACCGGCGGCAAAACGGCGTTATAAGTGCGATGAAAAGATTTGCCGTCATATTATGCCTTGTGTGCCTTGCCATTCAGGTTTTTGCCACACGCCTGCTTATTCCCATGGACGATGTGCAGAAAAATCACCTGAAGGCCTATGGCATAGCCTATTGGGTGCTGCAGCGCGATGTGGAGGTGTCGTGGCTTTTGAACTACCGAGGCGGTTCTTTTCTTATGGATTATCACGAAGTTATCGAAAAGGAGTGCCGTTTGCGCGGCGTATCCTGCGAGCTACTTGCCGATGGGCAGTCAGCAAACATACTCACCACCATTGCCGACCCCGCCGTTAATATGGACGCCGTGCGGCTTCAGAAAGCTCCCAAGATAGCGGTGTACTCGCCAAAAAACAAACTGCCGTGGGACGATGCCGTAACTCTTGTGCTCACCTACGCCGAAATTCCCTACGACGTGGTTTACGATGCCGAGGTGATGAACGGCGTGCTGCCGATCTACGACTGGCTGCACCTTCACCACGAGGATTTCACCGGACAATTCGGCAAATTTTGGGGCAGCTACCGTTCCAAACAGTGGTATATCGACGATGTCAAGGCACAGACGGCCACCGCCAACGAGTTCGGTTTTGCCAAGGTGTCGCAGCTCAAGTTGGCGGTGGTGCACAAAATACGCGATTTCGTGGCAGGCGGTGGCTTCCTCTTTGCCATGTGCTCGGCGCCCGACAGCTACGATATAGCCCTTGCCGCCGAAGGGGTGGACATCTGCGAAACAATGTTCGACGGCGACCCCATGCAACCCGACGCACAACAGTGGCTCGACTACTCCAAAACCTTCGCTTTCAAGGATTTCCATATTGTCACCAACCCTGTGGAATATGAGGTTTCGGACATCGACATCAATCAGCAGCAGCGCCGTGGCAAGGTGTCGGAACAAAACGACTTTTTCTCGTTGTTCGAATTTTCGGCCAAGTGGGACTGGGTGCCCACAATGCTCACGCAAAACCACACACGCATCATCAAAGGCTTTATGGGACAGTCCACGGCTTTCCGCCGGCAGTTCGTGAAATCGGGAGTGGTGATACTTGCCGAAAACAAAGCCCTCGACGAGGTGCGATACCTTCATGGCACCTACGGTAAAGGCACTTGGACTTTTCTTGGCGGACACGACCCCGAGGACTACCAGCACTATGTGGGCGACCCACCCACCGATTTGTCGCTTTACCCCAATTCGCCAGGTTATAGACTGATTTTGAATAATATATTGTTTCCCGCAGCAAAAAAAGAGAAACATAAAACATAATATGATAAAACAAAAAAGTACATATAATGTGTCGGAGGCACAACACTTAAATAACCCCGCACAAGGAACGCAGTGTGGGGATGTAAAACAAAAAAGTACATATAATGTGTCGGAGACACAACACTTAAATAACCCCGCACAAGGAACGCAGTGTGGGCATGTAAGAAATATAAAATCCTCTCAAATGAAAAAAATAGCAATTGTAGCTCTAATGCTATGTATTTCAACACTGTCCATAGCTCAAGTATGGCAGGTTTTCAACACGCAGAACAGCGACATCAACGGCAACACGGTTCTTGCCCTTGCCACCGATCGCAAAGGTGCCAAGTGGATAGGTACCAGCGAGGGATTGAACCGCTTTTCGGGCAACAACTGGAAAGATTATGCAATGTTCAACAAAAAGCTGAAAGGCCAGTTTGTGAACTGCCTTACCATCGATAAAAAAGGCATACTTTGGGTCGGTACCGACGACCACGGTGTTATCGAGTTCGACGGCACACACTGGAAGGAACACGAAGCGGAGACGCGGCGTCTGAAAATGAAATTCATACGCACAATAGCCATCGACGAGAACGATGTAAAATGGATTGGTGTAACTCTTGGAGGACTTGTGCGGTACGACAACAAGAAATGGGACCTTATGTCCACCAAAAACTGCAGTTTGGTGAGCGATTTCATACTCTGCATCACCCTCGACGACCAAGGCAACAAGTGGATTGGCACCAACGAGGGCGTTTCGGTGCTCGACAAAAACGGCTACTGGAAAAGCTACAAACCAACTAACAGCCAGTTGCCCGACAAAATTGTTCCCGGCATAGCTATCGACAAGAACGGTGTGAAATGGATGGCCACACTTGGCGGACTATGCTCTTTCGACGGCGAAAACTGGACCGTTTACAATACCAAAAACAGTCGCATTCCCAGCAATCAGGTGAACAGTCTGGCCTTTGACAAAAACGGCGTGCTGTGGCTCACCACCGACAAGGGGGTTACCGCCTTCGACGGCAAATATTGGGTTACCTACACCACTCAGAACAGCCCGCTTCCGTCCAACGTTATACAAAATATCACCATCGACGACCAGAACAACAAATGGTTTGGCACCGATTTCTACGGCATCACCTGTTTTTCGGGATTTACTATTGCCGGACGCGTGGTGGACGATTTCGGGCAGGGAATGCAGGGCATCACTGTGCAGGCCGGCAGCCAGAAAGTGAAAACCGATGCGCAGGGCAACTACCGTATCGACGTTAAAAATGGTTCCGCACTTTCGGTGAAACCAATCATCGCCGACCGCGAGTTCTCTCCTGCCGAGCACTCGTTCAGCAGCGTGTCGTCGTTCCAGCTGGGCAAAAACTTTGTGGTAACTACGCCGCAGACGGCCTCCAACGAGAAAGTTTATATCGCACCTCATCTGGAGGAAGGATACATTTCCGTTTCTTTCGAAAGTGCTGTGGCCAATGTGGAAATCCTCGACGACAATGGCGAAAGCGTCCTCACCGTTGACCAATACAAGAAAGGCAAGCGTATCATTATCCCCAAGGACGTGTTGGCCAAGCCTTTCCATGTGGTGATACGTACCAAAAAAGGTGTGCGCAGCATAAAACTCACCCCCGAAGGCAAGAAAGCCTCGTCGAAGGACCGCAAGAAATAGTACAAGTTTTTTTTGAGGACAAACTCACAATACTGTCATTACAACTTGTCATCAATATTGTTCCAGAGGTACAAGTCTTTTGTAAGGTTGTAGTATTGTTCGGAATATTGTCCGTTTTCGTCGTATATGGCTAATTGCGACACCGTTGGTTTTGCCGTTTCCGTCGGTTTTAAGACAAATACTGTTCGCAAAGGTTTTTTCCAGATTTTGCTGTATATCAACACTTTGTTTATGCAATGCAGGCCTGCGCATTTTGCTGTGGCGATAAAGTTTCCTACCTCAGTGCAAGGCAGTATGGCGGTGAAAGTGCCGTTTGGCGAGAGCAACTGTACTACCGATGCGGCAAGTTCATCGAAAGGCAGGTTGTTGTTGTGCCGTGCCTTGTTGCGCACTTCCGATGCACTTCTCAGCGATTTTTCGAAGTAGGGAGGATTGCTCACAATGCAGTCGTATTTCCTGTTGGTTGAGCTTGCAAACTGCTGCACAGTGGTTTCAAGCACTTCGAGCCTGCCGCTCCACGGCGAAGCCTCGAAATTGCCCCAAGCACATCGTGCACTGGCTTTGTCGGGTTCCACGGCATCGATAGTGGCAGTCCCGTTGCGTTGAGCCATTATCAGGGCCACCACACCGCAACCGGTGCCGATGTCCAATATTGCCGAGGCATGGCTTACATCGGCTATGGCGCCGAGCAACACGGCATCGGTACCCACTTTCATTGTGGCACCCTCGTCGCAAATGCTGAATTGTTTGAACCGGAACACTTCTTTTAGTAATTTGTAATGTGTTGCTTGTTTTATGGTTTATGTTGTGACTTGAAATCAATTAAAAAAGGCAAAGAGCGTAGCCGTTCTTTGCCTTTATAGTGTAGTGTTCAGGAGCTTGCTTATTTGGCTCTACGCGATGTGGTGTAGATAAGTTTGAAAGCTCCGTTTTTGCGCAGTTCCTGCTTGATGTCGGAAATGGTACCCATTCTCACCTCTTTGTCGGCCTTGATGGCAGTGGAGAGGAATGGACGGTCGGCCTCGTTGTGGCTTGCGCGTTCCGATTCAACAAAATCAGCGATGTTAGAAACTTCGGCTATTTCATCATTGAGTTGGATACGAGGTTCCGAGCCGTATTTCTGAGGTTCCAGCGGAACACCAACGTTGATGTAGCTTACCAGCGACTTCTTTTCCAGTTTCTGCACTTCGGTAGCTTGCGGTACAGTGATTTTCACTATCAGCGAGCTTTCTCTCATGGTTGTAATCACCATAAAGAAGAACAGCAGCATGAAAATGATGTCGGACATCGAGCCCATGTTCAAGCCTGGGGTACCTTTGTCGTTTTTCTTTTTGAATCGTGCCATTATTTGTTTCCTCCTATTTTAGTGGGTTCGGCTTCGGATATGGCAACAGGTATGGCTTTGTCGATGGCTTCTTGTTGTGCCGAAGAGGCATCGGCGTAAGCTTTGCCAAATTTTATGTGGCATAGCTCGTCGCGCATCTCGTTGACGGCTGCGGTAAGTTCGTTCTGTACCTGTATGTACATATCGTATGAAGTGCCCCTGTCGTTTTGCAGGGAGATAACTCCTTTGGAGACTTTGTATGTGCCCAGCAGCGGAATGTCCATCTCCATCTTTTCGGGAAGATCCTCACGATCCTGAGGGTTGCCCAAAAAGTCTTTGGCACGGGTCTTAAGATCCTTGATGTCACCAATTTCCCCGTCGAAAAGCAACGCGTCGTGGCTGTTTATCTTCACAACGAAAATGTTCCTTTTGTGTATCTCAGGCTTGTCTTCCTGATTTTCGGGAGCAGGTGGTGGCAAACGTCTCGAAATACCCATGTCCGTGTTTATTGACGATGTCATAAGGAAGAACGTCAACAACAGGAACGAGATATCCGCCATTGAGCTGGTGTTTAATCCGGGTGTTGATCTTTTTGCCATAAATCAATTATTTTTTTATTAGTTTTGCAACCTCTACATACACAATGGATAGTATGGAGGCAAAGAACAGGATGTATACCGAGATACAGGCTGCTCCAACAAGTTTCGAACCACTTTCTGTGATGTCGAATTTTTCAAGCATTGTGGCCGATACGTCTGTGCCGCTGGACAAAATCCATGCAATAGCGAATATTACGCAAAGTATTGCTGCCACTATAAGGGTCTTGAAAAAGGATTTTTTGTTTGTCCATAAAAGTTTCACAAAAGTGGCCAATGCTGCAACAATGGCTATGCCTACAAGGCAGTACACGATGACAGATGCGACATCGAACATGCCACCTTTACCATTTGCTGCAAATAATACGGCAAATACGCTTGCAATGATGGCTACTGCCAATACCGCAAATAATATTATCTTATTAGATTTTTCTTGCATAACAGTTTAAGGATTAAAAGGTTAATACTTGTTTTCGGTTCTCCTTACACTATTATCTTTTGTATTTTACCAAAATGTCCATGAAAGTGATGGAACCGTCTTCCATTTGGTTTACAAGGCTTTCTATTTTGCTAACGATGTAGTTGTAGAATATCTGAAGGATGATAGCTACGATAAGACCGAACACGGTTGTAAGCAGAGCCACTTTCATACCGCCGGCAACAACGGTCGGGCTGATATCACCAGCTGCTTCGATATCATCGAATGCCTGTACCATTCCGATCACAGTTCCCAAGAATCCGAAGGAAGGTGCAAGGGCGATGAAAAGGGCAATCCATGTAAGGTTGCTTTCCAAGCGGGCCATTTGTACGCCACCGTACGATGTGATGGCTTTTTCAACGTTTTCCAGACCTTCGTCAACGCGGTCCAGACCTTGGTAGAATATGCTGGCCACAGGACCTCTGGTGTTGCGGCAAAGTTCCTTGGCTCCGTTGTAGTCGCCTTTGGAAACGTTGTCTTCGATGCCGGAGAGGAGTTTTTTCACGTTTGAAGTAGCCATGTTCAGGTAGAGGATACGTTCTATAACCAATGCCATGCCGAATATCAAGCAGAGGAGCACAGGGGTCATCCAGCCTGCACCACCTTGTATGTATTTCTCTTTCAGCACTTGGTGGAAAGATTTTGTTTCGTTCACATCTTCGGCGGGAGCAGCTTCTTCTACCGGTGCAGCGGCTTGCTCGTCAACCTGTTCGGTGGCGGCAACAGTGGTGTCGCCCTCTGTAGCGGCGGTTTTCTCTTGTGCGTTTACGCTGTTTACATTCATAAATGTCAGCAGTCCTGCTATTGACAATAATGCGATTACTTTTTTCATGATAATCTAATTTGTTAATTATTAAATTGTTACTTATTTTTGTTTTTTCTTGGTTTATTCTGCAAAAATACCAATATATTTTCAACAAACAAAGGTTTTTTTTATTTTTTTTGATTTTTTTTGTTTTGCTGTTTTGTAAAATATTGTTTTGTAGGGTTTTATTTTTTTTGTCGCTTTATTTTTGTTTGTTCAAAACAGTAGCGTTTCTTGGTGGGGGTGGCGATTTATTTGTTTCTTCCCAGCAATTGGTTGGTCATTTGCAAAATGGTCTCCTTTTTGCTGTTGTCCACTCCAATTTCGTTTATTTGATGCTGTCCCTGTTCAAAGAGCCTGTCTATTTCTTTTTCCACATGTGTGTGTATGTCCGTTTGGCGGTATATGTCGAGCACTGTCTGTATTTTTTTGTCGGGGCTTTGCGGGGTGGTGGCGAAAAGTGTCTGCAGGGTGTGTTTTTGTTCGGCATTGGCTATCTGTAGGGCACGCAGGTATAGATATGTTTTTTTGTTGTCCTTAATGTCGGTGCCTGTTTGTTTGCCAAAGATTTTCACGTCGCCGTAGGCATCGAGCAGGTCGTCCTGCAGCTGGAAAGCCAGCCCTATGCTTATGCCGGCGTTATACAGCTTTTCTATATCGTCCTGTGGGGCGTTGGCATAAAGTGCACCGATTTTCAGGGCTCCGGCAAGCAGTACGGCGGTTTTCAGCTCTATCATTTTCATGTATTCGTCGATGCTCACATCGGCTTGGGTTTCAAAGTTCATGTCGTACTGTTGTCCGTCGCATACGCCAATGGCCGTTTGTACAAAAGTTTTTAGTATTGCCTCCATGTTTGGGTGCCATTGTTGGATGAAATACTGGTAAGCCATTGCAAACATGGTGTCGCCCGACAGTATAGCGGTGTTTTCGTTCCAGCGGCGGTAAACGGTTTCTTTGCCGCGTCGCAGTGGCGATTTGTCCATAAGGTCGTCGTGCAGAAGGGTGAAATTGTGGAACACCTCTATGCCTATTGCTGCGTATTTGGCTTGGCGCCAGTCGCCGCCAAACATGTCGCAGGCGGCCAGCAGCAGTGTGGGACGCAGACGTTTGCCGCCAAGGTCCAGAGTGTAGCCCACGGGTTCATACAGGGCTTTCGGCTCGCGTATAAATTGTTCTTCGGCAAAAAGTTGTTTTACAATGTCCTGAATTTGATTGGGTGTTAGCATTGTTCTTTTGTGTTATTGGGATATGTGTTTTTCTTGAACGAGAAATAGAATTCCAGTCCGCCGTCGGGCGAGTTTTTTGCCACAATGCTGCCTTGGTGGAACTGCACAGCGTGTTTCACAATGGACAGTCCCAGTCCTGTGCCTCCGTTTTTGCGGCTGCGGCCGGTGTCGATGCGCAGAAAACGGTCGAAAAGGCGGGTGAGGTACTGTTCCTCCACTCCGCATCCGGTGTCGAAGAAACGGAAATAGTAGTATTCGTTGTCTTCCTTGTGTAGCTCCATGCCGATGCTTATCTCTTCGCCGGCGTACGACACCACGTTTTCTATCAGGTTGCGGAAAATGCTGTACATCAGGCTGTGGTTGCCCCAGACGCTTATCTCCGGTGGGATGGTGTTGCTCACGGCAATGCGTTTTTCGGCTATGTTGTCGGCAAGCTCGTCGATGGCTTCCTGCCCTATCTGGCGTATGTTTATGTGTTCTTTCTGAAAAAGTTCCGACGACTCCTCGATTTTGTTTATCACCGATACATCGTTTATAAGGTTGGAGAGGCGAAGAGTCTGGGAGTACGAACGTTCGAGGAAGTAATGTCTGCGCTCGTCGTCGATGGGTTTGTCGCCGAGCAGTATCTCAAGGTATCCGCGTATGCTGCTCACAGGGGTTTTTAGCTCGTGGGCTATGTTGTTGGTCATCTCCTGTTTTATCTTGCGGTTTAGGTCTTTCTCTTTTATTATCTCTAATTTACTATTTTCCAGTTGTTTGTACAGCTCTACTATTTTGTTTCCGGTCTCGCCGGACCGAGTGTTGGGGAAATGTACCTTTGTGTAGTCGATATTGCCTTGTTCGGCGGTGTTTACAAAGCGTTTCAGGGTGTCCATCACAGGCCATATCCTTCCTGACGAGAGTATGATTACCACCATCAGTATTGCAAAAAACAGCACGCCCGTGAGGTAGGTTAGTATGTTGCCCCAGTTAAATATGTCGCTCCAAGGGTAGGGCAGGGCAGTTTGTGCCAGCAGGTAGCCATTGTCGGTGCGCTGGGCGTAGTAGAGTGTGCGTATGCCGTCGGGCGATTTGCGTACGTTGTACCCTTCGCTTTCTTGCTTGGCCATTTCTATTTCGTGGCGTTGGCGGTATTGCTGTCTTTGTGTGTCGTAGCGCGACAGGTGATGAACCACTATGTTTCCGGCGTCGGCCTGTTGTTTCAGCAGTTCCACTCGAGTGGATGTCTGCCGGTGCTTTTCGGCAACGGTTTCGATGGCGAAAAAAATGGCTGTGTACGCTACAAAGGCTATTGCAAGGTACATCAGTGTTTTGGTGCGGTATGTGTGCTGGCTGAATTTCACGGCAGTTTATTTTTTGAAAAAATAGCCGAAACCGGTGCGGTTGCCTATGTGTTCGCCGGCTGCTCCCAGTTTTTTGCGCAGACGCGTGATGTGCACGTCCACACTGCGTTCGGTAACAAGGGTGTCGTCGTCCCACACGCGGCCAAGTATCTCTTCGCGGGTGAAATATTTCGAAGGGGTTTTTATCAGCATGGCCAAGATAAGGAACTCCTTGCGGGTAAGCTGTATTTCGGTGGAGCCCACAAACACTCGTTTGTTGTCTATGTCCACGGCAATGTCGGCGGTGCTGATGGCGTTGATCTGGGTGTCGGATGGCTCGTCGGGGCGTGTGCGTTTCAAAACGGCCTTAACCCGTGCCAGAACTGTTTTTATGGAGAATGGCTTGGTTATGTAGTCGTCGGCGCCGAGGTTGAATCCGGTGAGCTGGTCGTTTTCGGTGCTCTTGGCGGTGAGGAAAATGATGGGCACGTCGTTGCACAGCTCGCGGCGTACTATGTTCAGCATCTGGTAGCCCGACATTTTGTCCATCATAACGTCGAGCAGTATCAGGCTGTGCTGTGGACCGAGAATTTGAAGGGCTTCTTCGGCGGAGTTGGCGGTGTCCACGTCGTACCCCTCGCTCTCGAGGTTGAAACGCAGTATCTCGCAAAGGTCCTGTTCGTCGTCAACTACTAATATTCTGTCCATGGCAGGGAGGTTTTGTGTGTTTGTCTGTTGCTTTTGAGATTGCAAAGTTACGAATTAAATCCGACACCGCCAAAGTCAGGGCGTTTTTTTTCTGAAAATGGGGGCAAAAAAAAACAGGCGTCTTTCGACTCCTGTCTTTTTTCTCTTTGTCAGAAAAGTACTTATTTCTTGTTCTCGAAATGACGTTTGTACTTGTTCATGAACTTGTCCACGCGACCTGCTGTGTCCACAAGTTTCAGCTTACCGGTGAAGAATGGGTGCGAGGTGTTGGAGATTTCGAGTTTCACCACGGGATACTCGTTGCCGTCGGTGTAAACTACGGTATCTTTTGTGTTCGCACAGCTGCGGGTAAGAATCATGGTGTCGTTCGACATGTCTTTGAACACAACTAATCTGTAGTTTTCGGGGTGGATTCCTTTTTTCATCTTATTTAATGTTTTGCCGTTTTAAACAATGGTTTTTTAAACGATTTGTAAATACTTTGTTTCAAGTTTTGAGTTTGCAAAGATACGACTTTTTTTCGAAACAGCAACAATTTTTCAACTTTTGATAGTAAATTGTGTTGTATGATATTGTTTTACAGCGAGTTGGAGGTTGTGTATTTTTTTGGTTATGTGGTGTGGAACAGGTTGTTAGCAGTAGAGTTTTTATGAGAAAAAAATTTTTTTTGTGTTTTTTTGATTTTTTTTTTCGTAATTTTGTGTTTCGCAAGTTTTTCCGCCAGACGTGTGCAAGCCTCTTGCAGTCAGGCAATAAACAAATAGTACATTATTTATATGCAACAAAAAAACATAAATATATCCTATTCGGAGTATTCGTCGCTTTCCGAATTGCCCGACGATGAGCGCCTGTTGCTTGAAAAAGCCATCGATGCCACCGCCACAGCCTATTCGCCATATTCGCATTTTTGCGTTGGTGCGGCAGTCCTGCTTGCCAATGGCGAAATCGTAACGGGCAGCAATCAGGAAAACATGGCTTACCCTTCGGGTCTCTGCGCCGAGCGTACTGCCATGTTCGCGGCTTCGGTCCAATATCCGGGCGTGGCCATGCGCAAAATAGCCATTGTGGGCAAAAACGCTCAAGGCCAGCTCTGCCCCGCAACCCCATGCGGAGCCTGCCGACAGGTGATATCCGAATATCAGGACCTTGCTAAGCAAAATATCCAAGTTATACTCTTTCACAACTACGGCAAGGTGCTTGTGCTCGACGGCATCGACAGCCTTCTGCCACTGCGTTTCTCATTTTAATTCATTTATAAACAGCATATTACTAATAATTACTAATTCCTGATTACTAATTAGTTGCAAAGATGTTATTCGAAACTATAGTCGGACCAATCCACAGTCGTCGTCTCGGCTCCTCGTTAGGTATAAACCTAATGCCGCTCCAGCGCAAGGTGTGCACCTACGACTGCATCTATTGCGAGTGCGGCTGGAACAGCGAAACCGAACAGAAAGAAATAGTAATGCCCACCCTTGCCGACATACGTCCCCAGCTGGAAAGACGTCTGCAGGAGCTTGTGGCACAAAACATACCCGTCGATTCCTTCACCTTTGCCGGAAACGGCGAGCCAACACTGCACCCCGAATTTCCGCTGGTGGTGGACTTTGTGGTACAGATGCGCGACAAATACTATCCCAAGGCCGTTATCACCTTGCTTACCAACGCTACGCAGATACATCGCCAGGAGATTTTCGACACCCTTCAAAAACTCGACAACCCCGTGCTGAAACTCGATGCCGGAACCGCCGCCATGCAGCAGGCCATAAACAGGCCAACAGGCGCTTGTCCCGACTTCGACAGCATTGTGGAGCATATAGCACGTTTTGGCAACCGCTGCATAGTGCAGACCCTGCTGCTGCGTGGCGAGCACGATGGACAGACAATAACCAACGTCTCCGACCATGAGTTTGCACAATATGTGGAAAAACTGAAAAAAATTCGTCCAAAATACGTGATGTTGTACGCCATCGACCGTGCCACACCAGAAAAAAAACTCGAAAAACTTACCGTTGAAGAAATGAAAAAATTTGCTCAAGTTATTCGTAATGAGGGGATTGATGTGAGAGTGTACGGCTAATTTGAAAAAAAATTTGTTTGTTTTGGAAAAAAAGTGTAACTTTGCAAATCCAAACTAAAGGTCTCTTGACCGAGTGGCTAGGTACCGGTCTGCAAAACCGTTTACTCCAGTTCGAATCTGGAAGAGACCTCAAAGAAACAGGCGAGTCGGATATTTTTCAGGCTCGCCTTTTTTTCGCACACAATAATAAATTGACAAAAACGTTACCAAAACAAAAACACACATCAATGGGAAAAAAACAATTTATCTCTTTTTTTGTAGCAGTCCTGTTTGTTTCTGCTTTAAGCATTTCCTGCAATTCATCAACGTCAAATAGCAGCCAGCAGCCTGCCGATGCCGCAGAAACGGAAGCATCCGGCGATGATGCCGTTGTAAAGCACATCAACTCCGTTGAAACCTTCAACAAAACCATTTCAAACAACGGAAAACTGGTTTTGGTAGACTTCTGGGCAGAGTGGTGCCGTCCGTGTAAGATGGTGGCACCTATTGTTGAGGCTGTTGCCACAGAAAACGCCGACAAACTCGTTGTTGCCAAAGTAGATATGGAACAAGATTGGGTTATAGGCGCTTTTGCTAGGTCCTATTATATAGAAGCAATTCCATGTTTTATACTTTTTTCCAATGGCAAAGAAGTGGCACGCACCGAAGGCTATATGGAAAAAGACGAGTTCGACTCATGGCTGAAAGATTATTTGAAATAACGGCAGAAGCCTAATTAAAAAAAAACACACGATGAAACAAAATCGATTGACCTATGTTGTTTTGGCAACGCTTTTTGCAGCGGCAGTTGCAGTGTCCTGTTCCTCGCTTAGTGGCAACGGCGACAACGGCGGCAACGGGAGGGTTAAAAACATAACCACGCTCATGGGCCTCGACAACACTATCAACAACAAGAAAAAGCACGTGATGGTGGAATTCTGGTCTTCCAGCAACGACGCCAGTAGAATGGTGGCCACAAACGTTGCTGTTGTTGCCGGCGAAATGGCCGACAAACTTGTTGTTGCCAGAGTGAACATGGCCGAGCCATTTGTGAGCGAGCGTCAGCTCACCCAGCGCTACAGGCTTGAGGGAATGCCCTGTTTCGTGCTCTTCGAAAATGGCCTCGAAGTGGCCCGCAACGTGGGTTACCTTACCAAAGACGAGCTCCGCACATGGCTGGGCAACTATATAAAAAAATAAGTAACACCAACATGAAAAACGGCGACATAATAATAGATAAAATACTGTTTATCGATGCGGAAACAGCCCCGCTGTATCCCACCTACGACGATGCCGACGAGCAGACCCGCTATCTTTGGGACAAAAAATACCAAAACCTTGTGCGTTTCGAAAGCTGCCCCGAAAGCTCGCCGGCCGAAACCTACGACCGTGCCGGCATCTACGCCGAGTTCGGCAAAGTGATATGCATATCGGTGGGTTTTTTCAAAAAGGACAAGTTCTATGTGCACTCCTTTGCCGGCCACGATGAGAAAAAACTTCTCACCGACTTTGCCAAAATTGTTACAGCATACTTCAACGATGCTAACAGCCGATTCTGTGGACACAACATCAAGGAATTCGACATACCATTTATAGCCCGGCGTATGCTGATAAACGGAATGCCCTTGCCCAAGATAATCAACATATCGGGCATGCGTCCGTGGGAAAACCCGCACCTCGACACCCTCGACATGTGGAAATTCGGCGACTACAAGCACTACACATCCCTCGAGTTGCTTGCCACCATTTTCGGCATACCCACACCAAAGGACGACATGAACGGCAGCATGGTGTACCAAGTGTATTGGAAAGAAAACGACTTGCCAAGAATAGCAAAATATTGCGAAAAAGACACTATCACTGTGGCAAAACTTTTCTTCAAGCTAAAGAACTTGTCGGCCGACAAAAGACTCGACGACGAAAATATCATAACAATTAAATAAACAGCTATATGAAAAAATTGATTTTACCCATTATCGCATTGTCGATGCTGGTAACCGGCTGTATAGGCGGCGATGTGTACGAGTCGCCATCGGACGGCGTTTACGAGAGCGACCTCGAAATGATATCAAAAACCATCACCATCCGCCCCGACCAATGGGAAGTGGACGGCAACCCGGGCGAGGAGGGCGCCGTGCTTGTGTCCGAATGGGCAATTCGGGAGCTCACCCAAGATGTTATAGACAATGGTATGGTACAGGTGTCGTACGCCTTTATCGGTATCAGGGGAAACCTTGTGCTGCACCCGTTGCCGTACATACTGCCATACCAAGGCAATCCCGCCGCGGTGCTCGAAACATATCGCTGCAGCCCCGAAAAAGGCATCTTGACTTTCTATATCGAGGATTCCGACTTCCAATGCTACATACCCGAGCAGTCGCTTACATTCAAAGTGTCGATACTGCGTTACAGATAATAATAGCCCAAAAGGCAAAGCAAAAAAACGCCTCCGTTATAGCGGCGGCGTTTTTTTTGTTTCACCACCATGCCGAAAAAGCCATAAAATATGTACGAAAAAACATGAAAAAATTGATTCGTTGCATAAAAAAATAAACACTATCAAGTGAAAAACTATGGAGTTGGTGAAAAAAAGTTTATTTCATAAAATGATGATTGTGAGCGTTTTGCAAAATAAAATAAATAAAAAGCGAAAAAAGTTTTGCCATATCGAAAAAAAAGTGTAATTTTGCAACCTCAAAAAATGAGAACGGTATTTGAAACAATGATACACCAAGCCGATGTAACTCAGTTGGCCAGAGTAGCTGATTTGTAATCAGCCTGTCGGGGGTTCGAATCCCTCCATCGGCTCCGCTCTATTTCAGCGATAGGGTGGAAAAAAAGCAAGGGGAAGTCGCATAGTGGCAATTGCAACAGACTGTAAATCTGTCCTCGGAAGAGTTCGGTGGTTCGAGTCC
>ERZ842401.5221-NODE-5221-length-14534-cov-4.956765_pt1 | contig 14534 bp, 11 predicted proteins | sample MGYA00521270_ERZ842401 | MGnify/ENA primary metagenome ERZ842401 (study PRJEB31892, sample SAMEA3878208) | bioreactor metagenome | biome: Moose rumen | place: Sweden | collected 2011-10 | study: EMG produced TPA metagenomics assembly of the PRJEB12797 data set...
GTCCATAGCCTCCAGCACGATGGGATGCTTCTCGTCGCACAGGGTGTCGCCGGTGCGCACGTCCTTGAAGCCCACTCCAGCGCCAATGTCACCGCAGCCTATGGTCTCCATAGGGTTCTGGTGGTTGCTGTGCATCTGGAACAAGCGCGAGATGCGCTCCTTCTTGCCCGACCTCGAGTTGAAGACATAGCTGCCGGCGTCGATTTGACCCGAGTAAACACGGAAGAACACGAGTCGTCCCACATAGGGGTCGGTGGCAATCTTGAACACGAGGGCGCACATGGGTTCCTCAAAGAGGGGGCGACGTGCCTCCTGCTTGTCGGGGTCACCAATGGCGTGACCTGTCACCTCGTCGGCATCTTCGGGGCTGGGCAGATAGGCGCACACCGCGTCGAGCAGTGGCTGCACGCCTTTGTTCTTGAACGAACTGCCGCACAGCATTGGCACGATTTCCATCTGCAAAGTAGCGGTGCGCAGCGCGTTCTTGATGTCGGCCTCGGTGATGGTGGATGGGTCGTCGAAGTATTTTGCCATCAAGTTCTCGTCAAACTCGGCAATCTTCTCTAGCATCTCATCGCGATACTGCTGGCATTCGTCGAGCATCTCGGCGGGGATTTCCTCTACTGAGTACTCTGCGCCCATAGTCTCGTCGTGCCAGTATAAGGCTTTCATCCTCACCAGGTCAACAACGCCCTTAAAATTCTCCTCGGCACCGATTGGCAACTCGATGGGGCATGGGTTCGCGCCAAGCACGTCGTGCAGCTGGCGGGCTACCTCAAGGTAGTTGGCGCCGGCACGGTCCATCTTGTTGACATAGGCGATGCGTGGCACGTTGTACTTGTCGGCCTGACGCCACACTGTCTCGCTCTGAGGCTCAACGCCTCCCACGGCACAGAAAGTGGCGATGGCACCGTCGAGAACTCTCAGCGAGCGCTCCACCTCTACGGTGAAGTCAACGTGTCCTGGGGTGTCGATTAGGTTGATTTTGAACTTCTTGTCATCATAGTTCCAGAAAGCTGTGGTAGCGGCCGAGGTGATGGTGATGCCTCGCTCCTGTTCCTGGACCATCCAGTCCATAGTAGCTGCACCATCATGCACCTCACCTATTTTGTGTGTAAGGCCGGTGTAGAACAATATACGCTCTGAAGTAGTAGTCTTACCGGCATCAATGTGAGCCATGATACCGATATTACGCGTCATCTTCAGATTTTCGTCAGCTTTCATCTCTATGATTCCTTTTTTCTCAATTAAAACCTGAAGTGAGCGAATGCGCGGTTAGCCTCAGCCATGCGGTGCATGTCCTCTTTGCGCTTGAAGGCGCCGCCTTGCTCATTGTAAGCGTCCATAATCTCGGCAGCGAGCTTGTCGGCCATAGTCTTGCCGCCACGCTTGCGTGCGAAATTGATCATGTTTTTCATCGAAATAGATTCCTTGCGGTCGGGGCGAATCTCAGTAGGAACCTGGAATGTAGCGCCACCGATACGGCGAGATTTCACCTCCACTTGGGGTGTAATCTTCTCTAGGGCCTCTTTCCAAATCTCAAGAGGAGCTTTCTCAGCATCTTTCATCTTGCCACCCACGAGGTCGAGGGCGTTGTAGAAGATGCGGTAAGAAGTGTTTTTCTTACCATCTAACATCAGGTGATTGACGAATTTCGAAACTCGCACGTCACCGAACTTAGGATCGGGCAAAATGATCCTTTTCTTTGGCTTAGCCTTTCTCATTTTTTTTAATAATTGTAGTTTTTGTCCGCTTGGTTGTTTGCTTCTTTGTTCTTCAACGGCCGACTCTTCGGCCATTTACTCAACCCAAATAAATCAATCCAATAATCAAAAACTAAGTTTCTAAATTTTTTGTCTTTTTTCTAGTAAAAATTGGTCTGCTTTACTTCTTGGCAGCTTTAGGACGCTTGGCGCCATATTTCGAGCGGCGCTGGGTGCGGCCTGCTACACCGGCAGTGTCGAGTGTGCCGCGAACGATGTGGTAACGTACACCAGGGAGGTCTTTCACACGACCACCGCGAACCATCACGATGGAGTGCTCCTGAAGGTTGTGACCCTCGCCGGGAATGTAAGAGTTCACCTCTTTTCCGTTAGTTAATCTCACGCGTGCAACTTTGCGCATAGCCGAGTTTGGCTTCTTGGGGGTGGTGGTGTAAACACGCACGCACACGCCACGACGCTGTGGGCAAGAATCCAAAGCAGGCGACTTGCTGGTACTCTCCAGTGAAGTGCGACCTTTTCTTACTAATTGCTGAATTGTTGGCATCTTAGTTTAGTTTTACTTTGTTTGAATTTTAAATTATTACTTAGTTTCTAAAATGCCCTTTGGGAATTGCGCAGTCCTATTCATCTCTCACTAAATCAGTGATTTAGCCAAAGTCATAGGACGCTTTTTGCCCAAAAAGCGATGCAAAGTTACTAACTAATTGGCTAATAACCAAATATTTTTAAGCCCGCAAACCCCTCACAAAAGCGTTTTATTATATAATGTAAACTCCCCGAAACCACCTAACTTGGTAGATTTCAGGGAGTTTATAAAAAGTGGCTTTTTACTTAAAACCCTAAAGATTTAACTTCATTTAACCTTACGCCACTCTTATCCTTCTCACTTAGCAACATTTCGGAAGGGTCAATCACCCAGTCGATGCCCAAATCGGGGTCATCGAAGGCTATTGTCATTTCGCTTTGAGGGGCATACACGTTATCGACCTTGTACTGGAACTGAGCAACCTCGCTCAGCACCACAAAGCCGTGGGCGAAGCCGCGAGGGATGAAGAGCTGCTCACCACCCTCGTGCGTGAGCTCCACTGCCACATGCTTGCCCCATGTGGGACTGCCCGAGCGCAAATCAACGGCAACGTCGAGCACCCTACCCTGCGACACGCGCACCAGCTTGGCCTGGCTCCACTCGCCACGCTGCAGGTGCAACCCCCGCAGCACACCGCGAGTAGAAAACGACTCATTGTCCTGCACAAAGTTCACCTTGCCCACATGAGCCTCAAATTCCCCTCGCTTCCACGTCTCGCTAAAGTAGCCCCGGCTGTCGCCAAACCGCCGTGGCTTGATGAGCCACACACCCTTGATTTCAAGTTCCCGAAATTCCATCTCCTCAATGTTGCGTGCAGCCGTCATTAATCGGCTACACCTATTATTATATATAAGCAGTTTTAAAAATCGATTACCGCTGCAAAGTTACAAAACTTTTAGCACCTCACCTTTAGCACATGACAAAAAAGTTAAAAAATTATTCTTAGACAGCTGAGTCCACTAAAAAAAAAGCACACGAATTAAACTAATTACAACGAATTATATTTTGTTGATATTCAGCTTGATGGGTTTGTCTTCTTTTGTTGTTTTAGTTGTTATTCAGTTGTGTGAGTTGTTTATATAACGCTGATATTGAGGTTGTAACCTCATTTTAGAAACTTGAGTGTCAGTAGTGTCAAAAGCAAGCAAAACAAATAATTAAAGCCCTTATTTTCAGCAGCAAAAAAAATTAGTTTAATTCGCATAATTCGCCGTTAAAGAATTGCGTAGAAAAAATTAGTAAAATTCGCAAAATTCGCCGTTTTTTAAAAAAGTGGACTTATGGAAAAAACAACACACCCATTTTTGTTATACTCATGGGTGTGTTGTTTTTTTGTTATTTCACAGCTGCGTGACCGCTAGCTGTGCATGCGGCGTCATTTCTTGCTTTCCAGCATGATGGTATATACTATGGTCACGTCGGCGGCGGTGATTTCGCCATCACCACCCTGGTCGCCGTTGACGATAGCGCTATCATCACCGCTGAGCAGGTAGTTGTAGAGGGCTGTAACATCGGCACTTGTCACTGTGCCGTCGCCGTTGACGTCGCCAGGCACCACAACGTCGGCACCGGGAATGTCAACCCATTCGCCGTTGACCATCTTCTTGGGATACCAGCGCTTGTCGCGGGCGGTGTTTACCTGAGCTCCAGTGATGACGTTGCCCTCTCCACTGCCTCCAAGCACTAATAAGGTGCCAGTGCTTCCTGCCGGAATGGTTCTCAGGCTACTGATAAGCATTCCCATATAGTCACCCTTAATCTGGTTGTTGTAGATCACAAGCCGGGAGAGAGAGTTTAGGCCATGAACCGTGAGAGAGCTGAGCTGATTGGCAGCACATTCCAGCTCCTGCAAGCCGCTGGGCAGCGAGGGCAACGAGGTGAGCTGGTTGGCCGAGCAGTTGAATTTCGTCACCGAGGTTGGTACGGAACCAAGCGAAGTCAACTTATTGTTGGCGCAATCCAGGGTCTTCAACGCCGTGCAGCCCGAATAGTTCAACGACGTCAAGGCATTAGTGTAGCAGTTGAGCGTGGTCAAGTTAGCATTGTTTTGCACACTGAGAGTTTTAAGTTTCGTCTTTCCTGACACATTGAAATCGCTGAACTTATTGTTTCCACAATACAGAGTTTCAATATTATCAGGCAACAACAGGTAAGTGAGCTGGTTGGAAGTGCAATCAAGACTGGTCAGCCCGGCAGGCAGCGAGGGCATTGACTGGAGCTGGTTGCCCGAGCAGTTGAGGGTCTGCAAGCTGGTGGGAAGCGTGGACAGCGACGTGAGCTGGTTGCTGGCGCAGTTGAGAGTGATGAGAGACGAGCAGCCACTCGTGGAGAGTGACGTGAGCTGGTTGCTATGGCAATCCAGTGTCTTCAACACTGTGCAGCCATAACATGTTAGCGAGGTCAAGGCATTATTGTAACATTCCAGCGTGGTAAGCAAGGGGCAATTTTCCACACTAAGCAACGTCAAGCTCGATTTTCCACTGATGGACAGCGTGGTGAACTTATTCTCATAGGCATACACTTCCTGAATGCCGCTGGGCAAGTTGGGAAGCGAGGTGAGCTGATTGCAATGGCAACATAGTACCTTCAAGCTGTTCGGGAGAGTTGGCAGCGAGGTGAGCTGGTTGCTGCCGCAATTGAGCGTGGTCATTGCCGAGCAGCCACTCACGTTGAGCGAAGTGAGCGAATTGCTAAAGCACTCAAGCTCGGTGAGGTTCGGGTTATTGCTGATATCGAGCGATTTTAGGCCGTAGTGATGTGTCAACGTGAATGTGCCGCTAAATTTGTTGCCCGAGCAGTTGAGGCTCTGCAGCGACGATGGCAGCGTGGGCAGCGAGGTGAGCTGGTTGCTGCTGCAGTTGAGTGTGGTCAGCGACGTGGGCAGCGTGGGCAGCGAGGTGAGTGAGTTGCTGCTGCAATTGAGGGTGGTGAGATAGGTGAGCTTATCCACGCCAGTGAGGCTGCTGATGCTCTTGCCGCTCACGTTGAGCGAGGTGAGGTTCTGCAGCTGGCTTGTGGTGAGGTAGCCTTTGGGATAGAGCGCAAGCAATGCGCTGCGGAAGTTGGCATTGGGGAAGTTGTCGCTGTTGATCAGCAACGCATAGTTGTCGCTGATGTAGATGTTTCCGCCCGTGATTTGACTGCCCGACGAGTTATACACCGAGTTGCTGCTGTAGTAGGCCCCGTAAGGCTCCAGGATGGTGGTGTTGCCCGAGAACGACATCGACACGCTGCTCACGCTCGCATTCGACCCGTTGCCCTCAATGGTGAGGTCGGTGCCGCTTTGCAGATAGGCCGCAAACGAGCTCAGCGCCGACCGCTGATTGCTGTAGGCTGTCACTTTCGCGCCCTGGAAATACACCTTGGTCGAGCCGGTGCCGTCGCCCTTGATGGCCTCGTAGGCCGACTGGTTGGCCTCAAAACGCATCGTGCCGCTGCCGGTGATGTAGTAGGTGTAGCTTTTCAGGTTGGCACAGATGCGGGCCGAGCTATAGAACAGAGTGCTGCTGCCCGATGCCGCATTAAGCGTGGTGGCTCGCTCGAGCTTCAGCGCATTGTCGGCAGTCCTTATGCTACAGCTACCGCTGAACACTATCTTCAGGTTGTCGCACTTGCGGTTGTGGATGCCATATTTGTCCTGGCCAGTGCGATAGATTGTCATGTTATACAGCGTGAGCGTGTTGCTCGACGCGTTATACACGCCATAGCCGCCGGTGATGTCGCCACCGGTGATGTAGCTGGCATTGTCGCTGTCAACCTCCACACCGGCGATGTTGATTTCATACTTCGTCGCGGCACTCACCGTCATGGATATGGTGGCCATGAGTAATAGGAGTAAGACTTTCTTGTTCATAACTGTAATATTTTGAGGTTAATTAAAAAATGATTTCAATCTATTGGGTCATCATCACGGTATAGACTGCTGTAACGTCGGCGGCGGTGATGTTGCCGTCGCCGGTCTGATCCTTCTCACTTAGCAACATTTCGGAGGGGTCTATCACCCAGTCGATGCCCAAATCGGGGTCATCGAAGGCTATTGTCATTTCGCTTTGAGGGGCATACACGTTATCGACCTTGTACTGGAACTGAGCAACCTCGCTCAGCACCACAAAGCCGTGGGCGAAGCCGCGAGGGATGAAGAGCTGCTCACCACCCTCGTGCGTGAGCTCCACTGCCACATGCTTGCCCCATGTGGGACTGCCCGAGCGCAAATCAACGGCAACGTCGAGCACCCTACCCTGCGACACGCGCACCAGCTTGGCCTGGCTCCATTCTCCGCGCTGCAAGTGCAGGCCTCGCAGCACGCCGTGACTCGAGAGCGACTCATTGTCCTGGACAAAGTTCACTTTGCCCACATGTGCCTCAAACTCCCCCTGCTTCCACGTTTCGTTGAAGTATCCTCGACTGTCGCCGAAGCGCTGTGGCTTGATTAGCCACACACCCTTGATTTCAAGTTCCCGAAATTCCATTTCTCGTTTACACCTTATTATATATAATATCGCTGTATTATATATTTCTCGCTGCATTATATATCCCTGTCCCGCTTGTTGCGTTATCAACGCAACAAGACAAGACGCTATTTTGTGCACAAAATTAGTAAAAATTATTCGTTTATAATGAAAAAACCGCTATTTTTGCACCCTAAAACAGTATTTTTGCAAATAATAGAGTTATGAGCAATATTATATTCTTCGACGACAACGAGGTGCGCCGCAACCTGCTGCCTCTCACCTACACACGCCCTACTGCAATGCTGCGGTGCGGCATCACCACCATCGCCAGCAAGTGGAAAGCCGCCATTGGCGACGAGAAGATGACTTACTCGTTCCTTACCACACCTTACCTAAAAGCTAAATTCCCACTGGTGGCACGACGCGCCAACCTGATGATTGCTGGTCATGTGCTGCCCAACCCAGAGATGGTGAAGCAGGTGCTGGCACTCAAGAGCGGCGAGGCATTGATGCTCGGCGAGGAGCTGATAGCCTTCCGTGGCGCGGCACGCGACTTCGACAACCGTCATTTCACCAACGTGACACACCCCGCGGCAAAGCCCATCATGCTCCACTACCCTTACGACATCTTTGAGCAGAACGCCGCGGCCATGGAGCTCGACTTTGAGCGTCTCACCGCCGGCCGCAAGTCGCAGCCCATCTCCAAGTCGTGTACCGTCATTGGCGACAAGCAGAGGATATTCATCGAGCCGGGGGCTAAGGTGGAGGGAGCATTTCTCAACACCACCGAGGGGCACATCTACATTGGCGCCGACGCCGAGGTGATGGAGGGCGCATGCATCAGGGCACCATTTGCCGCTTGCCGCCATGCCGTGGCTAAGATGGGCTGCAAAATCTATGGCGCTACCACCTTCGGACCCTATTGCAAGGTGGGCGGCGAGGTGGCCAACGTGGTGATGCAGGGCTACAGCAACAAGGCGCATGACGGGTTCTTAGGCAATGCCGTGATTGGAGAGTGGTGCAACATTGGCGGCGGCACCACAGCCAGCAACCTCAAGAACGACTACAGCGAGGTGAAGCTGTGGAACTACGCCAGCAAGCGATTCATGCGCACCGGGCGGCAGTTCTGCGGACTGATCATGGGCGACCACTGCAAGACGGGCGTCAACTGCATGATAAACACCGGCACGGTGATGGGTGTGGGCGTGAACCTGCACGGAGCAGGATTCCCACGGCCCTTCGTGGGTTCCTTCCATGAAGGCAGCGACACGGCGGGCTTCAAAAACGTGAAACTCGACACCTTCTTCGCCACCGCCGAACGCGTGATGTCGCGCCGAGGCATAGCCCTCACCGACGCCGACCGCACCATCTACGAGGCAATCTACAACCTGCGCGACAAGTACAAATAATAAACAGCTTCAAGTTTCTAAAGTCTGAACTTTAGAAACTTGAGCTTTAAGTCCACTTTAAAAAGTGCCCGCAATGGTTAAATCAAACAAAACAACGAATGAAGACAAATCCAACAAGTTGAATATCAAAAAAACTAAAATTCGTTGAAATTAGTTTAATTCATTGTTTTTTATAGTGGACTCAATTTTAGGGATAACGAAAATTTGCCGTTTTCAATTTCCTAAAATGACATTATAGACTACAGTCACATCGCCGGCGGTGATGCTGCCGTCGCCATCCTGGTCACCATTAACCACACCTTCATAATCATTGTTGAGCATCACATTGTAGAGCAACGTCACATCGGTGGCAGTAACCTGACCGTCGCCATTCACGTCACCGGGAACAGCAACCACTGGGGACCGCAGTATTTGATAGGGTCCATGGTATTGCTGGCCCTGAGCATTGCATAACTGCCCCCTATTGAAGTATCCTCCCTCGGGCAGTGCAACATAACAGTTAACAAGTTGCACATCATTAATCACGTAGAACTCGCCATAAGGGGCTTCAGATATGATATTTGAATTATCAACAGTAAGGCACTCGTCCCAATTTTCTGAACCTATATAGGCATTACCTGCCATATTGATATCAATATTCTTGATGAAGGCTCGATGTTCATCGCCACCATATTTACTTATAAAGTAGATGGCAGGTGTCACATAGTTTCCATCGAGTACATTGATATTGAGCTTAGCGTACTCGCCCTGTGATGAGACACCTTCAATCACGACATCATCGCTATTATTGAATAATATCGCTGAAGAAGCATGACGAGTTGACGTGATTGTGACCTCACCTTGAACGGCAATCTTGAGGCCGGGGATGTTGGAGATGATACAACGCTCAGCGGTAATGGTGGCATTGTTCAGGGTCAAGGTATTGGTCTCGGGATTGTAGGTCACCTTACCGTCGCCCAGGATATCGTCGCGGTTCTTGGAGGTCACCTGCACACCGGCAACAGTGAGTGGATAGGTGCTAACTCCAATCTTGACATGCTTGGCAGCTGTGTTGTTTCCGTCCTGAATCATCACACCGCCACTGTACATCGTGGGGTTAAACACAAGGTGCCCGCCTTCGGGCTCAATGATTTCCATGCCCTCGCCAAACTCCATCTCTCCTGCGATTCCGGTACCGTAATTAAAGAAATTCCAGATGGCAAGACGGCTGCCATCAACAGTGACAGTACCTTTAAGCATCTCATATTTGACGTTGTATGTATTAGTTGAATAAATACCATAATTGCCGCCGTTTATTGTAACGTCGGGACCATCGAAGCGGTAGAGCACCCTACTCTTGTTAGTTGTCAAGAATGCTATATTGCCCGATGTCATGGTGAGTGTTCCGTCGCCTGTGAAGATGAAGTCCTGAGTAGTCGTCACATTACCAAGCGATTCTATACAACTGATATTGCTGTTGCTGGCATCGGTCTCAAGCACACAATTACCATTCACCGATATCTCAAGGCTGGTGACTTCGGTATAACCACTATAACCATGAGTACTGATGAATATAATGTGATTCGGACATGAAATCACCGCATCGGTGAGCGTGAGTTTAAAGGTCTGTGGGTCGAAACCCACTGTTCCACTTTGCAAGTAGCCTTGCTCGGTAAGTATCCGAGTGAGGTTCTGAGTCTGAGCAAGGTAGCTGTCAATTTGCATACCACAAATCCCTAGAGTGTAGTACTCCACTTCACTGGCACTGGCACTGGCGCTGAATGCCGCGAGCGCAATCATCAAAAAAGTAAATAGTTTCTTCATAATGTTATTCTATTTAATAGGTTTGTATTCCAATAAAACGTACAAAGATACTCATTTTTCTCTTTTCAGGATAAAAATCACTATTTTTGCAGAAGAAAAAAATAAAACATGAACGAAAAACGTTTATCACAGAGGCTTGAATGGATTAAACAGCATCCTGAAATAACACTGAAGCACAATATGCTTCAGCGCAAAGCTTCGCATGACTATCGAGGCAGGGGCATATACATGATCACCCTGTGCACAGAACAACGAAAAGCGGTTTTGGGAACTCTTCACGGCAGTGACGAGCAACACCAGCAGCCTTGGGTAGAGCCTAGCGAATTGGGGAAGAATGTGATACTGGCTTTGCGCGACATCCAGCATTACTACCCCAAGGTGCAAGTAATCGCTTATCAACTGATGCCCGACCATATCCACGGCATTCTCTACGTCACTGAGGACATTCCCCAGCACTTGGGACAGATTGTGAACGGGTTTAAAATTGGATGCAACCGTGCGGTGAGGCGGTTGTCAGAGAAGGCTGAGGCAGTGCCTCAGCCCACACCTACAACAGCGCCCAACGAGGAACTGTCACTTCCACTATGGGAAAAGAGCTACCACGACCGTATTCTGAAAGGCAAAGGTCAACTGCAAAACATGATTAACTATGTGCATGACAACCCTCGGCGACTATGGATTAAACGCCACTGCCCTGATTATTTCACTTGTCATTCTGAACAGACGATTGCCGGCTATGAAGCCACTACCATTGGCAACCAGTTTTTGCTTAATTACCCGTTAAAAGTGCAGGTGCAATGCTCAAGAAAGCTCACCAAAGAACAGATAGAAGAAAAATGGAAGGAGATATTAGATTTAGCAGAGCAAGGCTATGTGATAGTGACTCCAGGCATTAGCCCAGGAGAGAAAACCATTATGAACCGCGCTATTGATGCTGGCTTCCCCATCATCATTCCCACTAAGCAGAAATATTCTAGCAAAGACAAGCCGCCTGGAAGGCTTTTTGATGCTTGTGCCAATGGCAACCTCTTGCTAGTATCACCACAGCTAAAAGACACCCAAAAAGAATTGACAGGAGCACAATGTCGTGAACTCAACGCCCTCGCCCAAGCAATTTGTGGCACGTAACTTGCTATTTATACAAATAGTTTATAACTTTGTAGCGAGAATCAAAATTAATTAGCAATTCAATTGAAAGTAGCGATAGTTGGCGCTAGTGGCACTGTGGGACAAGAGTTTATGCGAGTGCTCGATGAGCAGAATTTCCCTGTTGACGAGCTGGTATTGTTTGGGTCGGCGCGCAGCGCGGGCCGCATCTTTACCTTCCGTGGCAAGGACCATGTGGTGAAGCTGATGCAACACAACGACGACTTCCGTGACATCGACATCGCCTTTGTGTCGATGGGCCGCGGACCGGCACGCGAGTATGCCGAGACTATAACGAAGTATGGCTGCATCATGATTGACAACAGCAGCGCGTTCCGCATGGACGACGACGTGCCACTGGTGGTGCCCGAGGTGAACGGCGACGACGCCCTCAACGCTCCCCGCCGCATCATCGCCAACCCCAACTGCTCAACCATCATCCTGGTGGTGGCACTGAAGCCGCTTGACAATATCTCGCATATCAAGAACGTGCAGGTTGCCACATATCAGGCTGCCAGCGGTGCTGAGCATGGCGGTCAAGGAACAGCTCTGCCCAGACCATAGTGCGGAACATCTTTGCGATGTCGTCGCTGTCATATCCCACGCTGTAAAGTGCTCCCACGATGCTTCCCATGCTGGTGCCCACCACCATATCGACAGGAATCCCCGCCTCTTCAAGCACTTTGAGCGCACCCACATGAATGGCACCCAAAGCACCGCCGCCACTTAGCACGACTGCCACTTTCTTGCGGCCTGGCACGCTGTCGGTGTTCTGCGCCGCTAGTGGTGATGCAAGCAACAGCAACGCCAACAATGCCAGTACCGTTTTTCTCATCACAAGTCCTATATCAGTTTCCCAAAAGTATATTATAAATCAATGTCACATCGCCGGCGGTGATGCTGCCATCACCATCCTGGTCTCCATTTACCAAGCCGCTATCGTCATTGTTAAGCAAGTAGTTATAAAGTGCTGTAACATCACTAGCAGTGACCACACCGTCGCCGTCAACGTCGCCCACAACGAAGGGTGTGGGTGCTGTACCAGGCTTAATTTCAATCTCTCCCCAGAACATGCCGTTGCTGCCGTTGGCACAAATCTCACCGTAATTACCAACATGTCCTCCCACGGGGTTACTGATGTAGCAATTGTTGAGGGTGAGCGCTGGCGGTGTGCTGATGTAACCGTCGGCTAAATGGATATAAGCGTTCTCTATAGTGAGCGCGCAGTCATTGTCCTCGTTCTGAATCTCACCACCGGGCATTGTGATAGAGCAGTTGCGGATGTAGGTTTGGGCAGGTTCGCCTTTCTTATGGGTAAAGTAACCTATGCCCATTTGATTGACACTCGATTCCATCGACAACACGTCATTCTCCACTCCATTGCCTGCGCCTTCAATTGCCACGCCATCACACTCTGTTAAATCTATACCATAGGTGTTGTGATGAGTGATGAGACGGTTGTAACCAGCAATCCTGATTTTCAGCCACTGGATGTCGCTGACGATGACCTGATACTCGTCCTCAATTGTGGCATTGTTCAAAGTCAAGAAGTTATTTGTCTGAAAGTAAGAGACCTTGCCATCACCCAGGATGTCATTGCAGTTTTGCGTAGTAACTTGCACTCCGCCAACCTTGAGGTCGTAGGTGTTGCCTATCTTCACTGTCTTGGCCTCACCAGCAAAGTGTCTTATCTGCGCATAGCCATTTTTTGGCAACACACAATCCCAGTAGCCATCATAAGGCTCCAAGATTTTAATGCCTGGGGCAAACGACATTGTGCCATACACACCATTATCCATATTGAAAGCGTGGTCGATGGCTCCAAAGTCGCTCCAAATCTTCAACGAGCCGGCATTCATTTTATAAGCTACACGATAAACACTGGTTGACCAAATGCCGCGGGCCGATTTAATGATGACATCGGGACCGTCAAACTTGTATTGCACGCTATATCGGTTGAAAGCAAAGAAAGCAATGTTAGTTGACGTCATTTTCAGCGATCCATTGCCAGTGAAATCAATAGTCATTGGCTTGCTACTAGCGGCTGTGACATTTATACAGCTGAGTCCATTATCCACATTCTCATTACCTTCTTTTTTAGTTTTGAGTGTGCAATTACCTATCACCTCTATCTCAAGTTCCTCAAGCTGATAGGTCTCAATAATAGTTTTATCGCACAATATATCAGCATTGTTGAGTGTCAATTTGTAGTTCACAGGATCATAGGCCACACTACCGCTTTTCAAATATCCAGCATCAGTGAGTTCCTGATTTATAAGTTGATAACTATTCTCATTATAAACTTTTCCACAAATCATAACTCCTGCAGCATTGACACTAAATGCTGCCAATGCAATCATCAAAAAAGTAAAGATTTTCTTCATTCTTTAATTATCTTTTAGGTTATTTCTCAATATTAACGTGCAAATTTACTCATTTTTCTTGAAAAAACAAAATTGCATTAAGGGGTCACCTGAATCAGTTGGCGGTCGCTGAGCGTGAGGCGGCTCTGGTCGTCGCGGTCAAGGAAAAGCTCGGTCCAGTCCATGGTGCGCAACATCATGGCGATGTCGGCACTGTTGTAGCCTTGCGAGTGTGAGCATTCTATCAAAAAACAGTGGCGGAGGGCACTGCTGCTGTCGCAGTTCTTCTCCGCCACTTTTTTGCGTGACTAATTTTTTAAAAAGATGTTACTTCGCCTCGGCCTCGGCGGGCTTGAGCTTGAAGCTGTCGAGCATACCCTTGATGACGGGGTCCTTGATGTCGTAGCCAAACACCTCGATGGTGATATTGCCCTCGGGGGTGAGGGGTGCTGACAGGTGGGTGAGAGGACAATTTGTTGACTTCTCGGCGGGCTTCACGAGCTTGGCAAACTTCATGCCGCCTATTGTTTCCTGACCCTTTACAGGATTATCAACCTTAAACGCGCTCTTGAAGGTGTTTTGAGACTGCTCCACGGTGTTGCTCTTGTAGGGATAAGAGTTGATTTTCACTTCAGTGATGCCAAACACGCCCTGTGGTCTCTCGAGAGGTTGCAGACGCACGTAGGAGCCACTCTTTTGAGAGCTACCCTTGTTCTCGCCAGCAACGTACCACCCTTCGGGCACATCTACTGTCCAAGAGGGGTTGTCGATGGTCACAGGACCCTTGATGGTGTCTTTCTCGGCCTTGGCCTCAGTTTTCTCGGCATCCTTAGCCTCGCCACTGCCGCTCACACTGCCGCTGATGCTGCCACTGCCACTAGTGCTGCCGCTGGTGGTTCCATTGCCTGTGCAGGACGCCATGAGGCCTGCAACGGCAAGCATTAAAAATAACTTTTTCATAAATCGAATCTTCTTGTTAATTACTTAATAGTTATTGCATTGATAATCTCGTTGAGGTTTTTGAGAAGAACTTCCTTGAGTTCGGCCTTTTC
>ERZ842401.5222-NODE-5222-length-14534-cov-3.402721_pt1 | contig 14534 bp, 9 predicted proteins | sample MGYA00521270_ERZ842401 | MGnify/ENA primary metagenome ERZ842401 (study PRJEB31892, sample SAMEA3878208) | bioreactor metagenome | biome: Moose rumen | place: Sweden | collected 2011-10 | study: EMG produced TPA metagenomics assembly of the PRJEB12797 data set...
GATGCAGATATTCGGATTGCGTCTGGTGGGGGGCGGATGACTACAGTTGCGGACCGCTATGAAAATGACTGGTCGGTAGTGGCTAGAGGCTGGGATATGATGGTGAATGGAGAGGCGGATTACTTTTTCCACACGGCGGAAGAGGCAATTTCGGTACTAAGAAGGATAGATAGTAAAGTGCAAGATCAATATCTGCCGGCGTTTGTGATTGTGGATGATAACGAAAAGCCCGTTGGGAAGATCGAAAAAGGTGATGCTTTGATTTACTTTGATTTTCGGGCGGATCGGGCGATTGAGATTGCGATGGCTTTTACTTATTGGGATTTTCCGTATTTTAACAGGGGGAATTATATGCCGGATGATGTGTATTTTGTAGGGATGACTGAGTATAACTCGGATACTCACGTGCCAGAGCATAGACTGGTTGAGCCGGTTTCGATCGATGAAACTCTGAATCAATTTTTAGGGAGTCGAGAGATTTCGCAGTTAGCGATTTCGGAGACGGTGAAATTTGGACATGTAACTTATTATTTTAATGGAAATAGCTACGAGAAGGCTTCTCGTGAGGAACATATCCAAATAGATTCTTATACGGAGCCGTTTGAAACGCGGCCGTGGATGCGGACGGCGGAAATTACTGATGCGGTATTAGAAAAAATGACGGATTTTAAGTTTATTCGAATAAACTATCCAGGTGGAGACATGGTGGGGCATACAGCGGATATGGAGGCTACGATAGTGGCGATGGAGTCGATTGATTTATCTTTGGCGCGGATTATGAAAAAGGTTTCGGAATTAGGTGGATGCTTGATTGTCGTGGCGGATCATGGCAATGCGGAAGAGTTGTTGGATGCTTCTGGGGCGCCGAAGACTTCGCATACGACGAATCGTGTACCGTGTATTATCTGTGACGATACGGCAAATCGGGCTCGGTATGAATTGGCGACAGTCCAGAATCCAGGGCTTAGTAATCTTGCTTCTACGATAGCGGTTTTGCTTGGACGGGATGATTATCCTAAATCATGGGATGCGCCGTTGATTGAAATCGACAATTAGTTTTTGTACATGTTGGCGAAATCTGGCAGGTTTCTCTCATGGCTGCTTGAGCTATAATCAAAGTAAAAATAGTCATCTTCCGAAGAAGAGGACAAAACCTTAATCTAATTAAATTCTACCGCACAATATAATAATTGTCAGCCACACTTTAAGCATGACCACAAACTACATTATTAGCATGGAGCCAACCTTCGACAGAGCCGCCATCGAGATATTCGCCAGTAGTCGGAGCGACACGGATAACGCCGCCCTCTTTAATAAAGTCGTCGATAGGGTCGGTAACCATATATTCTTGGTCTAGAGGACCAAAATCATGGTTTTTAACATACTCCACGATACGCGCTAGAAGATCTGGCGACATAATATATTTTGAAACATTGATTAGATTTGAAGGGGCTTCTTCTGGCTTTGGTTTTTCGACTACTCCTATAAGACTCCCGTCTTTTTCTGACAACACACCGTATTTTTCGACCTTGTCTTTAGCTATTTCGACGCCCAAAATAGCAGAATCGCCATCTTCGCCAGAGGCCTTTATTAGCGCTTCAGCTGCCGATTCGCCATCTGGGTTCCAAATAAAATCATCGCCCATAAAAACCAACACTGGCTCGTTCAAATTGTATTCCTCCACCACCATAGCAATCGGTACAGCAGTCCCATACTTTCCAGCCGGGTCTTGAATCGTATAGTGTATCGTCACGTCATCCGGCAAAGTTTTGGCGAGATTTAACCTGTCTTCCTTACCACGATCGATGAGATACTGATTAAGCGCAAGGTTATCTTTGTAAAACTCGCGCACCTGGCAAGGCTCAACATTGCTAATAACCATATAAATATCCTTAACACCTGCCTTAATTAATTCCTGGACGGAATAGTCGACAAGAGGACGATTCCCCACGGGTAGCATAGATTTTTCGATGATTTTAGTGATAGGCAACCTTCTAGTCCCCCAGCCGGCCACCGGAATAATAGCTTTCGTAATCATAATAACCCCATTCTACATTTCTTTAGCCATTTTTTCAAGTTTTCTAAAATCAGTTTTGTTTGCTTTCGTTAGTGGGAGATCATCCAGGAAAATAACTCTGCGAGGGATTTCGTAAGACTTTAGAACAATACGACGTTTACCGAGGTTAAATGGTTCGGTGGCTTTTTTGACGATCTCGCGACGAGTTTGGTTGTTCTTCGGCACGCCGTCATTTAAAACCACAAAAGCATACGATGCAAGTTTTAATTTGTCATCTGGGCCTTTGACGACGTAACACTTTTTCACTAAATCAGATTTAGCGATCGCGGCACGCACCACTTCATAGTAAACTTTGGCAGGTAGATTGTTAATAAAGAAAGTCGCTCGCCCCACTAAAGTAATATAACCAGCTTCGGAAACATATGCTAAATCACCAGTTTTAATGAATTTTTTGCCGTGAATCTTGATAATCTTTTCGTCGTCAAGCTCTGGACGATTATAGTAACGGTTAAGGATATGCTTACCTGTGGCATATAAGATACCAGTTTTACCAAATCCCAGCTCTTCTCCAGTTTCGGGATCCAAAACCATGACGTGGGTGCCAGCAGGAATACGGCCGACTGAGTCTGGATTATAAGCGGCAGTGCCAACAGCGGTAGAAATTAAGCCTAAGGCTTCGCCAACACCGTAACCATTACTAATTTTGATGTTTTTTAAGCCTCGAGATTTAAAAAACTCTAAAGCTGCTAGAGAAGCGGATTTCTCAAGGCGCTCACCGCCAGAAGCAAACATTTTAAGTTCCGAAATATCCGTGTCTTCTTTTAAGCTAGGCATAGCCTCAAGCAAAGGCGGAATACCAAAAATAGTGTTAGGATTCTTACCAATATAATAATCAAGGTTTGAATCGTCAATATCAGGAGTCAAGACAACTTCACCCCCACCACAAATTGGCGCGAGGATGGATACCACCATACCGTAAGGGCAATCCAGTTTGACATAACTCATCCAAGTATGAAGTTCCTTGTCCCACATTTTAACATTAGACGCAACTTTAGAATAAATCGCAGAAGCAATTAGGTTTTTATTTGTAAAAACCATCGGCTTTGGGCCAGAAGTTGAGCCAGAAGTAAAAGAAATCAAGGCCTCATTATTGGCGGCGAAAATATTTTTAGGAATACGACCTTTGTATTTTTCGGCGATTTTTTTGATGTTTTGTCTGCCGAGCCAAAAACCGTCTAACGCAAAAACTTCAATGTCTTCCTCTTGGTCATCATCCGGGCCACCTTCGTCAACAGTCTTTCCATCAAGGTTAATAATGTTTTTAATCGAAGGTGCGTCGTGTTTTAATTCTTTGATACGCTTGTCGCTGTATTTATAAGTAATCAAAAGAGGGGATTTAAACTCATCTAAGTAGTGAATGATCGTATCGCGAGCGGTCTTCTCATCAAAAAAGGCAACAATCGCGCCAATTTTATTAGCTGCCAGAAAAATTAAAATGTTTTCGTACATTGAGCGGCCAGTCGCCACGGTAATAATGTCGCCCTTTTTAATGCCAAGCTGCAAAAAAGCTTTTGCAAGAGTCTTACGATCGTCTTTAAGTTCGCGACGAGTAAAATCGATTTCTTTCTGATTTGCTACGATGTCATCCCAATGCCGAAAACTCGATAAATTAAATAACGCTGATACACTTAGGGGCGGGACAAACGGGTCACGCTTCTGGTTTTTGATTTTTAACATATTACCTCCATCTATTTATGATTCTAGCATATTTATGTTACAATAGTAAGCATAAGGAGAAAAAATGGAACCGAATCAAAACACCATAAGAATACCTGACACAAATACGCCAACACCAAATAACCTACCAAACATTGAAAACGTACCAGAACCACCAAAAGAAAACCTAATGGCTGCCGGAACGAAAGAGAAAAAAGGTGGCAAAGGAATGCTAATCGGCCTAATCCTATGTTTGCTGCTAGCTACCGGTGGAATAGGCTTTGGCGTTTGGGCCATGATGGACAGAAGCACCACCAAAGATAACTTAAATGCGCAAATTGTTTCACTGAAAGCACAGAACAGCGAGCTATTGGAGCAAGCTGGTAATACCGTGATTGATGAAGATGCAGCTATTATTAGAACTGGTATTAATAATAATTTGGCTCAAAACTTAATTGCCCCGTATATCGGAGCTTTCAATTATTTAAGTAATATATTCGATTATAATTTTTCAGAAGATGTGAAAGTCGAGATTGCATATAAGAATTTGGGTCCTGCAGGTGTGATGAACGACATAGTTCCATATTGGGAATTGAATGACGAATATCGAAAGTTGTTTGGTGGTGATTTAGAAAAAAGAGATTATGGGGTTGGGCATTCAGATAGTTTTGCTTTTTCGGCGAATAATGATAACTTCACGATTACGCAGTATGCGGGTGGTGGAGCTGGAGCAGGAATGTTTTCAGTAGTAAAGGACGCTCATTATAGCAATAATGATGTTCTGGTAAATGTCTACCATGATGTACTTCCGGTGTGTGGAGCTACGGACGAGGAATATTGTATTGAGAGTAATGGCAGTGGTATTGTTGTTGATTCTATTGAACAAGCTAACGTGAAGGATTTAATTTCAAATTTTAGTAATAATATCCCAGTATACAAAATGACTTTCGTGGTTGATGATGGGCACTACATCCTAAAATCTGTTGAAAAGGAAGCTTAAGCTAGTAAAATAGTGAATTAGCACTCTTGACGTGGGAGTGCTAGTTTGCTATACTGGGGTTATGCAAGAAGAATTTAGCGAAATTATGAGAAATTTGTCCGAAAATGCAAGATTTGCATTACAAAAATCGGATTATTATAGCAAGAGATACAATAATGGCTATATGGGGACGGAGCATTTGCTTCTCGGGATTATGTCAATGGATAATTCGACTGGGGCAAAAATGTTACGCGAGGAAGGTGTGACTACGGATGAGGTCGAAAAGGCTTTGAATAAAGTAGCAGTCGAAGTCCCTGGGAGCGATATGGCGATGATGTCGCTTTCGGAAGCGGTGATTTTGACGTTAAGGATGGCGCAGAATTATACCAAAGAACAGGGTCTTTCGGTAATTGGGACTGAGCATATATTATACGCGCTTTTGTCGCAGCCGAATTCGAGAGCATCGCTAATTCTGGCAGGGCTGAAGGTTGACTGTGATGGAGTGTTGGACGAAATTGAAAAATTAGTAGAAGAGCAAACCAAAGACGAGAAAATGAAGGCCGAAAAAGCAAAATATCTTAAAAAATCGCCGCTTAGGTTTTTGAGCCGGTATGGTAAAGATCTGACAGAGGAGGCTAAGCAGGGGCGTCTCGATACGGTGATTGGCCGGGAAAATGAAATCGAAAGAGTTGTGACGGTGCTTTCGCGGCGAACTAAATCAAATCCGGTTTTGATTGGCGAGGCTGGGGTTGGTAAAACGGCGATTGTGGAGGGGCTGGCGATGCGTATCGTCAAAAACGAAGTGCCAGGTAATTTGATCGGCAAGCATATTTATCAAGTTGATTTATCTTCGCTGGTGGCTGGTACGAAATTCCGAGGCGAATTTGAGGAAAGAATTAAAGGCGTAATTGATGAGGCCACGGGTGATGATTCGATTTTGCTTTTTATCGATGAACTTCACTTGCTTTCTGGAGCGGGGTCGAGCGAGGGGTCGATGGACGCGGCGAATATTTTGAAGCCGGCGCTGGCACGTAATTCAATCAATTTAATCGGCGCGACGACTCTAGATGAATATAGGAAGTCTATCGAAAAAGATAAAGCCCTAGCGCGACGTTTCCAAACTGTGATGGTTGAAGAACCAAGCGCAGTGGTGACGCTACGGATTCTAAGAGGTATTAAGGGCCATTATGAAAAGCACCATGGCGTGGTGATCCCAGATGAGATTTTGGAGACTGCGATTACGATGGGACAAAGATACATTAACGATCGTTTTATGCCTGATAAAGTGATTGACATTATTGATGAAGCGAGTGCGATTGCGAAAGTTGCGGCTGATAAGAAGGGTGGTGGTAAATACAAGAAACTAAAAATTGAGAAAAATGCGCTTGAGAATAAGATCACAGAGGCAGCAGAAAAAGAAGATTACGAAAAGGCCGCAAACTACAAAACTGAACTTGCGAAATTGGAGCAGGAAATTAAGAAATTGGAGAAAGCTGGCGTAAAGGAAACGGAAAATCCGACTTTGACGGAAGAGAACCTGGCGACAGCGGTGTCTTTAAAAACGGGAATCCCGGTATCAAAGGTACATGGCAGTGAAATGAAGATGCTACTTGGACTAGAGGATGAATTGAAGCGTTCAATTATTGGGCAGGATGAGGCGGTCGCTGCGGTATCAAAAGCAATTAGGCGGGGGCGAAGTGGGATTACGGACTCTAGGCGCCCGATTGGCTCGTTCCTCTTTATGGGGCCAACGGGGGTAGGCAAAACTGAACTAGCGCGAGTAATTGCGAGAGAAGTGTTTGGTGGCGAGAACGCATTGATTAAAATTGATATGTCGGAATTTGGTGAAAAACATAACGTGTCGCGACTGGTGGGGGCGCCGGCGGGATATGTCGGATATGATGATGGCGGTAAGGTGACTGAGGCGGTGCGGAGAAAGCCATACTCGGTGATTTTGTTTGACGAGATTGAAAAAGCGCATCCGGATGTATTTAATTTGCTGTTACAGATTTTGGAAGACGGAGTTTTGACGGATGGCCAGGGTAATAAAATTAAGTTTAATAATACAATTGTGATTTTGACTTCAAACCTCGGCTCGGCGGATATGTACCGTGAATCAGAATTAGGATTTACGGCTAAAACGGCGAAAGATAAAAAAGCACTAGCGGAAGAATACGAAGAAAATAAATCTTACGCGATGAAGGCGCTTAAGAAAGTGATGCGACCAGAGTTAATTAATCGTCTGGATAATATCGAAGTGTTCCATGCTTTGACAAAGAAGGACGTAGAAAAAATCTTTGATAACTTGATCAATGATTTGAAGAAGCGATTGGCTACGAAGGGGATTGGTCTAAAGGTTGACGAAAAAGCGAAAGAGTATTTAATTAAGGAAGGCTATGACCCGAAAAATGGCGCACGTCCGCTGCGAAGGAAAATTGAGGAAGATGTGGAGTCGTTGCTCTCAGAAGAAATTATCGCAGAGAAGTTAAAGAAGGGCGATATTCCGACTTTGAAGTTCACGAAAGGAAAATTGTCGTTAGAAAAATCATGACATTATGTTTTTAAAACATAACAGGCGTTTTAACAGGGGAAGAAAAAATTATAACCTAGAAAGGAAAAAACATGAAAAACTATTTAGTGCCGACGGTGGTAGAAGAAACTAATAAAGGCGAGCGAGCGTACGACATTTATTCGCGGCTTTTAAACGACCGGATTGTGTTTTTGGGTGAGGATGTAAATGCGCATACGGCGGATTTGGTGATTGCGCAGCTTTTGTATCTTGCGCATGAAGATCCAAAAAAACCAATTAAGCTATATATTAATTCGCCAGGCGGTTCGGTTTATGATGGACTAGCGATTATTGATACGATAAACTATATCAAGCCCGACGTGGAGACTATCGGAATTGGGCTTCAGGCGAGTATGGGGGCGATGCTTTTGTCTTGTGGAACGAAGGGGAAAAGGTATTGTTTGCCAAATTCGCGCATTATGATTCACCAACCTTCTTCTGGGACGGAGGGAAAGATTACGGATCAGGAGATTATGCTAAAAGAAGGTATTTTTTTGAAGAAGAGGTTGGCGGAGATTTTCGCAAAAAATACTGGAAAGAAGCTGGAGCAGGTGGAAAAAGATATGGATCGGGATCATTGGATGAGCGCGGAAGAAGCTTTGGAATATGGAATCATTGACGAAATAATTAGTTAATTTCTATTTCGGTGCCACAAGTAGCGTTAATGCCGAGGTTAGAGAGAATAATCATCTCATCGTCGGTAATCATGTGGGTCGAGTGAAGCTCGGCCCCCGTTAGTTTATCGAGATTTTCGAGAACTTTTTTGACGGTGGGGTTAGTCGTGGAGCAGATGGAAAGAGCGATTAAAACTTCGCCAAGTTTGAGATAAGATTCCTTGAAGTTTGAAGTTTTATTTTTAATTTCAAGAATTGGCTCTAAGATGGCGGGAGCGATCAGATCGACTTCGTCTGGAATATGGCTAATAGTTTTAAGGGTATTTAGCATAGTACTAGAAATGGGCGATAGATATCCGGTTTTGCGACCGACGATATACCTTTTGCCGACTTTGATGCAAGCGCTTGGGAGATTGTTGGAGACTTTACGTTTTTCGGCAGCTTTCTCGGCGACGAGGCGGTCATTTTCGGAAATGTTTAATTCGTTCATGAGGAGCTTGATGCGTTCGGGGACTTCTTTGGAGACGGCGCCTTTTTTAAGATCTACGAGTGCGCGATAGTAGCGACGGATGATTTCGTCTTTGGCGGCATTTTGGATGGCTTTGTCGTCGGTGATGCACTCGCCGATGACATTTACGCCCATGTCAGTTGGGGAATAATAAATAGTTTTACCAGTGATGCGAGTGAGGATCTCTTTCAGGACCGGGAAAGTTTCTAGGTCGCGATTATAATTTACGGCTGGGATGCCGTATTTTTCGAGATGAAAGTAGTCTATCATGTTTTTGTCACCCAGGTCGGCAGTGGCGGCTTCGTAGGCGATGTTCACGGGGTGCTTGAGCGGCAAGGCCCAAACCGGGAAAGTTTCAAACTTGGCGTAGCCGGCGTTGATCCCGCGTTTTGACTCATGATAGAGCTGGGAGAGACTAGTGGCGAGTTTGCCGGAGCAGGGGCCGGGAGCAGAAACGACAATAAGTTTGCGAGTGGTTTCGATATACGGATTGGCGCCATAACCTTCGTCTGAGACGATGGTGTCGACATCGGTCGGATAGCCTTTTGTGAAAGTATGGAAGTAAGTTTTAATATTATAATCTTTTAATTTATTGGCGAAATCGATGGCCTTTTTCTGACCGTCGAACAGGGTGATGACTACCGAACTAACGTAGACATCTTTGGAACGTAAAAACTCAATTAGACGTAGAACCTCTGTTTCATAAGAGATCATGTGGTCGGCGCGAATTTTGGAGTTTTCGATGGCGTTGGCGTTGATGCAGAGGATGACCTCGGCATCGTTTTTGAGCTCCTGAAGGAGACGAATTTTTAGATCAGGTAAGAAGCCGGGAAGGGTGCGTGCGGCGTGCTGGTCATCAATTAATTTGCCGCCGAACTCCAAGTAGAGTTTATCAAACATTTTAATTCGTTCGTTGATTTTTTTCTTCTGGATTTTTAGGTACTTTTCGGCATCGAAACACTTTTTCATGAAACCTCCTGATATTATTACACTTATGTTATAATGGTAGCATGGATGAAAGTGAAATTCAATTAAAACGAAGAGAAAATGAAGAGCAGGCGACGGCGGGGCGGGCGCGGATTTTAGGGCTACTATATTTGGATACGCGGAGTTTTGAGCAAGAAATACCGTTAACATTGAATTTGCTAAGCATTCCGGAAATGCACCAAAATTTCATTATTCCTTTACAACGAGGCGGTGGAGGGGAACATTACCAGTTCATGGTGACTAGCCAGACGCCGAGGACTCTGATTGAAAAGATGAGGAGGGAATATGCGGATGAGGGCGAAAACGTAGATTTCTTTTTGATTTCCAATTCGGCTTATAAAGTTTTTATGCTGAGGTATGATCCGCCTAAAGAAATAAAATATGATGATATTAAAATTGCCGGAGAGGGCGATTCGGAGACTATCGCTTCGGTTTCGCAGACGCTGAGCCAAGTTTCTACGGAAAAGGTTTTTGATTTTTTGATCGACCAAGCAGATAAGCTGGGGGCTAGTGATATTCATATTGAAAATATGCGTGGTGAAATCCGGATTAGGATGAGGGTGGACGGGCTGCTACACCCAGTGGCGACGATAGATAAGGATAGATATCGGATCTTTATGGGCGAACTATCTTCTAGGGCTAATGTTTCGATGGCTTCAAATAAGCCACAATCTGGGCATATGCAAAAAGAAATCCATCGGGATGAGTCGACGCATTTGCTAAATATTCGTGTAGAGACGATTCCGACGATGTATGGGCAAGATGCGGTGCTCCGGTTATTTAATTTTGATGAGAGTTTGCTAAATCTAGACCTTTTGGGCTTGTCGAAAGATGAGAGAGCGGAAATTAACGAAGTAATATCGCATCCGCGAGGCTTGGTGCTGATGGTGGGGCCGACAGGGTCAGGTAAATCGACGACGCTTTACTCAATGCTAAATGCGCTTAATACTTCAGACCGCAAAATAATTACGCTGGAAGATCCGATCGAATATGGTATTACGGGGATTTCACAGATTCCGATCAATACGAACAGGGGGGATTCTTTTGCGGACGGGCTGCGTTCGGTGCTTCGGTTGGATCCAGACGTAGTAATGGTGGGCGAGATTCGCGATGCCGATACGGCAAAGACGGCAATTCAGGCCTCGATTACGGGACATTTAGTGTTGTCGTCATTTCATGCTAATTCGACGTCGGCAGCGTTTTCGAGGATGATTGACTTAATTGGAGTGAATCCGATTTTCTCGAGTTCAATTAGGCTAATTGTTGCACAGCGGTTGGTGCGAAAATTGTCTAATTCCAAAAAAGCACGCAAGGCGACCGAAGCCGAAAAAGATTACATTAAGAAAACTCTGGAAGGAGTCTCGGCTGATATTTTGTCGGATTTTGACCTTGATGAGCCGACGCTTTATGATCCGGTGGTGACTGAGGCTGAGCCATTTGGATATAGCGGGAGAACGGTGATAATGGAGCAGCTCGTGGTATCGGATGATATCCAGGCTTTTATCCGGGGAGATATAGCAGATATAGATACGAAAGAAATTGAAAAGGTAGCAAAAAGAAATGGTATGTTGACGCTTGAACAAAAAGGAGTCTTGGCGGTATTAAGAGGGGAAACTACTTTGAGCGAAATCTCGCGTGTGATATAAGCTTTGGCCTTTTCTTTGGAAAGAAAAGGCCGGCAAAAGAAACCAGTAAGAAATCTGAAACGGAAGTGAATTCCGTTTCAGATTTTGATATGGTATAATATGTTTATATGAGTAACAAAGTGATATCAGATTATAATGGATATGATTATAAAAAAGAGTTTTGGGAAGACGTAGATCGAGAATACGAAGATCAGGCGGACAGGATGGCGATTCGAAAATTATTACCAAAGAGGATGGAGAAATTTGCAGATATTGGTGGTGGGTATGGGCGCCTAGCAGGGGAATATTTGAAACGTGCGCACAATGTAATTATTTTTGACTATTCCAAGACTGAGCTTGAGCAAGCTAAAGAAATATATGGCGATCAGGTTGAAACTAGGGCGGGGGATATTTACGAGTTGCCATTTAAAGATGGTGAGCTTGATGGGTTGATGATGATCAGGGTGACACATCATCTAAAAGACATGAAAAAAGCAATTGCAGAATTATACAGAGTTTTGAAGCCTGGTGGGGTAGCAGTGATCGAGGTGGCAAATAAACGAACTTTACCGAAAATGGCTCGGTTTGTGACTGGCAGGTCAAATGTAAATCCGTTTGATAAAAAGGTGGCAAACTATAAAGAAATATCAAAAGGCGGCTTCTATAACTATCACCCTAAATATGTGGAAGAGATATTTGATAAAGTCGGGTTTAAGACGGAGAAAGTTTTGTCGGTTTCGAATTTTAGGAATAAGGGGCTAAAAAAAGTGTTTGGTACTGGGCGGCTTGTCAAAATGGAAAATAAAGCGCAGACGGCACTAGCCCCTATTAGATTTGCTCCGTCAATTTATTATAAGTTGCGGAAACCGGAAGAATAATATATAATATATATGCAGCGCATTAGGTTGTCGTTGTTGCCATTGTTGGTATGCCAAAACTTGTGTTTTGGCATATGGGCTCGTCGACTAAAAGTCGTCGGACCCGTCGCTCGTTAACAAATCTAAAGTAAACTTTAGATTTGTTCTCTCGCTAGGGCCCGTCGTTCAACGGATAGGACATATCCCCTCTAAGGATACAATGCTGGTTCGATTCCAGCCGGGCCTACCACATCAAGACGTCATGCTTGGATATCGCATGGCGCAGAAAGAATATGAGTCACCCCTGGAAATACCGGGGGTGGCGCTTTTTTTGCTTCAAATCTCGTACTGTGACCCGATCTGAGTGCACCAGAAAAAATGAGGCGAATATCAGTAGATTCATTCGCAATTTGAGCGATGCACCAAAAGTGGGACGCAAATTTGATTTTGCACCAATTTTGTTTCGAGGGGGACGCTTTTGACTGTACCCCATTTTTGGACAGAATTATCGCAGCATAAAAAAGCCACAGCTTGCGCTGCGGCAATATATAAAGTGCGAGATGATTTAGTCTGGGAGCATGACAGTATGCGAACTGCCGTCCATTAATACAAAGACGACCTTGTTTGCGTGGACGGTCATCTTCTCAACGGTTTCCAGCCATTGGCTTTCACTGAAGGTTATATTCTCTATGCCACGATGCCGTTGCATCTCCTCGAATAAGGCAACGATTTCAGCTTCTTTGAGGCGTGGCGGTTGGCAGGTAGCCTCGCCGTCATATTTGTGATTGCAGTACCAGACGTCGTAATGCTCTCCAGTACTCCGCAGCCGCCAAACTTTGTGGCCGTAGTAGCTGCCGCAATCCGCGCAGATGATGCGCCCCGCAAACGGGTGTTTGGATTGAGTTTTGGCCTTCCGTTTCTTTCTGGCGTTCAGTAGTTCCTGAACATGGTCGAAAACGTCGGGATCAATAATGGGCTCATGAGACTTTCGGACCCGAACGGACATTACTTCGCCATTATTCTTTCTGACCTCCTTGGTGAGGTAGTCTACAGTGTATGTTTTCTGCAGCAGCGCTTCGCCTTTGTACTTTTCATTGCTGAGAATGCTTCTGACTGTGCTGACGCTCCAACGCTCTTTTCCAGCGGGAGTGGGAATATTACGCTTCGTGAGAGTATCTGCGATGTTCTGGATGGATTTACCGGCCAGGTACATATCGTAGACGTCTCGGACGATAGCGGCTTCTTCCTCTACAATCTCTGGGCGGCCATCCGCGCCTTTACGGTAGCCGAGAAAGTGTGAGTAGGCTATGCTGAATTTGCCGTCCTGCATACTCTTTCGTTTTCCCCAGCGGACATTTTCGCTGATAGATCGGCTTTCCTCCTGGGCGAGAGAACTCATGATGGTGAGCATTACCTCGCACTTGGGATCCATGGTGTGGAGGTTCTCTTTCTCGAAGATTACCTCTACTCCTGCGGCTTTAAGCTCACGCACGGTCTTCAGTGTGTCTACTGTATTGCGGGCAAAGCGTGAGATGGACTTGGTAAGGATGAGATCGATCTCGCCATTCAGCGCGAGTTCGATCATCTGATTGAAGCCGTCGCGCTTTTTGGTGTTGGTTCCTGAAATGCCTTCGTCGGAAAAAACGTCTACGAATATCCAATCTGGGTTGCTTCTGATATAGCGGGTGTAAAAATCTACCTGGGCCTCATAGCTGTTCTGTTGCTCATCCTGCTCCGTGGAGACGCGGGCATAGGCGGCAACACGAATTTTGCGATCTGTGATAGTCGCAGTGGGGCTTTGCATTGGTTTGGTCGCTTGGATTACTTCAATAACAGGTTCCATAGTCATTTGCGTTCCTTTCTCTGTCGTTCTAATGTTTTTTCTCTTGCGGCTTGCCGCATTTCGTCCGTCCAGCTCTCGCGTCTGGACTTATGGGTCCATGGGACATCGACCGTTGTTCCGTCCATAAGATGGTAGACCAGTTGATTGTGCCTGGGGACGTCAATATGGTCAATTCTGTCTTTGATAATCGATTTGGTTAGTTCGTTCTCTCCCAGGACTTCCTTGGTCTTTTCGACTAGGATGCTTTCGGGAATATACTGAGAATTGCAAATGTCTTTCCCTAAATTATCATAAGTATTACAGATCCAAATCGGGCGTCTATGTGCGCGGCCTAAGGCGGGTTTATAAATATACCTCTTGCCGCAGATCCCACAGATAATGAGTCCTTTAAAGAGCCTGTCGCTATCGCTGTGATCCTTATTTTGTTTCTTGCTGCCGGTGCCGCGGCGAGAAAACTCTGCTTGAACCTGCTCGAATACCGTGAGTGAAACAATGGGTTCGTGGCTATTTTTAACATTATACTTGGGCAGTTCGCCAGTATTCTTTCTTTTATGCTTGGTGCGAAAGTCCTCTCGGAAAGTTTTCTGCAGCAGCAAGTTTCCGGCATACTTCTCGTTTTGCAGGATATCGCGTACAGAAGAATGTGCCCATGTCCCGCCGAATGGAGCGGCTATTCCTGCCTCCGTCAAGGTACGGGCTATCTTCGCGCATCCCATCCCGGATAAATAGTATTCGAATATTCGGTGAACAACCTCGGCTTCTTCCGGAACGATCTGGAGCACATTGTTTGCCAGCCTGTAACCGTAGATTTTTCCGCCA
>ERZ842401.5223-NODE-5223-length-14533-cov-4.449648_pt1 | contig 14533 bp, 17 predicted proteins | sample MGYA00521270_ERZ842401 | MGnify/ENA primary metagenome ERZ842401 (study PRJEB31892, sample SAMEA3878208) | bioreactor metagenome | biome: Moose rumen | place: Sweden | collected 2011-10 | study: EMG produced TPA metagenomics assembly of the PRJEB12797 data set...
GCGGGAAGCTGGACGCCCAGTGCGTCGTCCGCGGCGAAAAGCATACGCAAAAAACACTGATTAAGCTTATCGAAAATGATCTTGAAAAGCGCTTCCGATACATTTCTCCCAAAGATATTGCCTTGTATACTGCCGGAACCCTCGTCCAGCAGGAGGATGCCGAAGCCTGGAATAGCAGAGTGCAGAAAGCATTTCCCGATTTTCAGGTGACCTATCACGCTCTCTCTTGCTCCATCGCCTGCCATGTGGGGTGCAACTCACTTGCCATCGCCATGGCGATTATGGATAGATGAACAGCGCTATTTTCTTCTTATATCATATCAGCGGGGAAGAAGCTCACGAAGGACATTTTCATTATTCTTTCCCCAGAGAGTCTGTTACAGTCATGCGTTTGATCGAAAAGAATGAATAGGGAAATAGACAACTGCTGCCAAATAAAACCGGAATTCTCACTCACCCCAAAGGGGATGTTAGGGAGCCTGGAGATCAGCTTTGATATGAAATTTTGTATTGAAGAGATAAAACCAGCGCAATAATTCATGAGGATCGATTGCGAATACAACAGCAGCACCATCATCGTGAACGGCCAGCAAATCAACTATATCCCCAATCAAATGATGGGAGGCGGCCAGATGGGAGTTCAGCAAAATGGAGGCTTTGGCGGACGCGGAAGATAAACGGAAGGAATAAACAACCCCCTGTTTCCACAAAGGAGGCAGGGGATTTTGTTTGTCAAATATGATGGTTATGGCTTCCGGTGCATTTCTTTTTCAGGACCGCTGTGACCATTTTCGTGCTGTCCAGGATGGGTATTCATACCATTATGGGGCTGGGTGCTGCGCATGGGAGGCTGTGCGTTCTTTCCATCCATAGGGGGATGGCCTTGCCGAGGAGCGGCTGTACGCCGGGGCGTAAGGCTGGGCATAGGCGCGGGATGTCGGATGGTATGCCGCCGCACCGGCGGTTTGGGTGCGGGGCGAGGCAGCGTGTATATCGTGGGACGAGCAGGCAGCGTCAGCCTGCGGATCGCATTGGTGATTCGGTTGCCGATACCGATGAGCCCAAAGGCCGATGCGACCTTGGAAAGAAAGGAGCCTGCCCCGTCAAACACACTATCCACGTCACTGAGCAGGGTTTTGTTTCCCAGACGGTCATATACGGCGGCCTGCGCCCCGTATTCCGTCAGGCTCTGGGCCAAATAGGCGGCCTGGCTTTCGTTTAAGCACTGGGCAATCAGCGTAGGCGGGTTGGCTGCCAGACGCATAGCGTCGGCGTCGGTATAACCGCAGGTATCGCTGATCAGGTCGGCAACGTTAGCCGCAGGGCAGCTGCCGCAGTCCACCAGCATGACAGCATATCCTTCCCCGGAATAGACAGAGGCGCTGGGCAGGGCGGATACAGGATTCACAGCGGTTTGTACAGCGGGAACTGCCGCCTGGGCTACAGCAGCGCCGCAGGCAGAACAGAAGCGGGCGCCCTCCATGAGCGCCGCGCCACAATAGGGACAATACGACATACCGATCCTTCCTTTCCGTTACAGTTGATTTTGCGTTTCCACATATGGCAAGACGGAAATTTCCAGATTCCCGTTCTTGGTGCGCAGCTCGTCGATCATTTCCTTTTCCTCGGCGGGATTCTTCATCCTGATTTTGAAGGACAGACGGAACATGCTGCCCATGCCGGTGGTTTTTACGCCCGCGTTTTCCACGCTTTTCAGGTAATGCGCGAAGGTGTCGTCAAACACCCGGGCATAATCCAGGGATTCCGGTATAGTGATCTTCAGCAGCTTGTCTTCCTGCATGGAAGCGTGGTCGAACAGTTTAAACGAGGACAAAGCCAGGAAAACAAGCCCCAGGCACACCAGCGCCAGCACGCCGTAGGCGATATAATCATTATCCACAGAAGCCTTAAAAATAACTTAAAGGAATAAAGAAATTTCAAAACACGAAATCATTCTATAAAAGATTCCCAGAGACAATCTGAAAAAAGAAACACAAATCAACAGAAAGCAACATAAATCAACTATCGACAGCAACATAAATCAACATGATAATGATTGTGTCAGTTGAAGACAGAGAACCATGCGTCATCCAGTAGTTCTGGATGTTCCGAATATATGATTCTTCATTCTTTCGCTTGCAGCTTTTGGAGGTGATAAAAACCGCTTTACATCATTTTGCTTTACTCCATTTGTTGGATATTCTGTTGTTACTCATTGCATGAATGATTGAAAGAACCTCTATGGGTAATGGGAAGAGTGCTCTGCTCCATGAAGCACTCTATTCCCAAAATATAGAAAGGGAATGATGAAAAATGTCGATTAAATTGCTTGCGGAACGTGGCCCTGGTGTGGACCGAAAGACTGATCAAGCAGAGGGAACAGCGATTCTGGAATGACATAAGGAATGTAATCGATAGGGAAATGGCAGAAATTTCGCCAAAAAGGCCCCAAAATGGCGGGAAATTCGCCAACATTTGTTCCCGTTGGGTGATATAATATTTCTGTAATCCAATGAATGCCGTAACGCTTGCAAGGCTGAGCGAATTGCATTCACAGGAAAGAAACCTCATCCCAAATGAACTGACAATTCTCAGACCATCAGCAAAATGCTTGAATGATCAGAACTGCCATTACCCTTCAGGCAAATGGTTTTTGCTGATACGAACCTTGAAAGCAGCACATTCCGGGTTACAGGTACGTTGACCCATGAAAGGAGCGAACATGCGGCGGCGCGACGATGGCGAAAGCCGGAGCGATCCACGCAGCGCATGAACCTGCCAGGCGAAGCAGGCACGCAATAATCATCATGGGTATTATAACGAAGAAATTAGCCGTAGGCTAATTATCCGTCTCGACGACTCCCGTAAGGGAAAGACGCCGAGCGTTATGGGACAATGATACTTCCTCACGGCCTCCCGATGACTGGGGAGGAGTCCCTGCCGTGTGCGACAGCCGAAGTCGGCATCGACAAAGCAGGGCTATGATGTGATCTCGCAAATCACAGCCTGTAACACGCCCGGTTCCTGAATTGGAGCCTGCTGGGGGATGAGATAAATACAGCTTACGAAAGATTTCCGCTTCTTATCAAAACGCACGGTATCTTTTTCTTGATAAGCAGCTTCAAAAATAAAGCGAAGGAGGGGTTGCCATGTTTGACACGCCGCAAAATACCTTGTATAATTTTGACCAGGTGAGCCGAATTGCAGAGGAAGCTGCTTCAAGAGCCCTGCAAAGCTTTGTTTCGCAATATTATCCCGGCAACGGTTTCACCGCGCAATTTGATAACAGAATAGCTTTGCAAAGCAATCATCCGTCTGAACAGCCCAAAGTGACCCTTACGGTCAAGGACATGGCGGATCTGCTTGGCATTTCCATGCCGAAAGCGTATGAATTGACCCATCAGCCGGGCTTCCCCGTTATCCGGGTAGGCCGGAAAGCACTGATCAACAAGGATATGCTCCTGGCATGGATGGCTGAACAGTCCGCTCCGAAGGGAGAATAACAATGGGTAAAAGACGGGCCAATGGAGAAGGCAGCATCAGGAAAAGGGACGATGGAAGCTGGGAAGCCAGAATTCTCATCAACGGGAAATCAAGGTCTATTTACGGACGAACCCAGTCAGATGTACGGAAAAAGCTGACCGAAGTGCGCAACGATCTTGACAATGATGAGTATCTGGAGCCTAATGATACGACCCTGAAAGAATGGCTGGAACTGTGGCAGGATGAATACCTCGAAGATGTAAAGCAATCTACTGCCGACCGGTACAAGTCATGCATCAGAATCCATATCATACCGGCTCTCGGTGAAACGCGATTAATGGATTTACGGGCATCGGCCATCCAAAAATTCCTGAATCAGTGCAAAAAGGTTGACGGACTATCCGAAAAGTCAGTGAAGAATATACGGCTGGTCCTCCATAAAGCATTGGAACAGGCAATTGAGGATGAGCAGATCAAGAAAAATCCCTGCGATCGGGCCAAAGTCCCTTCCTATGATGATCCACCCAAGGAGATGCGTCCGCTGAAAGATCATGAAGTTCCAATGTTTCTCCAGGCTATCAAAGGGGATCAATTTGAATCCTTATTCTACGTGGCTTTGTTTACTGGAATGAGAGAAAGCGAATTGATTGGCCTGACTTGGGACTGTATTGATTTCCAGCATGGTACAATCCATATCTATCGGCAGTTGAGAAAGACGCGCGAAAAGAAAGGCAGCTATGTGTTCACATCGCTGAAAAATAAGCAGGCCCGAACCTTCTCTCCGCCTCAGAACGTGCTGGATTTGCTGAAAAAAGTAAAAATCAGGCAAGCCGAACTGCGATTAAAAGCAGGCACAAGCTGGAGCAATCCGGACGATCTGGTATTTACAAACGATTTGGGCAAGCACGTTGCTACCTTTACGCTTTATAAGTATTTTAAAGAGGTAGTCACCCAAATTGGGCTTCCAGAGATGAGGTTCCATGACCTCCGCCATGGATACGCGACGTTAGCACTGCAAAATGGGGTAGATGTCAAAACAGTTTCCAATAACTTAGGCCACTCTACCACAGCTTTCACCATGGATAAATATGGGCATGTAACAGAAACCATGATGAAGGACAGCGCCGAAAAGATGCAGCGGTTCATCGAATCGCTGTAAAACACAATTTGGGTGGAAATTTGGGTGGAAACAAAAGAAAAAGCCCTGGAACCCTTGTAATTCCAAGACTTTTTAGAGCGGAGAAGGAGAGATTCGAATTTGGGGATTTTGACAAAATTAGGCGCAATGAAAAATAAATAAGCTCAATTGAACACAATAATTTGTAGGCTTTTCACAATAGAACACAACCAGACTAAATGCCCGTTTGGGTACAAATTTGGGTATAAAGACGGTTGATCGGCTTTGCGGCTATTCTGTTTTCAGATTGATCTGCCCATTGATCAGCTTCCAACAAATGGATAGTTGCAAAGCAGACGTTCAGAATATTATTCATTCTGGGCGTCTTTTTTATTACCCGAATTTGCTTTAATCCAACCCGAGATGAACTCATGGAAAAGACCAAGTTTTTTCGTTGAGAATTTACGGGCCGCCGGTCAAAAATGACCGGCGTGTAGATGTCATCCACGCAACAGAAAGGAGAAACACATGGCGATTGTGCGAGTTCCCAAGGTAAATAATTACACGATTATGTCCAACCACCATCTAATCGACCCTGAACTGAGCTTCAAGGCAAAAGGGCTCATGTCCTATATGCTGTCCCGGCCGGATAATTGGGACTTTACCATCGAAGGCCTTGCTCATCAGAACAAAGAAGGAGCGGACGCCATCGCCCGCATCATCCGGGAATTGGAGGAGCGGGGATATGTCACCCGCATCCGGGTTCGGAATCAGGCAGGAAAATTCACAGATATGGAATACAGGATTCTGGAATGTCCCCTGAAAAAGGCCGCCGAGGAAAGCTCATACTATTACCCAATTAGAAGTGGACACAAGATAAAGAATGTGATATAATATAACTGGGTGATAGAAGGTGAAACAGAAGAAATTGAGCGAGGGCCAAGTAGAAGAAATCAAGGAAGCGCGGAAGGCAAATCAGAACAAGAAAATCGAAAGGCGACTGCAGGTGCTGGAGATGCACGGAGAAGGGAAAAGTCAGAAAGAAATCCAAGCAGTAACAGGATTTTGCAGATCATATATCAACAAGATAATCAAAACGTACGTGGAAGAGGGAATATCCACGGTCGGAGAAGCGCATTACCAGGGAAATCGGCGGAATCTGAGTTTTGAGGAAGAAGCAGAGGTGCTGGCGCCGTTTAAAGAAGAAGCAGAGGCAGGACACATGATCGAAGTGTCCAAGATCAAAGCAGCGTACATAGAAAAAGTAGGCCACAGGATAGGGAATGGACAAATCTATTATGTGCTGAAAAGACAAGGATGGCGGAAAGTAATGCCGCGGAGTCAACATCCGAACAAGGCGAGCGAAGAGGCGATAGACGCCTCAAAAAAATTAAGTCCCAGGTTGCAGTTTTGGCTGCCAAAATAAAAGAGGAAAAGCGAGAAGGTCAAGTTCGGCTGATGTTCCAAGACGAAGCTGGTTTCGGCAGAATCAACAAGCCCAAATATTGCTGGTGTATGAAGGGCCTCCGTCCGCATGTACCCTGCCATCATATTCGTGAATTCCGTTATGCCTATGGCGCAGTAGAACCGATGACGGGAGAATCGTTCTTCTTAATCATGCCTTATTGTAATACTGATTGTATGGAACTATTCTTGGATAAGTTATCCGAAACATATCCGAAAGATGAAATACTGCTTGTTTGTGATGGAGCTTCATGGCACAAAGCTAATGATCTGGAGATTCCTGACAATATTCACGTTATTTTCATCCCACCAAGTACACCTGAAATGAACCCTATTGAACAGATTTGGAGAGAAATCCGTACAAAAGGGTTCAGAAATGAGGTGTTTGCTTCTCTTGTTGATGTTGTTGAAAGACTTTGTTTGACAATCAAAAATCTTTCAACCGATACCATCCATCATATCACTGCTCGCAAATGGATTGTGTCTTGCTTTAATTAGGTAATAGTATCAGAATCGAAAGCATCTGAATCGGCCCCGGAAGAACCTGTTCCGGAAAAGCCACTCCCGAATGATCCACACCCGGAAAACCCAGTTGTGGATTCCCCGCTCCCGGTTTCCCCACTCCCGGAAAGTGCGAGACAAATAATAACTGAATCTCCAAAAACTGAAAAAAGAAATACTGACCTATCAAATCCTGATCTATCAAAAACGGATCAATCAATCCCCGATGTGGATCCTGCATCGGGAGGATCGCTTCAGCGGCAGGATATAAAGTCGCTGACTGCCGAAGTCCGATGGAACATCGGCTACTTTGAGCTGCGGGAACAGTACGGCCAGGACGAGATGGACGGCATCGTTTCCCTGATCGTGGAGGTGCTGTCCGCCCGGTGCGATACGTTTACGCTGTCTGGCCGTAAGATTCCGGCTGACTTGGTGAAATCGCGTTTCCGGGCATTGAACAGCCACCACATTGCGTATATCTTCGACTGCATGAAGAAAGCCGGCAGCGATATTCGGAATATCAAGCAGTACCTGCTTACTTCCCTGTTCAACGCACCGGCTACGATGGAAAACTATTACCGGGCAAAGGTCAATCATGATTTTGATTTCAATTGAATACAAGCCTATTAAGTCGGCTTGTGGAATTGATAAGAATCATACCCACAGGCAGCGCAAAGGGCATTGGTAAAAGCCGGTGCCTTTTGTATTGCATGTGGATGGCAATAGAAAGGAGGTGAAACGGAAATGAGTACCCAAATGGACAAGCTGCTGGCTCAGCAGGCCAAGACGCAGCAGAAGCTGCACAAGGCGGAAATGGACGACAAGAGGATCAAGAAGCGGATTGCCGATTTTCAGCGCAACGAGCGCACCCATCGTCTTTGCACCCGCGGCGCATATCTGGAAAAGCTGCTGATCGAACCTGATCTGTTTACGGACGAGGATGTGTTCGCTTTTCTGGATTACGCTTTGAACACGCCCTACGCGAAAAGCAGGCTCAATGCCACGCTGGAAGCGAAGCGGAAAGAAACTATGAAAAACCATGGTGACGAAGCAGCCCAGGCCGTAGAAAAGGCCGCCGGGACGCGGACTGGTTAATCCCCGAAGTTTACGGAGGGCGCAATTATACGCACTTTTCAGTGCGTCATTGCGCTCTCCGAGTAGCCCTGCGGGGAGCTCGATGGCATTGGCGCTTCGTCCAATCACCATCATCAGGGGCAAGCCCCTGCGCTGATTCCATCGGCTACCCCTTTACAGCGCGCGGCGCTGATAGAACGGAGGTGAAGGAAAAATCCCCTGTCCCCATTTCAATATTGAAATCGTGACCAGATCGAAAGGGCGGTCAGCCGTTGCCGCTGCCGCCTATCAATCCGGCGAAAAACTGTACTCCGAATATGACGGAGAATGGAAATCCGGCGACCATGCGGAACGGGTCGTGTTCAAGAACATTCTGCTGCCGCCCAACGCTCCGAAAGCGTATGCGGATCGGCAAACGCTCTGGAACGCGGTGGACGCGTCGGAATCAAGGGAGAACGCCCAGACCGCCCGCCGGTTTATCATTTCGCTATCCAAGGAATTATCCATCGAAGATAACATCCGCCTGATACAGGAATACTGTCAGGCACAATTCGTCGACAGGGGCATGATCGCCGATATCGCCGTTCATTTCGATGATGGCGAACCGCCCAATCCCCACGCTCATATCCTCTGCACAATGCGTTCCATGAACGATCAGGGACAATGGAACGAGAAAACCAAAACAGCTTATGTCTTAGATGAAAACGGAAACCGCGTTATGGGCAAAAACGGGAAGTGGAAACGCATCCGTTTAGATACGGTAGATTGGAATAATCGGAAGTATTGCGAGATATGGCGGCATGAATGGGAAGTGAAGCAAAACGCAGCCCTGGAAAAGGCAGGCCGGACAGAACGGGTCGATATGCGATCCTTTAAGCGGCAGGGACTCGAAACGGCACCGCAAGTGCATCTGGGCCCTGCCGCTTTTGCTTTAGAAAAGAAGGGCATCCGCACCAGTCTGGGTGAGCACAACACCGCCGTGAAGTATATCAACATGCTGTTCAGGAAGATCAGCGCGAAACTGAAAAGCCTGGGCGCATGGCAGAAAGAACTGCGTGAAGTCATCTGCGATCATGAGAAGATCAAAACCCCTTCTTCTTTTCCGCTTTATGAAGTGCTGTTCGCCTATTATGACCTGCGAAAAAAGGAACGCCGGGATTGGAATATCCACGCGCAGAACAAGGCAGGAGCGAAGGATTTGCAAGCGTGAAATCGGCCTGGACAGCGTAAAAGTGATTGCCGATAAAGGATATGAAAGCCTGGCGGATATAGAGCAGTGCCTGCTGCACGGGACTGCGGCGGACGTGGGCTTTATCCAGGATCGGGAAGACCGGGTCATTTCTATGGAATATGAAGCGGCTGAAATCACGGAAGAAGAAAAGCAATCCACAAAACCAGAGGATATCCAGCGCTGCCTGCACGCCGGTGTTCTGCCCAAGTGCCTGGCGAATGGAAATATCCGTATAGAAGTACAGGAACTGGGCATGATCAGTTGTTTTATACGCCACGAAGACGGCAAAGTGACCTGCCCCATGGGGAGAGAACTGCTCAAGCTTCGGGATACCAAATACGGAACAGAATATTCCAGCCGGGAAGCGTGCAGAACCTGCCCAAACCGGTGTACGGATTCCAAGGCAGCCAAGCATGTGAATATTGGCCGCAACAGCACGTATGTGCCGGTGAAAATGTATGGTTCGACTCAGTACCCCCTGCAGCAGATTCCCGTCAATGGAATAACCAGCAAAAGCCTGAACAACTTCGGCAAAATGCCCCGCGCCGAAAAACGCGTCATGATTTTTATCCGCAGGGACATTCCCAAACAGAAGCAGCGCCAGCAGACAAGTGAGCATCCCTTCGGAACGATTAAACACTATGATGGAGCAGGCTACTTCCTTTGCAGGGGCAAAGAAAAAGTGACAGCCGAATACGCGCTCAGCTGTCTGGGATATGATATTCGTCGGGCCATTACCATTTGTGGGGGGGTCAAAGCCCTGATCCAAAGGTTTAAGGGGATCAGTCTGCCCAAATTGCCCAAAATAGCGGAAATCTGAGGGGGAAAACCCCTTTTTTTATGTCGAAATGCATATAAAAAAAATATAATGTAAAAAATGTCCGAAAACTTGACGTTTTCTGACAAATTGTGGTGGTCGCAACAGGACTCGAATTGCCCCATGGGTATCCCAGGATGTCCCATTCTGTGCTATCTGGTCGCACTATGTTGCCACATCACACAAATTCGTCACACCCCATCCCAGGGGATACCACCCGGTTAATGGTACGAATAATGGTACTAAATCAGGTGAAGCAGGTCAGGCTGTCACTCATAAAAATAGATTGTATATACTATACATTTTGGAGGAAGAAGCAATGAGTATGATGAAAAAACAGATCCACGATCAGAAAAATGGCCTGACTTACACGCTTTGCGGCGACTATTACTTCCCGGATCTAAACCTGTCTGATACCGACAAAACTTCGCTTGACCACTATGGCCGGATGCGTCTGAATTACCTCCGGGAGCATCGCCCCGGGCTGTACACCCGCTTGATTCTATCCGGTAAGCTTTATGAGCACCTGGCAGAAATCGACCAAACCAGTCGACAGAGAATGGAGCAAATCATCCCCCGGATGGCCCGGGCAGAAGGCATCGATGAAAGGCTGAAAGCAAAAGATCAAATGGCCTGGGTTGGCCGGATGAATAACATCTGGCAACGGGCGGAAGAAATGATTCTGACAGAACTGATTTGCGAATAACAATTGAGCCGCTTCTTCGGAGGCGGCCTTTTCATAAGAAAGCCCTCTATCCGGGAAATCTCTTGAAAATATTCTGATTCTGCATGTACGTTTAAGAAGGTATTCACTGTTTACAAGCAAGATTGATGAATGCTTTTGAAAAAGCCCCGTGAGACCACACAGTTTATCATCCTCTTTATTTGCCCTGTTCCCGTGCTTTCTGTTCAGCCACCAGGCGCTCCTTGGCCTGCTCCACGGTTTCGCCCTCTTTCGTCAGGAGAGCGCCAACGAACTTATCGGTGATCTTGTTAAACCCTTCGACTACGCCGTTTTCGATCGCCTTATAGCCGCTGACGACGCCGTTCTCGATAGTCTTGTAGCTGCCCGCGACGCCTTTTTCAATGGATTGATAGACCTTCCTGGTGCCGTCGGCAACTTCCCGGGCAATTTCCCCGGCCTTTTCCATGGCCAGCTGCCGGCCGCACGCTTCCGCCGCCTGAGCCTCCGCCTGCAGGTTCATGGCGTTTTCCAATTTCTTTTTCTGCTGCTCACTCATTTTTTGTATCCTCCAATTATTCATTTTCACTCAGCCGCAGAATCTCCGGGGCGGCCTTTTCCCGTTCTTTTTTCAGCACCTTTTGATACAAGGGCCAGGCACACAATGCCCCGGCCAGGCCGATGATTCCCACGATCACGCCGATCACCGGCTGATTCCACACCAGCACGCAGGTCATACCAACGCCCAGGATCAAGGTGCTGAAGATGCCCTCGGACAGAGCAGATACCATCGCCACGCTTTCCACCCTGGCGTCCAGCTTTTTGAGCTTATCCAGATTGGTGGGCTGCTTCTTTTCACCGGGCTGATACTTGGCCCGGATAGAATCGATTTTTTTCTGCTCCTCGGCGGAATAGGTGATGCTGACTTGCTGCTTGTTTTCCATGGTGCTGACTTCCTTTCTTTCAGATCACGGGCTGATTGTACGATGCCTTTGTTTGAGAAATGTTCACGTTTTGTCAGAGAAGTGTTAATGCGTATCTTTCTTCGAGGCTTTCAGCTTGACCGTGAAGGCACTGCCTTCCCCAGGCGTGCTGCTGACGCTGATCTCCCCGCCGGTCAGGTCGATCACCCGCTTCACCAGCGCCAGGCCCAGGCCGTTGCCCTCGGTGGCATGGCTGGTATCACCCTGATAGAATTTATCGAAAATGTGCTTTGCGGTGTCCTTCGTGATGCCGCAGCCGGTGTCCTGTACGGAGACCACGGCGTTTTCGTTTTCCGGCTTCACCGTCACCGTGATGCTGCCGCCCTCCGGGGTGAATTTGATAGCGTTGGACAGGAGATTATTCCATACAAGCGTCAGCAGCTCAGGATCGGCAGTTACTAAAATGCGGTCGTCCATTTCGCATCGCAGGTCAATGTTTTTTCTTTTCAAAGCGTCGTCAAAGGCAAGCAGGCACTCCGCCACCTGCTCCGTCAGATCGTATTCCTGCACCTTGGGGCTGATTTGCTGGTTTTCCAGCTTGTTCATTTTCAGGATGTTGGTGATCAAGGCCGTCATGCGCTGGGTGGCCCGGTCAATGCCCTGGGCGTATTCCAGGCGCTGCTCCTCCGTGATCGTATCACTTTGCAGCAGCTTGCTGTAATTGCGGATCACGGCCAGGGGCGTTTTCAATTCGTGGGACACGTTGGAAACGAAGTCCGTCCGCAGGTTTGCTGTGTTGGAGAGCTCCTCCGCCATGATGTTAAAGTCCTCCGCGATATGGTTGAAATCATCGCTGGCTACCGTGAATTTGCTGGTATCGATCCGGACGGACAGATCCCCCTCCGCCATCCGTCTGGTGGCTCTCCGGATCATGCGGATGGGCCTATCTACGGTGAGCTTTCGCAGCACCCATTCCACCAGGCAGCAAAAGGCGCTCAGAAAGAATACGTTACCAAAGGTCAGCAGAGCATTTTGTCTTAAGACACTGGTGTCTATTTCCATCGAGTTCAAAAACAGGAGAAACGAAGCTGTCACCACAAAAGAAATCAGCAGGAAAATGGTAACATAACGCCAAATCAAAAAGCCTTTCCGGGAGTAGCTCATGCCTGGATCACCGCCTTATAGCCCAGGCCGCGCACGGTCTGGATTTCAAACGCGTCAGTATCGGCAAATTTCTCCCTGAGCTTGGTCATATACACGTCCACCGTGCGCAGGGTGGAGGAGGAATCCGCGTCCCAGAATTCGTCCATCAGCTGGGCCCGGGTGAAGGTCTTTTTGGGATAAGACAGCAGCTTGTACAGGATGTTGAATTCCCGGGTGGTCAAATTGACTTCCTCGCCCTTCACCGTGCAGGAGCGCTCGTCCGCATCCAATAATACATCCCCAACCTCTAAGCGATGACTGTTGGTGATTTTTGCCCGGCGCAGCAGTGCGCCCCCCCGCAGCACCAGTTCCTCCAGGTCGATGGGCTTCACCATGTAATCGTCCACGCCGATCTGGAAGCCCTGGCGCTTGGCGGCAAAATCGTCCCGGGCGGTCATGAAAAGAATCGGCAACTCCTTGCTGTTCTCACGCACGGTCCGCGCAAACTCAAACCCGTCCATGCCCGGCATCATGATGTCTGACACGATCAGGTCAAAGAGATCGTTATATAGCGTGTTGAAGGCATCGTTGGCGTTCAGGCAGCCCACGGCCTCATAGCCGTTTTGCTTGAGATATGTGCATACCTGGCTGTTCAGCTCCCGGTCGTCCTCCACCACCAAAATCTTGAACATAAACGTCCCTCCCTGCTGTTTCCTCACCAGTATAACACACCGATTGTTAAAGTTGTGTTAATGTTCACGGTTACAGAAAGAATCAGCCGCTTGATCCAATCGGCTGATTCTTCTTGCAGGTTTTGTTTTCTTATCCGTTTACCAGAGAGCCTTCCGCGTCGCATCGCATGCCGCCCAGGATCTGATCGGTATAGCCAGAAGGCAGCGGAGCAGGCTGATGGAAAGCTGTGGTCATGCGGTAAACCCTTTCCTCCGCGGACGAAACATCCAACCCGTGCAGGATTTCCATGGCGTGCAAGCCTATTTCGGCGGAAGCGCGATGAGGCCGATGGCTGATCATGGCCCAGGCCATTTCCGCCGCGCCCACGCCCCGATGCTGGCCGTAATCGGCGGGGGTTTCGGGGCCGTAAAGGGGAGCGCCGGTAAAGCCGTGGGTAAAGGGCATCACCGTTTCCGGGGCGTTGTCGCGGATCAGGCGAACGACGCCGTCAAAACGGTTGGGGTCCCCCAGCTTGAGGATGCCTTCGGTGCCGTAGATCACCAGGGAGGGCTGCTCTTCATCGATGCTTTCCCCGTCCAGGTGCAGCGTGGCTGCTGCTCCATTTTCAAACAACAGAGCCCCGGTATACAGATTGTTGTCCGCCGTTTTCCAGGATTTGCCAAAGTCTCCTGCCCGGAGGATGCGGGCTTCGTGCTCCCTGGCTTCGGACACAAAGCCCGTCACCTTTTTCACCGGCCCCAGCAGGGCCAGCAGCGCCGTGACATAATACACGCCCAAATCGTAAGCAAAGCCGCCGGGATTGCGGATAAAGCGGAACAGCTCGGAGTTCAGCGCCTGGGACCGGTTGATGGCGGCGCGGACGGAGGTGACGCGGCCGATCATGCCCCGGTCGATGAGCAGACGCGCCGTCTGCAGTCCGGCCCCCAGGAAGGTGTCCGGCGCGACGCCCAGGTAGAGCCCCTTTTCTTTGGCCAGCGCCGCCAGCTCCTTGCCCTGTTCAAAATCCACACAGAGCATTTTTTCCGTAAATACATTTTTCCCGGCTCCCAGCAGTTCCTTGATCACGGGGTAATGGGCCGCCGGGCCGGTGAGGTTCACCACCAGCTTGATTTTCGGATCGGCCTTGATTTCTTCCATGGTCAGGATAGGCACGTTGAAAAGCCGGGATTTTTCTTTGGCGCTGGCTTCGTTGTTATCGCATACGCCCGCCAGCTCGATCACCGAAAAAAGGTTCTGGAAATTCTTGATGTAGATATAGCTGATCATGCCGCAGCCCACTATGGCGGTTTTGATTCTCTCCATATTTCTCCTCCTGCTGAAGAATCGAAGGGGTATGCTTGCTTCCCATGATCCCTTATGGCTTTCTTGGAAGGGGGTCTGGGGGAAACCATTCTTTGGCTTCCAA
>ERZ842401.5224-NODE-5224-length-14529-cov-12.798052_pt1 | contig 14529 bp, 10 predicted proteins | sample MGYA00521270_ERZ842401 | MGnify/ENA primary metagenome ERZ842401 (study PRJEB31892, sample SAMEA3878208) | bioreactor metagenome | biome: Moose rumen | place: Sweden | collected 2011-10 | study: EMG produced TPA metagenomics assembly of the PRJEB12797 data set...
AAGTGTTTGCTAATTTATTTATTAACAATCACTTGTCCATTTATCAACAAGCCAAATGCATGGTTACTTGCGGAATTTAGGTTATTTATGAAACACATTTTGTCAATATTAATATTGTTTCTTGTTGCAATAGTGCAATCATGTGGGGTGTTGATAAATCCTACATATATGCGCCAAAGCGAGGCTGAGAAAACTAAACAGAAGCCGGAAGATTTGACTTTTGATTATGTTACTAATGGCAAGGCTTTCAATAAAGACTCGTCAAACACATGCTACGTAATAAATGCAGATAATATAGATATTGTGAAAGAGTCGGGTGACAATTTTACGATGCTGGTCTCACTTTATTATTTTTGCGAATATTCAAGGAGATATTTCGACTCTGTTTGTATTTATTGCAGAGAAAACAGTGTCAAATTATTGGCGATTGACGTAACAGATTGGTTATATCAGAAACAGATAAAAGATTTTCTAAAAACATCAGGATACTATTATCCGGTTTTTTCATTGGACATTTATAGATATGGAGGAGATTTTGATAATAGAAAGAAATGGCGACGTTTTGCAAAAGAATTATGCGATTCTAAAGTGCCAGACACTAAATTATATGGCAATAATGACGTTATACTCATGAACAATCTCTGCGAAGTGCTGGTTTGTGGCAATTTCCGAGAATTGAAAGGCGTGATAGACAGTATTGTTCATTCGGTAAAATAAAAAGTTTGATAAAAAGGGTCTGCTAAAAAACTTCCCTGTTACAATTCCATTAGATTGTCACAGATGGCCACGGTGGACGTTCGGCAGTCAAATAGACGAATCTGGAGTACGAATCGGCCAAAAAATTGAGAAAGCTGAAAAAGAATCCCCCGAAGAAACTTCTTGAGATTCTTCGCGAGGAAACATGAGGCTATCCAACTTCTGGCGGTGTCGGGCAATTTGGCCCTGATGACTTCATCACTTTTTGCGCCATCAAATAGCGACTATTGAAAATCAGTTAGTTGCAAAAACATTTGGGTGTCTTTGGGTGTCGCAAGCAAAAAAATGCTACCTTTGCACCATGTATCCACGGAAGAAACCCAACCGTTCAGGCACCATCAGCGTAGTCGTATTGAACAAGTCGCATGGCAAGACGAGGTATGTCCACAATATGGGTACTGTAGAAACGGGCGCAGAGGCTGATGCCCTGCTTTTGAAGGCGCATGACTGGATGCGCAAGCATGGCGGCCAGCAAGAGCTTGACTTCGATGACGTGTGCGGAAAGGAACAGGAAGAGACGGTTCGTGTCATTGATAATATGGATGCCATCATCATCAACGGCACTCAGCTATTGCTGAACCGGATATACGATAGTGTTGGCTTCAACCAGATAGCGGACGAGATTCTCCACCACCTTGTCATTGCCAGGGTGTTACAGCCCCGGAGCAAGCTGGCCACGGTGTCCTACCAGAAATCGTACTACGATGAGGACGTTGATCCGAACCACATCTATCGGTACATGGACAAGCTCTACAACACGCAGAAAGAGCTGGCGCAGCAGATAAGTGTGGAACACACCCGCAAGATACTCGGTGGCAGGATTGGACTGATGTTCTATGACGTGGCCACGCTCTACTTCGAGACCTTCAAGACGGATGTGCTACGCGAGCCGGGCTTTTCGAAAGACGGTAAGACGGCAGAGTCCCAGGTGGTACCCGGACTGCTGGTGAGCAGGGGCGGATACCCGCTATCGTACTCACTGTTCAACGGCTGCCAGTATGAGGGGTACACCATAATCCCGATGATTGGCGACTTCAAGCAGCGCTACAGTCTCGGCGACGATTTCATTGTCGTGGCCGACTCCGGTCTTATGAATGCGGACAATGTGAAGCTTCTGAGAGATGCCGGTTGCAAATACGTGATAGGCGCGAGGATAAAGAGCGAGAAGAGTGCCGTCAAGGAGAGGATTCTTGCATGGGAGAAGAAGGACGGCGAGTTCTCCGAGTACAAGCGGGAAAACGGCGAGCGGCTCATCACAGGATACTCGGGCAAAAGGGCAAGGAAAGACGCCTACAACAGGACACGCGGAGTGGAAAGGCTTCAGAAAGCCTACAAAAGCGGGAAGCTGACCAATGACCATGTGAACAGGCGCGGCTACAACAAGTTCCTTGAAATCAGCAAGGACGTGGAAGTGACTATCAGTCAGGAAAAGATTGACGAAGACAGCAAATGGGACGGACTGAAAGGCTATGTGACGAACACCGGGCTTGAGGCCGGAGATGTTGTCGGTGAATATAAAGGGCTTTGGGTTGTCGAACGGGCATTCAGAGTAGGAAAGGGGACGTTGGACATGCGTCCCATGTTCCCCTTTACGGAACGCAGGATAGAGACTCATGTGTGCATTTGCTTTGTTGCCTACAAGATATACAAAGAACTGGAGCGTATCATCGTCTTGGCGGGTATCGACCTGAGCGTGGACAAGGTGCTGGACATTGCAAAAACCATTGCAACGGTTAGGGTGTACATGCCCAACAACAAGGGTTACTATACCAGAACCATGTTTCTGACCGACAGCCATAGAGCCATACAACCCCTTTTCCAAGAGGATTTGGGCAAGTTCTGAAATTTGGGTGTCGCATTGACGAAGTCAGGTGGCCGGGAGAGAAGTACCTCCATCTGCTTCGGCTGCCCGTGTCTATGTTCGGGATGCGTAGCGATCCGCTTGCCGTCCGCTCCGCTTCATAGACGATGCCCTTTTCTGTGTCTGTCACCTTCGCGACACCTTCCGCCTCCTGCCATATCTGGAACCGGGAAGCACAGTTTTGCATGCCCGTGAATACACCATCGCACGGAAGGTTCCGGTTCTCCGCACTCTGGTAGGCTCCATCGCTGTAGACCTTTTCCACACTGTTGCACGTCACCGATTCGCTCTTGGCAACAGCCTCCTCGTAGAAGCCGCTGTCAGGGGCGGTCGCACCCAAAACCTGCACCGCCGTCACCAGCGAAGGCTTGCCTTCCTCATCCGTGGTCTCGGTCACGTTGACGCTGTAGCCCTTCACCTGCTGATTGCCCTTGCGGCGGTATTCCGCGTCCGGGTCGTTCGGGTTCTGCACGCTGTCCGCAGACACGGTCTTCTTATCACGATGGGTCACCACACCGTGTTCTACCTCGTACTGCTCCTCGAACACGCGTTTCAGCAGGCCCTCCTGAGCCTTTACGCGTACCAGCACCCTGTATATGACACCGCCAAGCTCCGTCAGATGCTCCTGCATCCTTTCGGCGTTGCTACGATACACCGTCTGCTTCGCGTCCTCCTCCATCCATGGCTGTACCCTCTTCTTCAGCGACGGGTTCAGCAGCCCCATGTATTGTGGCATCTCCTGCGGGAATGTCTTATGGATGAGTTCGTAGCGCGGATACCACGCGATGTTGCTCCCTATCAGCTCGCTGTCCATCCGGACGGCCTTGCCCTGTATCTTAAATTTTGATGACTGAAAGGCTGTCAGACGCTCGAAGCAGCGTTCCATCAGGTTCTCGCCAGTCTCATCCGCATAGTCGCAGATGCGCCTGCGGAACAGGTAGTAGGTGTCTAAAGAAGTACAGGTATCCTCCATCTTAATCAGCCCCAGTGCCTTGCGCGTCAGAAGGTCGTAGTCGCGCTTCTCCATCAGTTCCTCGTCCGAGCAACCAAAGCCCTCCTTTAGCACCGACATTGCCACTAACCTGCGGATGGAGGCGTTTGGCGCACCCATCCGACCCTCCTTGAACAGCGGCTGGAACAGACTCTCGTCTATCTCTAATGTCACCATGCGGTAGAACTGGTTCTGCCATGCCTTGGGATCCTCAAATTTCTTCGCCGCACGCTAGCACATCATGTCGGACGGATTGTCGAATAGGCTCATCTGGGGTTCGGTCTCACTTGCTCTGAACATGTCTCTTGCTTTTGAAATTTACTGCAAAAATACTAAAAATCAGAATATAAAAGTGTTTTTAGACTACTTTTTTTCAACTTTTTTCAGGGTTGTACAATTTCCCGCACTGTTTTGCGTTATTGAAGTGTGTTGACTTTTTAAAGTGGATTCAAATTTGCAAAATAAATCGATTCTCTATGGCAGAAAAATTTGGGAACACTTGGTGGAGCGAACGCTGGTTGCAGTCGCTTGCAAATATCGACTATGAAAACCGCTTGCCTCGTGGCGCTTCGTATGCACGCAAAGGTGCTGTTACAAAAATCAACATCAAGGGCAACGTCATCGAGGCGAAGGTGCAAGGCACACACAAATACACCGTTAAAATTGCTGTTCCAGAATTTTCTGCCGCCGAAAAGCGGAAGTTCATTGATGCGCTTCTTGCTCAGCCTGCTCTCATCGCCTCGCTGCTCAACCACCAGCTTCTGCCCGAGGTGATGACCATTGCCGAAAGGCTGAAAATGAAGGTCTTCCCCACCTCGTGGAAAGATTTCAAAATGGACTGCTCATGCCCCGATTGGGCTGTGCCGTGCAAGCATTTGGCGGCCGTCATCTATGTCATTAGTCGCGAAATCGACAACGACCCGTTTCTTGTTTTCAAACTGCATAACATCGACATTCTCAAAGAGTTAGCCGACAGAGGCGTAACTATCGACGAGAAAACACAAAAAGTGCCGCTGCTCACCGAACTTATCAACCTTGCCAAAGATAAAAATCGGGCGGAATTTGATGAAAATAAGGTATATACACGCATATCATACTCTTCGCTGCCGAACCTTGTCGAGGTGTTGCCAGAGATGCTCGACGACAACCCGACGTTTGAGTCGAGTGCCAATTTCCTTGACTATTACAAACGGCAGATGCGGACACTTGCAAAACAAGCCGATTTGACGCTCTGTAATCCAAATAAATTGGAATTTGGATATATAGCTCCTATTTCAATTGGGAAACATGATGAGGTAAAAACCGTGGTATTGTCGGACAATTATGACTATAGCCCGGTCTATGCTTCTGTTGCCGCAATTATGAAGGCAATGGGAAGAAAAGTGTCGGTATTTCCATGCGAACCTTTGAAAATCATGAGATTGGTGATGTGTATCGATAATGAGCAAATCGACAAATATTCGCCAAATGTGGTTGCAATGCGTCATGCCGTCAAAACCGCGCTTATGCTCATAAAGAACGGTGCTGTCGTGCCACAACCATATATTGTTGAAAAAACGAAACTGATGATTCGCTGGCTGCCTGCCATGCTCGACGAAAATGTGTCGGCTGTGGTTGAGAAGTGCGTCCAAACCATTCCGCCAAGTGTAATTTGTTTTGCTAATGAAAAAAAGAAAAATTGGGAGTATCATTCAATAGAAAATCCTGGATATGAATTTCTTGTGTGGGTAATCTCACGCGTTCTACACCGCCTTTATCGATACGACATATCAACAGAAGTCAACAATCTGTTTTTTGGAGAAAATCAGTATATCAACCTTGCCGAAGTTGGCAAATCGACCATTGGCGGCAGCATAAACTCGTGGCTCAACAGGTTCTACCTCAAGAACGAAGATTATCGTTATGTTATTATGGTTGAGGACGATAACGAAGATTTTTCGCTGTCGATAGCGGTAGAAGATGTGCAGAAAAACGACGGCTTGCCCATTGCCCTGAGCGAGGTGCTGACAAGCAAACACTTTGCCGACAAGCGTTTCGGCATAATGCGGTCTCTAACGATGTTCAGCAAGCAAATTGCAGGTTTGACCGACTACATAAACTCCAACGCCGAAAATCCCATTCAGTTGACAATGAATCAGTTGGCTGATTTTCTGTTTAAGTCGATGCCGATGCTGAAGATGCTTGGCGTGAAGGTTTTGTTGCCCAAATCGCTGCAGAGCATTGTCCGCCCCAAAGCGTCGCTCAAAGTGGCAGGCAAGGAGAGCGGCACAAAGGGCTTTTTCACCCTCGACACGCTGCTCGATTTTGAGTGGAAAATTGCCCTTGGCGACCAGAGAATCAGCGTGGCGGAGTTCAAGAAACTGTTGCAAAAATCGGAACAACTCATCAAGATAAAAGGACAATATATCTATCTGTCGGAGAGCGACATAGCCAAACTGATGGAGACCGTTGAGAAAGGCGTGCCAACGCAAATGCAACTGATGCAGGCCGCCATTGCGGAGGAGTACGACGGCGAGCGCATAGAACTTTCTGCCGAATTGAAAAAGCAAATCGACGCCCTGCGCAAACTCGACAAGGTGGACATTCCGGCCGAAATAAACGCCACGTTGCGCCCCTATCAGCAGTCGGGCTACTGGTGGATGTACCGCAACTCGAAACTCGGCCTCGGCAGCATCATTGCCGACGATATGGGTTTGGGTAAAACGTTGCAAGTCATCACTTTACTGCAAAAACTCAAAGATGAAAAGGTGGTGAACGAGAAAAAGCCTGCCGTCATTGTTGTGCCAACAGCGTTGCTCTTCAACTGGACAAAGGAAATAGAGCATTTTGCGCCGCAACTGTCGTCGTCTATCTTCCACGGCACCGCACGCGACCTCAGCAACTGCAAGACCGACGTTGTGCTGACTACCTACGGCGTGTCGCGCACCGACAAGGACAAGCTGAAAAAACTGAAGCCTTCGGTGCTCGTTATCGATGAGGCGCAGAACATCAAGAACGCCCAAACCGAGCAGACAAAAGCCGTGAAGTCAATAGTCGCACCGATAAAAATAGCCATGAGCGGTACGCCCGTCGAGAACCGCATGAGCGAATTTTGGTCGATAATGGACTTCACCAACAAGGGCTTCCTCGGCACTGCAAAAGCCTTCAACACCGACTTTGCCATGCCTATTCAAAACGATGGTAATGAGCAAGTTGCAGAGCGTTTCCGCAAGATAACGGCACCGTTTATGATGCGCCGCCTCAAGACCGACAAGAGCATCATCAGCGACCTGCCCGACAAAATCGAGACCAACGAATACGCCACCCTCACAAAGGAGCAGGCCTCGCTCTACGAAAAGACCGTGCAGGAGGCGATGAAAGCGATTGAGAACATCGGGGAGACCGACAGCAAGTCGCTCTTCAAACGCAGTGCCCTCGTGCTGCAGATGATGCTGTCGCTCAAGCAGATATGCAACCACCCGACGCAATTTCTGAAAAACGGCGTTATGGACGCGTCGCTTTCGGGCAAGACGGAAATGCTTTTCAGTCTGCTCGACACTATTATAGAAAACAACGAGAAAGTGTTGATATTCACGCAGTTTGCCGAAATGGGCGAGTTGCTGTGCAGGTTCATAGCCGAGCATTTCGACGAGCAGCCCATGTTCTACCACGGCGGTTGCAGCGTGAAGGAGCGCGAGCAGATGATAGACCGCTTCCAAAACAGCCACGCCGACCGCATCTTCGTGCTGACAATCAAGTCGGCTGGCGTAGGACTCAACCTCACCGCCGCCACCCACGTCATCCACTACGACCTTTGGTGGAATCCGGCAGTGGAGGCGCAAGCCACCGACCGCGCCTACCGCATAGGGCAGAAACACAACGTGCAGGTGCACCGTTTCATCACCCGCAACACCTTCGAGGAGCGCATCGACGAGATGATACAATCCAAAAAGCACCTCGCCGACATGACCGTCGCCACCGGCGAAAACTGGATTGGCAAGCTCAGCAACGAGGAGTTGAGGGAGATATTCGGGTAGAGGGAGTCCTGTGAGATTTCAAATTTTTCGTTCGATAATAAGACCCGATAATAAAGTGAAATAGTAATAGTTTTTCCTTGCCCAAACTCGAAGTAGTAGGAGTTGGGAGCGGGAGAAAATCATTTTTCCCAAATGGTAATGCTCTTCCGCAATGCCACCCTGCCGAATTTCTTCATCTGCTGGCTGCTATTGCCCTTTTGTTGTTTCAAGGTTATTATTTTCAACGGTTTGAATCCGATTTGCTCGGCAAGTTCTGTCGAAATGAAATCAACGGGTATCACCTCGCCGCCGTATCTTACGTTGTCGTTGACAAACGCGACTTTCGCACCTTTCTTACAAAGTCGGTACAGTTCAGCATATATGAATGCCAATTCGGTAAAATAGCCGTCAACCATGCGCAAAACCCCGTTGTTGTTGATGTCTCCGTTTTCGTCACGTTCACGTAAGGAACTTTTTATTTCGTTCAGTGCTCCATTGTTATGGATGACGTTCATGGTGTCCTCGAAAAATCCGGACTTGCCCATTTCTGCATAAAACTCCTCAAGTTGGGTCTGTTTCGACTTGTTCTCCACAGTACACGAAAGGAGCGATTGCCGCAAGTGTGTTATTTCATCTTTCGACAGATTCAGGTAATTCAGTTCCAGTGCGTATGTGCGGGTGTAGTCGTATCGGTTGCAATAGGGGGGCGATGTGATGACTCCGTCCAAAATCCCGTCAGGCAACTTGGGCATCTCGAACAAAGCACTGCCTTCAATGAAGGTTATTTCCGCCTCTGTATTTTGTGAGTGCGCTTGTATGAAACGGATGTCATTCAACACGTTTTCAAGTTCCTTGCATAAAGTCTCTTTTAGCGACGGCAAGTCCCCTTTGTCAAGGCGGACAACAATAGGACGCTTCCCTTTCGACAATCTGTCCTCGTTGGCTTCTCGCATTTTCTTGCTGCGGTAGTCCCATCTTAAATATTGGCCGTCCTTGGCTGTGTAGCTAATGGTTTCCAATGAATTGAGGATGCATAATGTAATGAGGTTTTTCGCTTCTGCCGAATAATGTGATTTTTCGTTCCATTCCGTATAGAAAGCAATCTCTTGGGCCGTCGTTTCTGGAAATGCACCGTCTGTAATGGACAAATAATTGAACGATTTGTCGTAGCCGGTCGGACATGAAACGGATTCCAGTTCCTTTTTCATTTCCGACAATTCGCGAAGGTCATATTTGAACACGTTCTTTTTCGCTTCAATGGCTATTCGAGACATGGGAAGGATGTCGAAGCCAATGCTGTTGATGCCGTTCATCTGGCAGACCATGGCTGTGGTTCCAGAGCCGAGAAACGGATCCATGACGAGTCCGTTATTGGGGATGTTGAACTCGTTCAGCAGGTTAAGGACAAGTTCGGATGAAAAGCCCTCTTTGTACTTCAGCCATCTGTGCAGATGGTCTTTCTTGCTCAATTGGAAACTGACGCTCTGCCGGTTGAAGTTTTCGGAAATCTCCGTAAGGTCTATAAAACGATTTTCCAATTCCATGCGTGCCTTTTGGGAGCTGAAATTGTCGGCGGAGAAGTTGCTCACCTGCCAGTTGGATATGTCTGGTTTTATGTCAAATAATGATAGTTGTCCCATTCTAAAACTTTATAATCCAATCACAATAATTAACCAACTGCTTGTCTATTGTCAGATTTGCCGCAAAAGACAAAGTCCCTTTTTGCAGTTGTCCAAATATTTCACTTGCCATTTTCTTTTCTATTGCAGCAGCCACAAACGACGTGGATATTTCGCGTCCTTCTTTTTTGAATGCGGTACGGATTCTATTCAAGGCAGTATTTCCTGTTTTCCAATGCTCATCGGCACCTGCGGGGTCAATGCCGCCTTTCAATTCTCCCAACATCAGTATCTTGTCCAGATTATTTACGATATTGCCTTTGTCGTATGTATTTGTGTCTGCATCAAAAAGACATAAATCAACATTATTTTTCACAATGGGGATAGTCAAGTTAAAGGCAAGGACCTTTTTCTTTCGTCCTGATTTCCAACACACAGCCTTAAGACGGCTTTCGATTTGCATAATATCTTTTGGTGCGTCACACCATGCTTTTGTCTCATTGTCAAACCATTCGTAATGGATTCCCATGATTGCCAAGTTGGAAAGCAAGGTGCGAATCAGTTTTTGTTGAGCCAATGCTCCAACAAGATTTCGCATGGAACCACCTAAAGAATCACCTTTTATCAATAAATATCTGTAAACCAATTCATCGATAAAATATTTCCCTGCAGGTTCCAAGAAATTGCGTATCAGTTCATTGATGGCTATATCTTTGTCTTTTTCCGTAAAATAGGAAATGGCTTTGTCAGACAAACCTGCTGCGGTTAGCAGAGCCGGACGAATATCCGACAATTGCAATAAGGCTTTAGGCGTTTTCGCTTTCGAGGCCAACACTTTCAACGACTTGGCACTTTCCACTATGGGCGTTGACCGCCTATTCTTTTCAAGGGCGAAATTTATGAAGCCGGCACGGGTCTGCTCCCGTGTCGTTATCAGGTCTGAAGATTGTTTTATGATGTTTTTAGCCATATATGTTTTGTGTTTTATTAGCAAACGCTATGATTAATAATATGTTAGTTTAACTTTTTTACTTCATTCAATAATTTATTCGTTAGTAATATACAAATTTATCACTTATTCAAAATCAATTGCCGCAAATCGTCCTTGCTTGGGAGTACTGTTGCGTATTTTGCCGCAAAGATATGGTTGTTGTCCTGTGGCAGTGTGTATTCCACAACGGCATTATCCTTGTCGTGGCACAGCAGAATCCCGATTGTCGGATTTTCGTCAGCCAATTTCACCTCCCTGTCATAGTAGTTGACGTACATTTGCATTTGTCCGATGTCTTGGTGCTTTAATTTGCCTCGTTTCAAGTCGATAAGCACGAAGCATCTCAGCAGACGGTTGTAGAACACCAAATCAATGTGGAAATGCTCTTCGGCAAAGGTCAGCCGCACTTGTCGCCCGACGAATGTAAAGCCCTTGCCCAATTCGAGCAAGAACGATTGCAAATTGTCTATCAACTTTTGCTCAAGCCTTTTTTCGGAATAAGTGGGCAGTTCAGGCAGTCCGGTAAATTCCAGAATGTACGGGTCTTTCAGCAAATCTTGTGGTTTTTCTATCACCTGTCCTTTCTGCGACAATTCTAATATCTCATCTTTATTGCGGCTCAATGCCAACCGCTCGTATAGCGACGAGTCGAATTGCCGCTCCAGTTCGCGCAAACTCCAGTGGTTCTGTGTCGCTTCAATCTCATAGAACCGCCTCTCGTCTGCATTCTCTATCCGCATAAGTTTAAGGTAATGCGACCAACTGAGGGTGAAATGTGGCTTTGGCAGAGTGTTGTCGGACAAATTACGAGAAGGTGTCTCGTAATTTGAATATGAGAGATAGAAGTTTCTCATATTCTGCAAATTATCCACGGAAAATCCCTTTCCAAATTTTGGCGTGAGGTAGGCGGAAATGTTTTTCAAAACACCTTTGCCATATTCGGCGCGTTGGTTACCGTTTTGTTCGTTCTCAACTATCAGACGGCCAATCTCATAATAGGTATAAACCATTGTAACGTTCACGGCGGTTACAACTGTTTTCCTTGCCTCGTTTATGAGGTCGGCAATCTGTATTGCCAACTTCCTTTCTGATATGTTTATTTCGTTGCTCATCAGCACAATATTGTGTATTTCAATATTCAACCATTCATATTTTCGGTATAAAGCTCAGATTGTTAACATGTTAGTTTAACTTTTTTACTTCATTCAATACTGTTTTGATTCAAATTATTTTCTATTTCCTCTATGGTTGGCAAAGACGATTTTACATCGGATAAAAGCCGTTCTGTTTCATATTGTGCAATGCCCAATGGCTGGGTTGAACCACGCAATGCATATTGGGCTTTTACGTTGCTTTTTTCACGGCATAGCAATAGCCCGATTGTCGGATTGTCAGCTGATGCCTTTACCGTGTCGTCAATTGCCGAAATGTAGAAGTTCAATTTGCTTACAAATTCCGGCTTGAACTCTACGGCTTTCAATTCTATCGCCACATAGCAATGCAACTTCAGGTGATACATCAACAGGTCTACATAATAGTCATCGCCATCCACCACAATGTGATATTGTCGCCCAACAAAGGCAAAGCCACTGCCTAATTCAAGCAAAAAGTCTGTGATTTTCTCAGTCAACTTGCACTCAATATCCATTTCTCGCTGCAATCCCGCCATTCCTAAAAAACCGAAATTGTAAGGGTCTTTGAATATCGATTTTGCCAAATCGGATTGAGAGGCTGGCAAAGTCTGGTTGAAGTTGGTTATTGCCTTCCCTTGTCGGTGATATAAATCAGAATCTACTTGCAGCAGCATCACGTCACGGCTCCATCCATTTTGTGCAGTCTGCTGGATGTAAAATGCCCGTTCGGCAATATTTTTCACCTTTGTTATCAGCGATATATGATGATACCATGTGATTTGTGCAAGTGGCACTTGCACTATTTCCGTTTCGCCGCTTTGTGCAAGCGGCACTTGCACTATTGGGAAGTCGGGATATGATTCGGCAAATGCACGCATATATTTCAGGTTGCGCACCGAAAAGCCTTTCATGTCGCTGTATCTGTTTGAAAGGTCGCTTGACAAATTGTCAATCACATTGCTTCCCCAGCCTAACATTCGCTGTTTTTCAAGTATTTGATTGCCGATAAACCAATACAATTGCAACAAATCCTGATTCACTTTCAAAGCCGTGGCAAGGCGACAGCGGTCAATTTCTGTCTCAATCGCCTCTCTCCAAACTTTGTACTCGATTGAAATTGTGAAATCCATATTTGTCATTTCGGCATCCATTACTTTATATTATACAAATAATTGGTTTATAACATATTAGTTTAACTTTTTTACTTCATTCCGTTGTTGTTTTTATTGTTATTATGCTGAAGTATATATAGTTCCTTTTGTTGCTCAATTTCGCGGCGGAGTTCGTCCTCGGTGGGCATATAGGTAAGATACTTAGCCGCAAACATATTATCATTCCTTGCCAACGTGGAATACTTAACCACATCGCTATTTGTTTCAGAGCAAAGTATTATCCCTATGGTGGGATTATGTCCTTCCGAACGTCGCAAATCGTCATATATTTGCAGATACATATCCATCTGCCCGACATCTTGATACGATAGTTTTGTAGTCTTTAGGTCAATCAAGACGAAACTGTTCAGCAGATAGTTGTAAAAAACAAGATCAATGAAATAATCATTGTCATCCGTCCTGATGTGTTGCTGTTCTGCAACGAATGCAAAGCCTTTGCCTAATTCGAGCAAATAATCTTTTAGATGATGGATGATAGCTTGCTCCAATTCCGACTCTGTAAATGAAGCATTGTTCTTCAGTCCCAAAAACTCGGCGACGACAGGGCTTTTCATAAATTCTTTTTTATCAGCCTGATATTGCTCTGTTATGTTATGCATTTCAGCCACGACCTCTTCTTTTTTGGGGGACTGAAGCAATCGGTAATAGTATTGCGAGGAAATGTTACGATCGAGGGTGCGTACGCTCCATGTCTCTTTTGAGGCCTCCTTCAAATACCAATATCGAGCATCGGCATCTGACATCCGCAGTAATGTCCGATAGTGCGACCACGTAAGATTTGGAACACGCGTGTTCCAAATCTCTAAGTCATTGAACATCAGATATAAATTTCTAAATGCACGCAAGTTTTTCTCGTTGAAGTTGTTGCCATATTCAGCAACGAGTGCGTCCGACAACAGTTTAATCTGTTGCGCACCATACTCCGCCCGTTCCTTGCCGTTTTGCTCCTGCTCCACAATGCGCCTTCCGATATGCCAATAGGTGTCAATCATCACAGCGTTCACCGCACCATACGCTAAACGACGACCTTCATCAATGATTTTTTTGATGTCAATCAAAAAAGAATCCTCAGTTATATGTGTAATATTTGTACCCATCGGCAAACGCTTGTTTTATAATATGTTAGTTTAACTTTTTTACTTCATTCAATATCTTTTTTGTTCAAATTATTTTCTATTTCCTCTATGGAGGGCAATGACGAACGTAATTGTTCGGGCAATGCCTGACCAAGTTCATATTCTGAAATTCCAATGGGCTTGTTGATGTCGCGCAAGGCATATTCGGCTTTCACTTTGTCTTTGTTCTGGCACAGAAGCAACCCAATGGTTTGATTGTCGCCTTCACCACACAGAATGTCGTCTCGGGCGTCAATATCCTTGACTCGCTGCATTATCACAACATTATGCGCCCACCCAATTTGGGTTATAGGCAAATTGAATTTTTGTGCCTGTAATTGCGAAACGGACGGTTTCGTATTTTCTTCCTCCAATTGCGAAACGGACTGTTTCGTAAATGTAAGTTCTTGATTATATTCCTTGTAGAACTGAATTATAAATTGGCAGTTGCGCACGGAGAAGCCTTTTATGTCAGGGAAATCGTTTTTCAAGTCTGAACTGATGCGTTCAAGGAATTTTGTCCCCCAGCCAGCCTCTTTCTGCTTATGGAACAGCATTCCGCCAATGTCCCAATACATACGCAACATCTCGGCACTTGCCGAAAAGAATGCTCTTTTCTGTGCAAGTTGAACTCGTTGTTTTATCTGGTTCAACAACTGCGTGTATTCTGATATGTTGATTGGTGAATCCATCGGCAAACGCTATGATTAATACTATGTTTATTTTACTCTATTTCAATAAATTACTTTTTATGTTAGACATAATTTTTTTTGCAATGCAAAGATACTAAAAATCTTGCTATGTAGAGGTTTATTTTATATTACCTAAATTCCGCAAGTAACCATGCAATTGGCTTGTTGTTAAATAGATAAGTGATTGTTAATAAATAAATTAGC
>ERZ842401.5225-NODE-5225-length-14529-cov-4.856709_pt1 | contig 14529 bp, 13 predicted proteins | sample MGYA00521270_ERZ842401 | MGnify/ENA primary metagenome ERZ842401 (study PRJEB31892, sample SAMEA3878208) | bioreactor metagenome | biome: Moose rumen | place: Sweden | collected 2011-10 | study: EMG produced TPA metagenomics assembly of the PRJEB12797 data set...
TAATAAAAATTAAATTTATTTATTAATTATATTGATTAAAAACCTTATTTATTGTAGTATAAAGTTAACATATCATGTAATAGAGTATTATATGAATGGAGGTTTCATATGAAAAATGTGGAAGATATAATTATGTATTATGAGATTGTTTTATAGAGTAATGTTTTAACATTGCTTTTTTATTAATAAAAAGGAGATAAATATGGATTACGATAAGATAATAGACATAGATTTTGATAAAAATATGCATAAAAAAAGACAAAATGGATTAATTTTATCTGATTTTCAAATAGAAATATTAAAAAAATATGATATAGATTATTTAAAATATAATGATATTTCTAGTTTAATATATGAAATAGAAGATATACTAAATATAGATTATAATGAAGAATTAGATAAATTATCAAGTGAATTATCTGAATTTAATTATTATCAAAATACAAATAAATAAGTATGAATACTTTAAAAAAATAAAAATATAATGTAGTAAATCCTCTTAGAAAGTACTTAATAAATCAACTTATTGATATTACATAAAAGCATTGAAAATAAAGGCTTAAAACCTTTTAAAAATAAAATGTTAGTAATGAAAATTTGACAAGTTAATTTAAAAGTGATAAGATATCATTACTTTTTCAAAAAGAGGTGAAAAAAGTGAAAGTAGACCAGAAAAAGGTTGCGATAATTTTAGTAATAATAGTAGATTGTTTAGTAGGATGGTTAATATTTAACCGTGTACTTAAAACAAACGAAACTGTATATGCTGAAACAATTACAGAAAATGCTTTTTATGATGAAACAGTTGATGTTTTAAATGATACTAAAAAAGACGTAGATATTAAAATACAAGAAGAAATAAGAAAAGCTAGTATTGTATATGATAATATGACTATGGATGAGTTATCAGCTAAACTTGAAAAATCAATGAATTCATCTTTAAAAGGTAAAGGAAGACTTTTCGCAACATATTCAATAGAGTTAGGACTAGATCCATATCTAGCACTAGCAATCACATTGCATGAAACAGGTTGTTCATATAGTTGTAGTTCTTTAGTTAGAACTAATAATAACTTAGGTGGATTAAAAGGTGCAAATGGTAAATATTTATCATTTAACACTTTAGATGATGGTATAAAAGGATATTTAAATATTCTTTATAAAAGATATTATTCTAAGGGATTAACAACACCAGAACTTATGAATTCTAGTTATGCACAAAGTACAACTTGGGCAAGCAAAGTAAATTGGTATATACAAAAAATAAAGGCTAAATAGCCTTTTTTTGATTAAAATAATTATGTTGTGGTATAATTATAGTAGATTGGAATGATATTATGAAAGAAAATAAAGAATTAAATGAACAAAAAGATACTACTGAAAAAATTGAAATACCAGAAGATTTACAAGAAGTTAAAATAGAACAACTAGATATAGATAATAATAGTAATTATTCAACTGAAGAAGAAATCAAAAAAGATATTAAAACAAATGAAGAACAAATGAAGAAAAAAGTAGAAAATATATTAGAAGATTTTGATGATAGTAATGCTAAAGTAGAGAAAAAAGCAAAAATAAAAAATATCTTTTTTATAATAGGAATAATAATTGAAATTATTGTTATTATCTTTATTTTTAAGTCTAAACAAAAATCAAAAGATATATCTAATACAAAAGAATCATATGATTTTGCAGTGACATGTACAAATACAACTGAAACAAATAATTATGATTTAAAAGCAACTAATATATATTATTTTGATAAATCAAGAAATGTTGCTAAAACAGAAAATGAAACAACATATATATTTAAAACAAAAGAATATTATAATCAATATAAATCTGATTATATATCATCAGATATTAAAAATTTTAGTGGTATAACACAAAAAAGTGTTTTTGATGATAATACACTTGCTTATAAAAATACTACTATTTATAACTATAATGAATTAAAGAAAAATAAAAAGGTAAAATATAAAGATAATACATTAACTTTAAATATTCCAAATAAAAAAGAACCTATAACTATATATGTAGAAAACTATGATACAGTATTATTATCAAATGAAAATATGGGGTTTATTTGTGAATAATTATTGAAAATAAATTTTTATTATGATAAAATTATATTAGGAGGAAAAGTATGAAAGAAGAAACAAAATTATTAAATAAATTATTAGTTTGTGCTTATATTATTATTGCTTTACTTGCTATTAATACTTTAATTGTATTTATTGCTAATGTTGATACAAGTAATAATAATAGTAGTGATAATACAACTACTGAAGAAGCTGAAACAAGTGAAGATTATGATGTAAGTATGATGGATAGTGTTGATATGGAAGGATTACTTAAGTTATTTGATTCCAAAGAAACTCAAGTAGTATATTTAGGAAGATCAACATGTGGATATTGTGTTAAATTTTTACCAACATTACAAAAAGCTCAATCTGAATATGGATATACAACACATTACTTAGATATTACAACAGTAAGTGATGATGATGTAAGTAATTTACTTAAAAAAGATAATGATGATAAATTTTTAGAAGAAAACTATGGATCTACTCCAATGGTAATCTTAGTAAAAGGTGGAAAAATGGTAGATACATGGGTTGGATATTCTGAATATGATGATTTTGCACAATTCTTAGAAAAAAATGGATTTGAAAAATAATTAAGCTTGTGCTTAGTTATTTTTTTTAGGAGGGTTTATTATGTATGATGTAATAATAGTAGGTTGTGGACCTGCAGGAATATTTACAGCTTTAGAATTATTAAAAGAAAATAAAAATATGAAAATTATAATGTTTGATAAAGGTAATAGTATAAAAGTTAGAAAATGTCCCAAATCAAAAACAGTAAACTGTGTATCTTGTAAACCATGTAATATATCATGTGGTTTTGGAGGAGCGGGAGCATTTTCTGATGGAAAACTAAGCCTTTCAAAAGATGTAGGTGGATGGTTAGAAGATTACGTTGAAACTTCTGAATTAAATGATTTAATTAAATATGTTGATGATATTTATTTAAAATATGGAGGAGATAAGAAAATATCTTATAATGAAGAGTTTGCTAATAACTTTGAATACGAATGTAATAAATATGGACTTAAATTTGTAAAATGTCCAATAAGACATCTAGGTACTGAAAAAAGTGCTCAAATAATGGATGCAATGTATGATTATATAACTAGTCATAAAAATGTAGAAGTTATATCAAGAGAAGAAATAATAGAAATTGATATGAAAAATAAAACTGTAAAATCAGAAAAAAAGGTTTACAAAGCCGAAAATATTGTACTATCTGTCGGTAGAAGTGGGTCTGAATGGTTAATAAATGAATGTAAAAAAAATAAAATAAAAACTACTAATAATCAAGTAGATATAGGTGTAAGAGTAGAATTACCACGTGCTATTACAGATCATTTAACAGATAATTTATATGAATTTAAAATATATAACAGTTCTAAAACAACCGAAAATATGGTAAGAACATTCTGTATGAATCCAGGAGGATTTGTGTCACAAGAAAATTATGATGATAATTTAGCAGTTGTTAATGGACATAGTTATCATGATTTAAAAAGTAATAATACTAATTTTGCTTTACTTGTTTCTTCTAAATTTACAGAACCATTTGATGAACCAATTACGTATGGTAAATATATAGCAAGACTTTCAAATATGTTAACTGGTGGAAAAATAATGGTTCAAAGATTAAAAGATTTAAGAAATGGTAAAAGATCAACATATAATAGAATAAAGAAGTTATCATATGAACCAACATTAAAAGATGCTGTTCCAGGAGATTTATCTTATGTATTACCATCTAGAATAGTAAATGCTCTAGTTGAAACATTTGATGAATTAGAACATGTTTGTCCTGGTATATCTGGTAGAGATACTATTCTTTATGGTGTAGAAGTTAAATTTTATTCTGCAAAAATAGAAGTAGATAATAATTTAGAAACTAAATATAAAGGAATATATGCTATTGGAGACGGTGCAGGAATTACTAGAGGATTAATGCAAGCGTCAATTAGTGGTGTCATTGCAGCAAGAAATATTGTAAAAAAGTAAAAAAATTTTAAAAAAGTATTGCAACTTTGCATAAAATATTATATAATTACTCATGTCAGCACTTATTAGTTGACATGAAATTGTGCCTGAGTGGCGAAATTGGTAGACGCACAGGACTTAAAATCCTGCGGGAGTCAAATCCCGTGCCGGTTCAAGTCCGGCCTTAGGCACCATTTATTTTTTTGGAGAGATACCCAAGTCTGGTTGAAGGGACTGGTCTTGAAAACCAGCAGGTCGGGCAACTGGCGCAAGGGTTCGAATCCCTTTCTCTCCGCCATTTATATTTTTATATCGCGGAATGGAGCAGTCTGGTAGCTCGCCGGGCTCATAACCCGGAGGTCGTTGGTTCAAATCCAGCTTCCGCAACCAAATGGTCCCGTGGTGTAGCGGTTATCACGTCTGCCTGTCACGCAGAAGATCGCGAGTTCAATTCTCGTCGGGACCGCCATTTTTTTATTTGGCTCTATAGCTCAGTCGGTAGAGCACAGGACTGAAAATCCTGGTGTCGGTAGTTCGATTCTACCTGGAGCCACCATTTTTAAAAAAAGTACTAGATTTAATCTAGTTTTTTTATTTATGTTGAAATATTTTTATTTTTGTTTTATAATTATATTAATAATAGGAGGTTAACTATATGGATAATAAAATAGAAAAAATAGATGTTAATGAAGATACTATTGAATTACCAGTTAAAGTAATCCAACAAGAAATCAAAAAAGATGAAAAACCTATTAGTGAAGACAAATTCTATGGTAATGTTTATAATTCGGTTACTGTAAAAGATTTTGATAATGTATGGGATCAAAGCGATTTGTATCATAATGGAGAGGTAGAAGATTTTAATAGTATAGTTAGTACTGATAAAATTCCTGTTGCTGAAATTAATAAAAAAATAAATGAAAATAATTATATTATAAAAAATATGAAATGTGTTTATGATGTAAATATAAATGCATGGAAAATATACTGTAATTTAAATGGTAAAGACATAAGTAAAATATATACAATTGATAAAGATATTATAAATAATTTATTAAATTCAGAAAAAGACCTTAGTTTATTAAATGCTTTAGAACAATTTGATAAAGATATGAATACAGATGTTAAAAATAAATATTTCTTAGGAGAATTAAATGCTGATATAATTTATGATTTAAGAGGAATATTTACTTTACAAAAAGAAATGTTTAATAAAAAACAAAAAGATATAGTAATGAAGAATGCTAAAAAGCAAAAAAAGAAAGGTGCAAGTGTATTCTATTTCAATAGTAAAAAATCAAAAGATTTATTAAGTAGAACTATATCAGAAAAAACTAAAAAAACAATTATAGGTACAGCAATTGGAGCGAGTGCAGCTTTAGCTTCACTAGGAGTAGCAACTAATTTAAGTAGTCAAAATAATGAAGATATTAGTATTGATAAAGGAATAGAAAATACTATTGATACACCAATAGATAAAGGAATAAAATTAGAAGATTCAAAAGAAAAAGGTATTGTTATTAAATTAGAACCAAAAATAGAAGATAATATAAATATAATTGATAATGTAGATTCAGAAACAGATGTAGTAGATAATACAGTAGAAAATATTCCAAAAGAAATTACTGTAGAAAGCATTGAAGAAGAAAATGTAATTGAAAATATAAAACTTGGTTCTGATATCTATTTAAATGATACAATTTTATCATATGACTGTTATAATACTTCTCCTAGAATAAATACAAATGATTTAAATTTTAACCATTTTAAATTATGTTATATTGCTGTTTTAAGAGGTAATAAAGTTATAGATGTTTTAGATAGAACTAAGATTGATTATTTAAAAGATAAAACATTTAAAGAATTAGAAAATAATTATGAAACTAAATTAAATGAAGATATTGAAATTGTTATTAATGTTGATGGTACTTATGATAATATTGATGATGTTAATACACAATTTATTAAAAATCAAGGGTGGATTAATCTTAAATATTTAAATGAAGATAATATTAGTATGACACCTTTTGAAAAAGGAAAATCATTATAAATGTCGAAAAATGTCAAAAAATGAAAAAAAATTAAAAAAAGTATATACTTTTTTTAAAAAATATGATATATTGAATATGCAATGACATGCTCATTGTTAAACCATTTTACTTTACTTTGTAAAGTATAAAAATAGCCTGAAAAACGGCTATTTTTGTTTTTTAAAAAAAACGTTAAAATTACTAGGAATTTTCTTTATTTTTTGGTAAAATAGTATATGTAAGCATGGAAGGAGAACAGAATATGAAAATATTTAAAAAACTATTTGATCATGAATATAAAGAATTAGAAAAATTTAAAAAAATAGCAGATCAAGTTGTAGCATTAGATGAAGATATGCAAAAACTATCTGATGATGAACTAAAAGCTAAAACAGAAGAATTTAAGAAAAGATTAGCTGATGGTGAAACACTAGAAGATATTAAAGTAGAAGCATTTGCTGTTGTAAGAGAAGCAGCATATCGTGTAATTGGAGAAAAACCATTCTATGTACAAATATTAGGTGGTTTAGCAATCCATTATGGTAATATAGCAGAAATGCGTACAGGTGAAGGTAAAACTTTAACATCTACAATGCCTGCATATTTAAATGCACTAGAAGGTAAAGGTGTACATATTGTAACAGTTAATGAATATCTTGCCGGACGTGATGCTGAATGGATGGGAAGCATTTATAGATTCTTAGGTTTAACAGTTGGAGTTAACTTAAGAGAAATGAATTCAAATGAAAAGAAAGAAGTTTATAACTGTGATATAACTTATTCAACTAATAATGAAATTGGATTTGATTACTTAAGAGATAACATGGTTGTAAATGCTAAAGATAGAGTTCAAAGACCATTAAATTTTGCTATAGTTGATGAAGTTGACTCAATTTTAATTGATGAAGCAAGAACTCCACTTATTATATCTGGTGGACATCAACAAGCTGCAAATTTATATATTGAAGCAGATAAATTTGCTAAAACATTAAAAGAAGATGATGGATATATCTATGATGAAAAAACTAAATCAGTTACTTTAGATGAAAAAGGTATTAAGGCTGGAGAAAAATTCTTTAATGTAAAAAATCTATTTGATTTAGATAATACTAATTTAGTGCACTATATTAATCAAGCATTAAGAGCTAATTTTAGTATGAAAAATGACTTTGATTATGTAGTTAAAGATGGAAAAATAATAATAGTTGATCAATTTACAGGTCGTTTAATGCAAGGACGTAGTTATTCTGATGGACTTCATCAAGCTATTCAAGCAAAAGAAGGAGTAGAAATAGAACAAGAAACAAAAACACTTGCTACTATTACATTCCAAAACTTATTTAGAATGTATGCTAAATTATCAGGTATGACAGGAACTGCTAAAACAGAAGAAGAAGAATTTAGAGATATTTATAATATGTATGTTATTGAAATACCTACAAATAAACCAATTGCTAGAGTTGATTATGGAGATTTAATTTTTGCAACTAAAGCAGGTAAATACAAAGCAATTGTAAATGAAATAAAAGAAAGACATGCAACAGGACAACCAATATTAGTAGGTACAGTTGCTGTTGAAACAAGTGAACTAATAAGTTCAATGCTAAAAAAAGAAGGAATTAAGCATGAAGTATTAAATGCTAAAAATAATGCTAGAGAAGCTGAAATAATAGCAAAAGCAGGAGAAAAAAATGCTGTAACAATAGCTACTAATATGGCTGGTCGTGGTACCGATATTAAATTAACAGAAGAAACAAAAGAATTAGGTGGTTTAGTTGTAATTGGTACTGAAAGACATGAATCAAGACGTATAGATAACCAACTTAGAGGACGTTCTGGGCGTCAAGGAGATCCAGGATTCTCACAATTCTGTGTATCATTTGAAGATGATTTAATGGTTAGATTTGGTACAGACAGAGCTAAAACATTACTTCAAAGAGTTGGATTTAATGATGACATGTCAATTAGAAATAAAATGATTTCTAAATCAATTGAATCAGCTCAAACTACAGTAGAAGGAAATAACTTTGATACTCGTAAAGCATTACTACAATACGATGATGTTATAAACCAACAAAGAGAATATATCTATGATAGAAGAAATGAAATATTAGATTGTGAATCAATTCATGATACAATTCTTCAAACATTTAAAGATTTTGCTCATGAATTAGTATTTTCTCATATAGCACCAGAAGGATATTTAACAGAATTAGATTATAGTGAAATACTTGAACAATTAAATAATGATATTGTTAAAAAAGAAATTAAATTTGAAGAAGTATCAGAAATGTCAGAAACAGAATTAGAAGAATACATTTATAATAAATTAGAAAAAGAATATAATGAAAAATTAAGTGATATTCCAAATGAAATAGCAAATGAATTTGAAAAAGCAATTTCATTAAGAGTTATTGATACTCATTGGATGGAACACATTAATACAATGGATCACCTAAGAGAAGGAATTGGTTTAAGAGGTTATGCTCAAGAAAATCCATTAACAGCTTATACAACAGAAGGATTTGCTTTATACGAAGAAATGTTAAATACAATTGATAAAGAAATAGCAATTTATCTATTAAAAGCAGAAATAAGACATAATATTGAAAGAAAACAAGTTGTTAAAGGTGGAGAAGCTAAAGGAGATAAAACAAAGACTAAGAAACCAGAACCAAAAAGAGTACAAAAAATAGGTAGAAATGATCCATGTCCATGTGGCAGTGGAAAAAAATATAAACAATGTCATGGAAAATAAGCTCGCAAAGCCGCATAAAATAAGGAAAAACGCGAGTTTTTTCTTTGCTAAAAAATTGCGAAAAATCATGAAAATTTCACTTTAGATACCTTTTTCTGGTTTTGTTAAAAGATAAGAAATGTGATATAATAAACTTGAGGTGGAAATATGGAAAAAATTAAAGCTATTACAATAGCAGATAATGAAGCATTTCTAAGGCAAATATCCATTCCGGTAGATTTGAGTGATAATGAATTATCAAAAGATATTTCTGTATTGGAACAATTTTGCAAAGAAAATGATGTTATGGCAATGGCAGCTGTACAATTAGGAATTCCAAAAAGATTAGTTTATTTAAAAAATACAAATCTTGAAATTATTAATAAAATGCAATCTAATAGTGAAACGGAAGAAGAAAAAAACTATAATGAAGCAAGAGTACTTATAAATCCAGTTATAATATCAAGGGAAGGATTAACTGATTATTGGGAGGCATGTGCAAGTTGTTTGGACAACATTGGACACGTAAAAAGACCATATAAAATTGTTGTTGAATATTTAGACTTAGATGGTAATTCTCATAATGATATTTTTGAGGGATTTGAAGCTACTGTTTTATCACATGAGATGGACCATCTTGATGGAGTATTACATATGGATATTGCAGATAAAGTTTTAATAATGGCAAAAGAAGAGAGAAAGAAATTTAGACAAACTCATGGTTATAATATTGTTTCTAAAACTGGCAATTTTGAAAATTTAAAAAAAGATAGTGTTGTATTAAAAAAAACTAAATAATATAGTAATACTAAAAAATTGCGAAAAAGTGTTAAAAAAGTATTTTAGATACCTTTTTAGATACCCTGAGAGTAAATTCTCGGGTGCTGTCGGAAGCTATCAAGCGCATTCAATAGCCCAAAAGAGCCACAAAATGCTATGGAAAGCTCCAAAAAACCCAAAATTACAAGCCATGTGGAAGTGGTAAAAAATATAAGCAATGTCATGGTAAATAGTAGGAAATATAAGAGTTTGCGAAAATTTTAAAAAATAAATAACCCGCTAAAAATGACAAAATGTTTGCAATTTGTTTGCAAAAAAAATTAAATGTTGATGGAAGGTTTGAAAATGAGTAGAAAAATATTTAAGGAAGATACTACAACTATCGCATTATTATACAACTATCTGGCAAATAGAGATATGCTTTTATCTGCAGAAAAAGTTGATGAATTTGATGAAATGGTTGATGTAAATTTAGAAGAAATTGATAGTAAAGCAAATATGGTATATCCAGTAGATTATTCTAAGTTAATTTATTTTACCTCTTGGGATGAAAATGGGAATCAATTTTACATATTAAAACCTAATTTTGATGTAGAAAAAGCAATGGCAGATTATCTTTATAATAGATCTTTGGATATTACAAAAGCAACTCAAAAAGAAAACTCTTTAACCTCATTAGGTCTTAAGTTAGAAGATGGACAAATAAAACCAAAAGAAAATAAAGTTAGAAAAATGACATTAAATAGCAATTAATTTATGCAAACAATGTTTGCAAATTGTTTGCAGAATATGAATAACCATAGTTAAAATAGTACTATATGTACTAAATGTTACCGAACCACTTTTCTATTGAAATAACAATAATAACGATAATACCATATGTACTATATATACCAAAAGTGCATAATCATGTGAAAGTGGACGCAAGTATAAAGTTTGTTGCGGTAAATAATACTAAAAACTCTTGTAAAATAAGGCTTTACGAGGGTTTTTATAATTCAACATTTTGAGTAATTTTAATCAAAAAAAGGCGTTTAGATACGTTTTAGATACGTTTTTTTGCCTGATTTAGCGATAAAAACAGGTGTATATGGTATAATTGAAAAGGAAGTGATAATTATGGATAAAATAATAGATTTAATAATTAAAAACAACACATCACTATTTGGTGCAAACCCAAGCATTGAAAAAATTAATGTTGGTTTTACAAACACTTTATATAGAATAAATGATTCATATATAGTAAAAGTATGTACTGATATAGATAATGAAGAGGAATTTAAAAATGAGATTAATTTTTATAATTCTAATAAAGGTAACCCTTTAATACCTAAATTATATTATTCAAGTACAGAGAAAAAAGATGTTCCTTATTTTTATGAAATTCTTGAAAAAGTAAGTGGTGTATCTCTATATAATGTATGGCATACTTACTCTGAAGAACAAAGGGAAGATATAATTAGACAATTATGTGTTGCAATGAAACAGATGCATAGTGTTAAAGGGAAAAAATATAATTGGTCAGAATATTTGGAAAAAGAGTTTAACCCTTTATATGAAAAAGCGAAAGAATTAGATATCTTTAGTGATGGAGAGCAAAGTTTATTGGAACAAGCATACTCAGATTTTGATAAATATCTTGAATCAGATGAATTTGTATTAGTACATAATGATCTTCATTTTGATAACATATTTGTTGATAATGGAAGAATAAAAATAATTGATTTTGAAAGATCAATGTATGCGCCAAGGGATTTTGAATTAGATATATTTTATAAAATGATAAGAAAGCCATGGAAATTTGCTAGTGAAGAAACAGAAGAATATACAGATGCTAGTCAGTATTCAAATATAATGTCATATGTTAATAAGTATTATCCAGAATTAGTTAATATCCCAAATCTATATGAGAGATTAGGAATATATGATATAGTTTATTTTTTAGCGCAGTTAGTAAGACATCCTGAATTAGATGAGCTAAAAAATGATGTACTATCAGCTGCTAAGTTAGTTTCAAAAAAAGATTTTAAAACACTATAATATACTTTATAGTTTTTTAAAATATATGGTATACTATACCTAATTAAAACGTTATCATTTAAAGGAAGTGACACTATGAAAATATACGTTTATTTAGATGAAAGTGGATCAATCCATAAGAATAGTAAAACGAAATTTTTTGCTGTAGGTGGCTATTTTGCTTTTAAAGAAGACAAGAACAAAGTTACATCTCTATATAAGAAAAATAATAAAGAAATAAAAGATAATAACAAATTGCCACTTGATAAAGAAATAAAATCCTATGATATGAGCGAAGATGAAAAAATTAAGATTTTTAGTCAGATACAGGATGTAAACTCATTTTATGGATGTGTTAAAATTTTTGAGAAAAGTGCCATGAAAAAAGAAATAGTAGAATCAAATATATTTTTCAACTATGCAGTTAAATTATTGTTTAAAGATTGTATTATTCCTTTATTAGATTTTGATCAAATTCATGAAAGTGTTGAATTTGTAGTTAGTGTTGATAATAGAAATATAAGAGTTGGAGATTTAAATAATTTGGAAACATATTTAAAAACCGAGTTCTGCATAGAAAATTTCGACTTCAATATAACATATTATGATTCAGCTAGTAATTATGGAATACAATTGGCAGATTTAGTTGTTAATACTTTCTATAATTATTATAAGGATAAAAGGATAGTAAAAAAGGTTATGCCTACTTTGAAACCTAAAAACTTCAGAACAAGTTTGTTTCCAGGACATAAAATTAAGGGTAGAATGCAAAAAATTGCATATAATATTAATGAGAATAATTGACATTCGTACAAACCTATGTTAATATATTCTTACAAGACCTGAGGAAGGTAGCTAAATGCTAAGCGTATGTTAAGTACGCTGCCCCTCAGGCATTTTTTTGTTTGAAATATGCAATATAAAGTACTCATAAAGTCTATTCAGCAACACACAAGTAGCACACAAATACCCTTTTTTTCTTTGAAATATAAAGAACATCAATTTACAAAGAGATAATTGCATATATCAAAGCTCATATCTATGGGCTTTTTTCAATGCCATTTATAGACTTTATTTTATTAATTTGTTACAATTTACATAGAAAATGATTAACTATGAATATATATTTTACTTCAGATGGTTTAGATACAAGATATTCTAATTTTATGAATGCTATTATAAGCTAAAAAAATATCAACTCAACCATTAGTATGTGTAATTATTAATATAGTTATTGTATACTTAAAACATGAAAGGAGAAAAGTTCATGGATTTAATTAAAATTGGAAAATTTATAGCTAAATGTAGAAAAGAAAAAGAGATAACACAAGAACAATTGGCTGAGAAATTATATGTTACAGATAGAGCAGTATCTAAATGGGAGCGAGGTTTATCTTTACCTGATGCAAGTAAAATGTTAGAACTATGTAATATATTAGATATTAATGTCAATGAACTTTTAAATGGTGAGAAAATTGATATGAAAGATTATAGTAAAAAAACAGAAGAACTATTAATTGAAATGGCTAAACAAGAAGAAAACAGTAATAAAAAAATGATGATGGATATGTGGATTTTAATGATAACAACTATATTGTTTTATATAGGAATCATTCTACTCGCAGTTTATACTTTAGAGGAAGGAACTTTACTTGGAATTATAGTATGCATTTCTACTTTTATAATGGTAGCAGTTGCATTTTATGGACTTAAATTAGAAGTTGATGCAGGATATTATGAATGTAAGAATTGCCATCACAAATATATACCAAATTATTTAACAGCAATGATTGCTCCTCATGTTCATACAACTCGATATATGAAATGTCCAAATTGTCAGAAAAGATCATGGGCAAAAAAGGTAATGAAATAATTTTTCAAGAAAACATAAGTAGATGTAAAAATCTACTTTTTTTATCAAAAAAATAGTAAACTTATAATGTAATTTAAATATAGAAAAGAATGATATAATTGATTATGGAGGTATGGATGAAAAAGATAGTAATTACTTTAATGATAGTTTCTGTAATAATACTAACAATAGTATTCATTGTTAAGAAAAATAGCCATGATATATTGAAGGGGAATTGGATAGCAACTGTTGAAAATCAAAGAATTCATCAAATTGGGCCAAATAATGGAACAAGAGGTGGTAAAGAAGATTATTATTTAGAGTGCGATGGCAATGGTAAGTACTCCTTAAGAACCAAAACAGAAGACTTGGCTAATGCTAGTTATATCGTTTCAAAAAACATTGTCACATTTTATGATGAAGGTAGACAAATATTAGCTATATGTAAATACAATAATAATGAATTAGATTGTAATGAAAAATCATATTATGCATTTAAATATACAAAGGTAGATGATTAGACAATCGGAAGATTATGATATTAGGAGAATGTAAAAATTCTCTATTTTTATGCTATAATACATGTATCGGAGGATGATAAAATGAGAAAAAATATTAAGACGACTGAAGGTATTTTTCCAATGCCAGTATTAATGATTGCAACATATAACGATGATGGAACTGTTAATGTAATGAATGCTGCATGGGGAACAATGTTTGAAAGAGATCAAGTAATCTTGAATTTAACTGAATCTCATAAAACAGTAAAAAATATTAAGGAAAGAAAAGCATTTACTGTAAGTATTGCTGACAGTAAACATGTTAAAGAAGCGGATTATTTTGGTGTAGTATCTGGAAATAATACTCCAAATAAATTTGAAAATAGCGGTTTAACTGCAACGAAATCAAATAATGTTGATGCACCTATCATAAATGAATTTCCACTATGCTTAGAGTGTGAGTTTATAGAATATAATGATTGTGGTGTTTTGGGTAAAGTAGTTAACACAACAGCAGATGAAAGTGTAATGAATGGAGATAATGTAG
>ERZ842401.5226-NODE-5226-length-14527-cov-4.200663_pt1 | contig 14527 bp, 6 predicted proteins | sample MGYA00521270_ERZ842401 | MGnify/ENA primary metagenome ERZ842401 (study PRJEB31892, sample SAMEA3878208) | bioreactor metagenome | biome: Moose rumen | place: Sweden | collected 2011-10 | study: EMG produced TPA metagenomics assembly of the PRJEB12797 data set...
AAGCGGTCCGTATTCCGTCGATCGTTTTCCGGTGGGTAGGCCGCCGGATATTATTTTACAACAAGAATGGCAGAAATTCAACTTGTGAAAACAAACAGCTCCGCAGGCGTTCCCGAGGAGCTATAATTGTTTGGTGCCGTGCGCGCTTTGTGCAGCGGCGTCAGTCGTCCTCATGCCTTCTGAGCCGCTGTTTTTCCCGCGCACGCTTGAATTTGGTTCTATCGTCAAATACCGTCGGCCTCGGGAGAAGCTCACGGTCCTTGCCGCGAACCGCCGCAAGCCTTTTGACCGTGCTCGGCCTTTGCGCCCTGCTCGGCAGCCTCGGCGGCCTCCTTGCTGAGCAGCGGCTCGGTGGTGAAAGGCACCTGGCCATAGTTAAGCACCAGCTGGAGATAGGTCCAGGCACGGATGGCCTTCACCGCAGCATACTCCTTCATGAAGATATATTCGTTGCTGTTGCTGCGCATGGCAGTATCGACATGGGCAATGAAGTAGTTGCAGTTGTTGATGACGGCATAGTAGTCGGCAGGAGCGTTGTACATGTTGTCATCGCTGACGTTGAAGGAGGCTAGCTCGCGCAGGTCGTTGCTGGCCGTCATGGTCAGGTCCACCAGGTCGCCACGCACTTCACCCAGCAGGATGGTGCGGTCGGCCAGCGTTTGCAGCTTGTTCAGGATGCCAATCACGGAGTAGACCGTGTCAACCGCGTTGTTCAGGTGTTCATCTTCGGCATAGAGCACATCGTCGGACTTCTGGTCGAAGAAATCGTCACAGGAAATAAGTAAAGGTAAAAGGGTAAAAAGGTAAAGAGGTAAAATATACTTTACCATACCCTTAACCTTGCTGAAAATATTCTTGTTCATAAGATTTACTTTTTTACTTTTTTACTTTTTTACCTTTACAGGTTAATCTTCACGCCAGCCACGACGCTGCGGCACTGGCCCAGCCGGCCCAGGTCGATGCCCTGGCCAATGACGCTGCTGGTCATGGTGAACTCAGGATCGCTGCCCAGATACTTGGTGAAGGTAAGCAGGTTGTTGCCTTGCAGCCAGATTTGCAGTCCCTGGATGTATTCCGACTTCAGCGGCAGGTCGTAGCTGAGCGTTGCCGACTTCAGGCGGAGATAGCTGCCATCCTCAATCCAGCGGTCGCTGAAGCGCGAGTTGCCCATGGGGTCCTGGAAGGTGATGCGGGGAATGTCGGTCTGCTGTCCCTCCACCTGCCAGCGGCGCTGCATGGCGGTGGTCTGGTTCATGAAGCGGCTGCCGCCTTCCAGCTGCGAGCGCATGTAGTTGAACACATCGTTGCCCAGCGAGTAGTTGAAGCGTACATCCAGCTTGAAGCGTTTCCAGTTCAGCGTGGTGAAGATATTACCGTAGATGTCGGGATTGGGGTCGCCGATAATCATCTGGTCTGCCTCGGTAATCATGCCGTCGTTGTTCAGGTCGGCAAAGTGAATGTCGCCAGCCTCGAAATAGTTCTTGTCGATACCATTCTCGGCCATGAAGTAGAGGCTGGCAGCCTTGGCCTCGTCGGCTGTGGCAAAGACGCCCAGCGACTTGTAGCCATAGAAGGCATTGGCCACCTGGCCCACCTGTGTGCGGATGGTGGCGCCATACACCTTGTTGTCCACATACGAAGCGCCGTCGGGCAGCTCGGTAATCTTGTTCTTATAGTGGCCAGCGCTGGCACCCACCTGCCACTGCCAGTCCTTCAGGGCGAGCAGCTTGGCATTGAAGCCCACGTCGAAGCCTTCGTTCTGCAGTTTACCGCCATTGTTCCAGTTCATATCCAGACCGCTGAGGAAGCCCAGCGACTGGCGGGTGAGCAGGTTGTCGGTGGTAGAGCGGAAGTAGTTCACGCTGAAGCCCAGACGGTTGTTCAGGAAGCTGGACTCCAGGCCAACGTTCAGTCGGCGGGTGGTCTCCCACTGAATCTCGTTGTTACCGATGCCTTCAAACGCCAGGCCAGCGATGGTCTGCAGGAACTGGGAGGCACGGAAGTAACTGCGGGCAGCGTAGAAGTCGATGTCGTCGTTACCGCTGACGTCGAGGCCAGCCGACAGGCGCAGGTAGTCGATGCCATCCACGCTGGCCATCCAGGGCTCGTTGGTGATGACCCATGCTGCCTGCACGCCTGGGAAGACGGCCCAGGGAGCCTTGAGCACCTTGATGCTGCCGGCATCCTCGCCAAAGCGCGACGAACCGTCGATGGTCAGGTTGGCCTGCACGTAGTAGCGGCCCAGGTAGTTGTACTCGGCCTGTGCATACCAGGAGAGGCTGTTCCAGTTCTCATTGATGCCGTCTACGCTCTTGTTCTGCAAGCTGCCGCTCATGAACGGCGTCTTGTCGCTACCGGTGTTATAGCCCACCTGCGAATTGGTGGTGAAGCTCTCCCAGTTGATGCGGGCACCGCCGAAGACATGCAGGAAGTGGGCTCCGTAGCGATTGTTCCAGTCAATGCGGGTGTCGCTCTGCACTGAGTTCTGCTTGGAGGCCAGCGAACGGACCTCGTTCTCGCGGGTGCCGCCCAGACTGGCGACATAGTAGCTGGGCGTACCGTTGATGGGGATGTAGAACATCTCGTTGGTATTCACCAGATTATAGCTGAAGTGCTCGCTCACGAAGAGGTGAGGGTTGAACTGGTACTTCGGCGTCACCGTCAGGTTCAGCATCGAGTTCTCGAAGCGGTTCTTGTTCTCAGCCTCGGAATACTCCAAGACGGCTGCGGGGTTGCCCAGTCGCCAGTTGTAGCCGCTGTAGTTGGCCAGTGCCTCAGCGAGGTAAGTCTCGGGATCGATGTCATAGTGGCTGTCGGCAAAGCGGCCCTTGCCCGTCTCGTCGTGACCATAGCTGTAGGGGCTCATGAAGGGGCTCTTCACGTAGGCCAGGAAGCTGGGTGCGGTGGGCGTTCCCTCGTCGTAGGTTTCAGGAGCACCGTCATTGCGCAGGTTGCGGGTGATGTTCGAGAACGAAGCATCGAAGCGCACGCCCAGACGCTGGGAGAGCGAAATATCGGTGTTGAATCGCACATTCAGGCGACCCATGCCGTTATTCTTCAGCGTGCTCTGCATGTTGCCGTAGCCCACGGAGAGGTTGTAGTTGGCCACATCGTCACCACCCTCCACGTTGATGCCGTAGTTCTGCGTGAAGGCCGTGCGGTAGACATAGTCTTTCCAGTCGGTCTGCTGGTGATACTGGTCGTAATAATAATAGGTGGGATCCTCGTTGAGAAAGCTGAACTTACGGATGGTGGTATTGGTAGACTTCAGCATCTCGGAAGCATAGCTGCGGTACTGGCCGGCATCCATCACCGAGATGTACTTAGGCTCCAGCGTGACACCGGCAGAAGCAGTGGCCGTGATGCGGGTGGCCATCGACTTGTTGCGGCGCGTCTGAATGAGGATGACGCCATTGGCACCCTTTGCTCCATAGAGGGCGGTACCATTGCGCAGCACCGTCACCTTCTCGATATCGGAGGGATTGATGTTGCTCAGCACGTCGTTGTAGAAGCCGTCGTGCAGCAGGGTGCGGCCATACTGCTGGTCGATGATGACATCGTCAACGACCACCAGTGGCTGTGCATTGACATTCAGCGAGTTCAGGCCCTGCACAAACATCACGCTGCCCACGCCGGGCGTGCCATTGCGGGTGACGGTGTGGGCGTATGCACCCAGCTGGCTCTGAATCTCCGACTTGATGTTGACAGCACTGGTGTACTTGAAGTCGGCACTAGAGTGGTCGCCGCGCACGTTTGTCTCATTGCTGTATTCTGCGGCAAACGAGAGGGAATAGAGCAGTGCCGGCTTCTGCTCGGCAGTCGTCATCAGGCCCAGGCGCACAGGATTGTAGTCGGGCGTAGTGACATAGAGCGAGGTGGAGAACACGGGCACCTTCAGTTCGTAAGTACCATCATCTTCCGTGAGCACGCTGTAGCCGTCGATCTCAGCAGCTCGCACAATGGCACCGGCCACGGGCTGCCTGGTGGCAGCATCGAGCACGCATCCACGAACAACTCGCGTCTCATAATTTTTCTGCTTCACGGTCATCATCCTGACAGGTGCCTGCACCTCTTCCTCCTCCAGGTCTTCCTGGGCAAAGGTACTCGCGGGGAAGGCCATCAGCAGCGAAAATCCAAATAAGATATATCGTTTCATAAATCTTTCTTTTTTAAGTCTTGTGAACATTAACGTTGCATATACCACCACTTATAGGGCCGGTCGCTGAACTGGCCATGAGGATACATCAGGATGCCCGGCGTACCCCACATCGGCGAAGGAATGCTGCTGTCCGATGGCAGCGCATCCACCACTTGCAGCATGCCATGAGGCACCACCAGGATGCAGTCGATACGCATGTTTCGCGTATAGGTGTTGTTACGCAGCTGCGTACTGGTCACACGCGTCTCCACCTTCAGCGTCACCTGCAAGTCGTCGTCGTCAACGCCATAGGTGCAGACATCGAACTTATAGTCTTCTGCCAGCAGCAGATAGTCGACAGCATCGGCAGCGGTGATGAAGTCGCGGCTGCCGTCGGGCGTCAACAGGTTCTCGTCTTTCTTGCCGGGCTGCTTCAGGGAAGCACGGATGTCGCAGGGTATTCGCTGCTGGGCCGTAGCATTGCTGTCGCTGGCCAGGGCGGGTGCCGTCACCAGATAGATGTCGTAGCCCACGTTAGAGAGCACATTGCTGAGGTTGAAGGTCACGGCGGGGTTCACCGTGGCAAGGCTAGGCACGAACTCCACGAAGGAGTTGCTCCACACCTTATTATAGAAAGCGGTATTGTCGCTCGTGACATACTGCGTAACGAGCGTAGCCGTGTTGATTTCTTCGTCGTGCGAATCCTTCACCTTGCTCAGCTCCTTAATGCTATTAGCGCCTTCCGCCTCGATGATGATGAACTGGTGGAATGTCATCAGCTTGTCGATGTTCCACTGGGATGCTTTGCGCAGCTCACCGTTGCTGCATGCTACAACGTCATTCTGAGCCAGTGCACCATAAGGCGAATCGAAGGGCCGGTTGTACTGATAGTACTGGAAGGGAGCGCCCCACATCAGCTTGCGATAGCTGTAGGCCTTCATGCTGCTCTCCGACATGGCCGAGTCTTGCAGCGAAGCATCAGTGTTGAAGGTGCGGCTGAACGTCGTGCCCCGCACAATGGCCAGACGGCTGTTGGTATAGACCAGCGAGTCGCGCTTATTCACTTCCTCCGGATAGTTGAAGTAAGGCTCGTATTCCTCAATGAGCTGCTTCCACACCTCGTTGGTAGGTGCCACCATGATGTAGGAGCTGTCCTCCGAGTTGATGCGGCCGATGATGCTGAACAGCTCGTTGCGCTGGGTGAACACCGAGTCGAGATACTGCGTCTTACCATTAACGATGCTGCCCGGCACACTGAGTTCGGGCACGAAATCGCGATAGTAAAACTTGTTGCTGTAGAGGAACGAGCGCAGGCTGTCGAGGTCGGCATCCTTGCGGATATACTCGAACACATTCGACAGGTAGCCCACGGGGTTCTCCAGCGTATAGAGCACGCCGTTACCATAGAGCTGGTTCTTCTGAATCAGTTTCGTGCCGTCGATGTCGTTGTTCGTCAGCACGGCATACTTACCGTTCATCAGCGTGATGGAATCGTTGCTTTCAGGCGATACCGAGAAATTGTAGAGGGCCACATGGTTCTGGATGAACTCCTTCAGTACGGTGTTGTCTTCTTCCACCACTGAATTGGCCACCTGCTGCTTGTAGCTGGCGATAAGTGCCTGAGCCTCGGCCTGCGAGAAGTTGGCATTGGTGGGAGCAAAGACGGTGAACACCTGGCTGCCGTCGAGCGACTTGGCGAAATCGCATCCCTCCACCACACTGGCGAAGTTGCTCAGGTCAGGATTGCTCTTGATGGCCTCCCACAACGTGCCGTCGTGCACGCCACTGCTGTCACCCAGGCTGTTGTAGTGCTCATCCCAGGTATCGGTGCAGGCGGTCAGTAAAGGCAAAAGGGTAAGAAGGTAAAGAGGTAAGACAAACTTTACCAAGCCCTTGACCTTGCTAAAAATATTCTTGTTCATAAGATTTGCTTTTTTTACTTTTTTACTTTTTTACCTTTACAGATCGTCCTCCATGGCTCCGTCGCCGTCAACGCCATAGACGCTCTTCGGCACCATCTCCCAGAAGTCGAACATGAACTCGTTGTTGTTACCTTGCTTACCGTCGCTGGCCACGCGGAAACGCACATAGTGGTCTTTCGTGGCATCGACATAGCCCTGATAGACAATCTTGCGGTGGGTACGCTCGTTACCCAGGAAGTAATACTTGGAACCGCCAGCCGAGAAGTGGTACATGCTGCGGCCATCGCGATAGACGCCCAGGTTCTTCAGGGTCTTCTGCTCCTCGGCCTTCTCCTCGTCGGTCTTCTTCTTATAGTCGCCCAGCGACTCGTCGATGACGTAGCGGTCGCCCAAGTAGGTCTCGGTGTTCAGGTACTTCGTCATGTCCACGGGAATGCCCTGGGGCACGCCGTCGAAGTAGCTCTGCATCACGCCACGGGTCTCGATGGCGCAGTAGCCCAGACGCATCTGCCAGTCGCCGCTGTAGGGCACGGGCGGGATGCGGAAGGTCATGTCGTAGTCGCCGAAGAGGTTCCACTCGTCACCCTGCCACGACCAGAAGTTGCAGTGGGGACGGCGCATCACCAGGTAGCCGTTGTTGTTGATGGTCACACCGTCCAGATAGCCCTCGGGGAAGTAGTAGTTCTTACCGTTCTTGGGCTCGTTGCTGTCGTCGGGCGTGCTGGCATTGTCGTCCACGGTGTAGTTACCCTTCAGGCGCATGTCGTTCGTCATCACCTCGGGCCATACCGTCGAGAAGTCCATACGGATGCGCTGGTTCTGCACAATGTTCTGCACGTCATAGCTGAACACCACCAGGTCGTTCACGTAGAAATAGTGGCCGTTCAGTCCGTCGTGGTCAACTTCCGTCTCAATGGTGTTGTCGACCAGTGCGCCATGGAAATTGTATTCCGGAGCAGCATAGCGACGGTTCAGGTAGTGGCGGTTCACAGGGTCGCCGCCACGGCAGTCGTTGCCCTTCTCGTCCTTGTTCATGGTCAGCTGTTCCACCTTCATCATGGTGTGGGGCAGCAGCGTGTGATACCACTCTATGGGGTTGATCAGCTTGGTGTCGAAACCGAAGGCCTCCTTGGTCTCCTTGCAGACCAGTGCCGTGAGGTCGCTGGTGCTGGGCACGTAGCGGGTCAGAATATGATACTGGACGAAGCGCTTCAGCGGGTTCACGCTGTCGGTCAGGTTCTCGAAGCTGTGGCCCTCGGCATTCACGTCTTCCGGATAGACGGGGTCATAAATCTTGCAGGCCAGGTCGTAGAGTGCCCGCAGGTTGCCGTTGGCCGTTGAGATGCCATATTCCTGGAACTTCTGCTGGTAGATGGAGTCGGGTTCCACGAAGGCTGTGAAGCCATACTTCTTCGTGCTGGGCACCCAGGCCACTTCCTGCCAGGTGTGCGACTTGTAGCGATACTTGGGCTGGTTCTTGTCATATTCAGGATCGTCTACCTTCAGAATCTGCTCGCGCACGCCCGTGGCAACCAGTGCTTCGAACAAGAGGCCGATACGGTCGTTTTCGCGCAGGATGTCGGCAATATAGCTGTTCGACTTTTCAATGACCATGTCTACAGGCTGCACAATGCCGTTCTCCACCGAGTCGTTCTGATGTACTACCTGTCCGTCGGCCAGCGTCTGCTCGAAGATGATGTGCGCCGTTCCTTCCAGATAGACCACGGCATTGCTGTCGGCATCCACGCCGTTGGTAATGGCCAGGTAGCGTCCCAGCATGTTGGCCGTGTGCAGTGTTCCATCCAGCATTTCAAAGGTGGAATACATGTTGGCCACCAGGTGGGTGCGGGCGATGGTGTCGCAATCGGCATCGGTCAGCTGGTCAAGGCTCTGCAGTCCTTTGTCCTTCAGGTACTGGTCAACGGCATCGTTGGAAGGCAGGAAGCAGGTGTACTGACCGTAGGTGGCCAGCAGGTCCATCAGTTTGGCACGCTCTACGATGGTCTTGAACGAGCTGTACTGCGGGCGGTTAGCCAGATAGTCGCTCATCATCTCACCCGTGAACGTATAGAAGTGCTCACTGTCGGGCTCGTCGGAGCAGGAGGTAAGCAGCCCACCCCCGACCCCTCCCCAAGTGAGGGGTGCCAGTATAGCAATAAGCCATAACAACGACGACTTAACGCTATTTACTATTGATTTCTTATTCATAATATATCTCTTTCTATTTGGTTACAAATCTATCTCATCTCCCCTCCTTAGGAGGGGCAAGGGGGAGGTATTACTTTGTTTTCTCATAGCTGGAACTCTCGCCACTGCCGAATACGGGGTTGGGCACCAGGTTCTTGTTCACCTTCAGCTCTTCATAGTAATAGGGCAAGAAAATGGCATCCATCTTCTTGAAGAAGTTCGCAGCAAATGTAGCGTTCACGTCGGTACGCTTACCCACGGCTGCAATCACCTTGTTGGTATTGCCGTCGCGCATGGCATAGCGCACCAGGTCGTACCAGCGCTTGCCCTCGAACATCAGCTCGCGCTGACGCTCGCGCATCACCAGCATCTCCATAGTCTCCTTCGTGTTGAAGTCAACCGCCTTCAGCGTGTCGCTGCCGGCCTTGGTAAGGTCGGACTTGCAGAGCGAGCGCTTGTTGATGGCATTCACCAGGCGGAAGCACTGTGCCAGCTTCGGCGCATTGAACTCGATGACGCTCTGCTCGCTGCCCTCCTGCATCTGCTGGCAGATGGCCTCGGCCTCCAGCAGCATGATGTCCGACAGGCGGTAGATAATCCACTGGCTGCTGTTGTTGTCCGCAGCATAGTGGCTCGTTGTGGCAGTCACCTTCTTTTCATCGGCGGCGTTAATCTGTACATACCTGGCCGCAAACTTCACTATCGTGCCATCTTCAGCACTGAGGTTCTGATAGAGGCGGGCATCCAAATAGCCGTTCACCTTCTCAAAGGCACCGCTTTCACTGCGGTTTTCAGGATTTGCCTCATCGACAATGAAGTCAGCGGGTGCCAACAGGCCCTTTGGCGAATCCTGATTGCCGTAGAGCGTGGAAATGGCCGAATTGGCCAGCATGCTGTTGCCCCTAGGATTGTCGTCGTAGTTCAGCTCAAAGATGGTCTCGCGATTGGCACCGTCAGCAAAGATGGCCTCGTAGGCATCGCCAAACCGAGTGCCCGACGTAGCGTCGTTCTGCAGGGGATAGCCGTTCAGGCGGTTCTCCACCACATTCAGGCTGGAGAGGCTGATTGCTGAGCCGCCCATGCCGGAAGCATTGCCCTTGTTGCGTTCTTCCTCGTACATCTCTTTCTTCGAGTCGATAACCAGCTCGGCATAGCGGATGCAGTTGTCGTAGTCCTTCTTCCACAGATACATCTCGCACAGCATGGCATAGATGGCATCGCGGGTGATGCGTCCCGTCTGGTAGCGGGGCTTCGTCTCCGGATAGCGCACCACGGCGTCGTTCTTCACGCGCTCCAGGTCGTTGATCAGGCTGTCGAGCACGTCAGCAAAGGGGGTGGCAGGCAGGTCCATCTTCTGGTCGTCGTCGGTAAATGCCTCGGTGCTGTAGGGCACGTCGCGGAAGGTGCGGATCAGGTAGAAGTAGCACAGGCAGCGCAGTGCCGTCATCTCGGCAATGGTGGCATTCAGGTCGCCCTGCGTATAGCCCGGGTCAATCTCTGCCACGCCCGGTGCATATTTCAGCACGGTGTTGCAGCGGTTAATGACGGAGTAGAAGCCGTCCCAAGTGGTGTAGTTGTTCTTGGCCGTGATATTCTCCTGAAGGATGTTATACAGGTGAATATCGTCGTTGATGTTCTGACCCGACTGGAAGTTGTCGCTTCGGCCCTCACCCCAGATAATCATCCTGCGGCGCACGCCGTCGTCCTGCAAGGCAGAATAGCAGCCCATGACGATATTATCGACATCGGCCTTCTCATTCCAGAAGTCCTCCAGGATAATCTCGCTCTGGGGCTTGATCTCCAGGAAGTCGGAACAGGAGCTGAATAAAGGTAAAAGGGCAAAAAGGTAAAAGGGTAAAAACGCTTTCGCCAGTTTCCTTACCTTATATATAAATAATGTATTCATAGCTATCTTCTTTTTTACTTTTTTACTTTTTCACCTTTTAGAAGTCAACCGTGATACCCAGTGTGTAGGAGCGTGAGCGCGGTGTCTGTGCCCAGTCGATGGCAGGATCCTCGCCGCCGAATGCAATATCGGGGTCAACACCCGAGTACTTCGTGATGACGAAGGGGTTGTTGATAGAGGCATAGAGCGCAATGCGGTTCAGGCCAATCCAGGTGAGGTACTTTTTCTTGATGTCGTAGTTCAGCTGTGCATAGCTCATACGCAGGTAAGAGCCGTCCTCCACGAAGCGGTCGCTGATCAGCGTGTTGTAGTTGCTGGAAGAGCCGAACATGGCACGCGGAATCGAGGTGATGTCGCCCTCCTTGCGCCAGCGGTAGTTCACGGCCTGGCTCTGGTTGTCGTTGCCCACCATGGCTTCGGCATCCAGTCGGGCGCGGTTGATGATCTTGTTGCCCACGCGGTAGGTGAACTGCGTGGAGAGTCGCCATGAGCCATAGCGGAAGGAGAAGCCGAAGCCACCCGTCAGCTTAGGCAGCGACGAGCCCAGATAGGTAATGTCGAGGGCATTGATCTGGCCGTCGTGGTTCAGATCCTCATAGATGGCATCGCCACCGTTGAAGCCCGGATAGCTCTGGTCGTGGCCCGTACCGTCGACGCGATAGTCGTAGCGCATGCGCAGGGGCACGTTGTTGGCATCCAGAATGACGCGGCCCTCGGCGTTGGTGGCCACAGGAGCCGTCTTGCCGGCAGCGGTGAACTCGTTCCACCAGGCATAGATCTGCTCTTCGGTCATGCCGGCCACGGCATTCTTCACCGTGTTATAATTATACTGGTAGACGCCCTTGTACTTGAAGCCGTAGATGGCGCCGAAGGGGTTGTGCAGCTGCACGCGGCGCAGCGTCTCACCGTTGGCATAGCCATAGACCGAGTTCTTGTTGTCCAGGATATACTCGTCCATCTCCAGAATCTCGTTGCGGTTGTTACCGAAGTTGGCATTGACGTCCATGGCGAACTTGCCAGCCTTGATGACCTCGTTCGAGTTGATGTGGAACTCCCAACCCGTGTTGCGCATCTTACCATTGTTATGATAGGGAACGGTGCTGAAGCCGGCATTCGACGGAATGCGGAACGAGCTCATCAGCATGTCGGTCGTCGTGGAGCTATAGCCCTCGATGGTGAGGTTCAGTCGGCCGTCGAAGAAGCCCAGGTCGATACCCATGTTGTAGCTGGACACCAGCTCCCACTTCAGGTCGGTCAGACGGATGTTCAGCGGGCGCATGGAAGCCATGTCGATGTAGCGAGAACCGGAGCCGTACTTCGAGGTGTAGAGGTAGTTCTGGCCCGGCTGCCGGCCATTGCGGCCCCATGCGGGACGCAGGGCCAGCATCGAGAGCGTGTTCTTCTCCTCAGAGCCCTTTGCCCAGCGCATCCAAGGCTCGTCGCTGACAATCCACTTCAGCGACACCGAGGGGAAGTAGCCCCAGCGGTTGCCCGGTCCGAACTTGGTGGTACCGTCGGCACGCACCGTGAAGTCGGCCACGTAGCGGCCCTTATAGGCATAGTGGGCAGAGAAGGTGTAGTACATGGAGCGCCACTGGTTATACGACGAGCTAAGGTCGCTCACCATACCCGACGTGGGGCTGACGATGACCTGGTTGGTAGAAGGCAGGCCATAGCTGCTGGTGCCCTGTGCGTTCGACGAACCGCTGGTCAGCTCGAAGCGGCCCAGCAGCATCATCGAGTGGTCCTTGTTGGCAAAGTGCGGTGTCAGCGTCAGCGTCTGCTTGGTATTGAACGACACGCTCTTGCTGGAGCCCTTGTACGACGTGTTGATGCCCCTGAGCGAAGTGATGGGCACGCGCTTCAGCTCCTGCGGATAGAAGGAGTCGTCGTACTGGTTGAAGATGTTCATGTAGACCGAGCCTCTCCACTTCAGCTGCCAGTGGTCTTCGTCCAGGCCCAGCAGGTTGTAGTCGATGATCAGCTCGGGGCTCATGTCGTAGGTGCGCTGCTGGTTCTTGGCCAGGTTGGCCGAAGCCACGGGGTTCACGTAGGTACGCTGGTCGTTCTTGAACACGTCGTCGTTCAGACGGGCGTCGCCCTCTTGCAGCTGCGGAATGGTGTAGTAGGCACCGGTGTTCTCGCCCGTCACGGGGTCCTTCTCGTAGATGCTCATGTTCGGCATCTTCTTCAGGGCGATGGAGAGCAGGTTGTCGCTGTTGCGGTCGTTCTTCGTGTAGGTGAGCGAGAAGTTGGTGCTCACGCGGATGCGCTCACTGACGTTGTAGTCCAGTGCCACGCGGGTGGAGAAGCGGTTCAGCTTCTGCTTGATCATCGTACCCGTTTCATGGTCGTAACCGCCACTGACGCGGAACGAAGCCTTTTCACCGCCACCGCTGATGGTGACGTAGTGGTTCTGGCGCAGACCCCACTGGGTGACGGCGTCGCGCCAGTCGGTGTTGTCGCGGTACTGGCGCCACTCGGCAAAGCCACCCGTGTTGTCGAGGTAGTTGATTTCAGGAATGCGGCTGGCATCCGAGGCGTTGTCGTCCTGGCGGGGGTTGAAGTAGGCCTCCTTCAGCATCATGGTGTAGTCGTCACCGCTCAGCAGGTCATAGCCCTTGGGCTGGTAGGTGCCGGTGAGCTTCAGCGAGTAGGTGACGCGGGGCTTGCCGCGCACACCGCGCTTGGTGGTGAGCTCGATGACACCGTTACCGCCCTGCGAACCATAGATGGCTGTAGCAGCAGCATCCTTCAGCACATTGATCGAGGCAATATCCTCGGGGGTGATATTCAGCAGCTCGGCAAACTTCTCCTGATTGGCCGAGGCCATATCGAAGTTGTCGAGGTTCACTTCGCGGATGTTTCCGTCGATGACAATCAGCGGGTTGGCATCGGTGAGCGTAGAGAGCGACGACACACCACGCAGACGCATGGTGGAGCCTGAGCCCAGGTCACCGGAGTTTCCGATAATATCCAGACCGGCGATACGTCCCTGCAGGGCTTCGTCGACCGACGTTATGCCCAGTCCCTCGAACTCTTTCATCGAGATGGACTGCGAAGCGTATGAGATTTCACGCTCAGGAATAGGCAGGCCGCTGCCCTGTGCGCGTTTCTTTGATTTCACGACAACTTCCTTCAGTTGCGTAGCCGACTCCATCTTCAGGTTATACGTGGACTTGTTGATGGGCAGCGTCACCGTCTTCAGACCGACATAGCTGAAGCGCAGCTTGTCCTTCTGGTTCTTGATCTTCATGGTGAAGTTACCGTCGAAGTCAGTAATGGCCGACTCAATGATACGGCCGGTAGCATCGATCTCACACACGGTAGCACCCATCAGCGGACCCATATCGTCGCTCAGTGTACCGTGTACCGATGTAATCGTCTGTGAACTGGCAGTCACCGAGGCGAGCAATGCCAGCATCATGATTATGGCTTTTAGCTTTCTCATATTCTCAGTTTGTTTTCGTCATCAGATTATTGTTCGTCTTCAGGTAATTGTTTCAGTTCTTCCAGCAACTGTTTCCATGGCTTCTCGAACTCCTTGGCCAGTAGCACGCCGTCTATCTGATGCACCACGGCACTCGACACGAAGTAGAGGGTGGGCGTGGTAGTGGTATACCCCTTGAACCAGTATTCGCGGCACAGCTGGTTATACAGTCCGTTGCTGGTCACCACATGGCTGGTCACGCCGCGATTATCGGTCACATCTAACGAGCTGGGGCCGAGCACCGTCGTCAGGCCATAGAAACGGTCGGTCGCAACGTTGCGCTGCATGGTCTCATACTCCTGCGTAGCGCTGCTGAGCACGGAGCCGATGGCCAGCGAATTATCCTGAATATGATAGCGCGTGAAGTCCATGATCAATTCCTTCAGAATGGTCTTTGCGCTGTCTGCCAGCTGTCTGGCAGTCAGTCCGCTGTTGCCCTTGTTGGCGGCATCTCTCCATTCCTGCGAGGTGGCATTGATGGCATTATAGTCAGCCCAGGTGGGCAGATAGCCCTGGTCTATCAGTTCGCGAACCTTGTCGTTGTCGGGCACGTAGACCGTATAGTTATAGTTATTGAACAGGCGGATATTAAAGTTGTTGTTACCCCCGGCAGGACGGCGCAGATTGTCGCCAGTGCCATCAGTCTGTGTCAGCAGATTGTCGGTTCCTCCACCGTTCAGCAGGTTCAGGAACTCGCTGCACTGCTCAGGATGGGTGTACAAGACGTTATAGACAGAGTTCTCAGCGGTGAGGGGAATACCGGCATTGATGATGATCGACTTACCATTGCGCTTGGTCACCATCTCCTTCTCGCTGTTGGTATCAATCTGGAAGCCGCCGTTATGGGCAACCTGATAGGCACCCTGCACCAGATCGGAAGAGCA
>ERZ842401.5227-NODE-5227-length-14525-cov-5.458051_pt1 | contig 14525 bp, 6 predicted proteins | sample MGYA00521270_ERZ842401 | MGnify/ENA primary metagenome ERZ842401 (study PRJEB31892, sample SAMEA3878208) | bioreactor metagenome | biome: Moose rumen | place: Sweden | collected 2011-10 | study: EMG produced TPA metagenomics assembly of the PRJEB12797 data set...
AGAGGAAAGGAAACGAAAGTAGGTCAGAAAACTTTCGTTTCCCGACCTACTCGATGGTTGTCAGTGAGTTTAGAACTCAAGGATTAGGGTTTGGCGGGGTTGCATCACGATGTCGCTCACGAGGCTGACGTGGGTGCTGGTGGGGATGTCGCGGCCTACCATGGCGTTGCCTATTATCTCGGCATAGCGTTTCACCGGCATGGTGGCGGTCTCGTTGGTGCCGTTGACGATGGTCATCACGGTCTTGCCGTTGTATTGGCGCGCCACTACATAGATGCCGTTATGAGGCAGGAACTGTGTCTGCTTGCCTTTGGTGATCACATCGCTGCCGGGACCTTTGCGCCAATGGAGTAGGGCGCGCAGCCAGTTAAACATGTCATTCTCTTCTTGTGTGCGCCCCTGCGAGGTAAAAGCGTTGTGCGAGTCGCCCGGGAAGCCTCCTGGGAAGTCCTTGCGCACATTGCCGTCGGTCACCTGCTTGGTGCCGTTGAGCAATACCTCGGTGCCGTAGTAGAGCTGCGGTATGCGGTTGATGGTGAGCAGCAGAGCCAATGCCTGTTTAAGTGTGTTGGCATCCTTGCCGTCCTTGAGGAAGCGGTCGGTGTCGTGGTTCTCGATAAACGCCATCACGCTGCTTGGGTTAGGGTAGAGGTAGTCAAATACCAGACTGTTATACACGCGGTTAAAGCCTCGCCACTGGTTGTCGGTGGTCTCGATGCTTGCCGAATCGACACAGGCATAGAATGAGAAGTCCATCACAGTCTTGAGGTAACTGTTCTCCATGGCGATTTTGCTGTCGCGCTGCCAAGCGGCGGTGTAAGGCGGCTGCTCAAACCAAGTCTCGCCCACCACGTTGAAGTTGGGATATTCGCTGTCGATTCTCTTCATCCAGCGTGCCATAGGACCAGCGAAGGCGTAAGGATAGGTGTCCATGCGGATGCCATCGATGCCCACTGTCTCAATCCACCAGATGCTGTTCTGGATGAGGTAGTTCATCACGTGAGGATTGTTCTGGTTGAGGTCGGGCATGGTAGAGACGAACCAGCCCTCTACGGTCTGCTTCTTGTCCACCTCGCTGGCGTAGGGGTCAAGCACAGGAGCCAGTTTATAGCTCGTCTGCATGAAGCTCGTGTTGCGCGAGTCGCTTGTGCCCCCCGACTCCTTGAGCCACTCGTGGGTGTTGAACCAGTCGTTGCTGGGCATGTCAGCCACCCAGGGATGCTCAAAGCCGCAGTGGTTGAAAATCATGTCCATCACCACCTTGAGACCTTTGCCATGAGCCTCGTCAACGAGACGGCGATAGTCGGCGTTAGTGCCGAAACGTGGGTCAACGCGGTAGTAGTTGGTGGTTGCATAGCCGTGATAGGTGTCGTTCCACGGACTCTCAGGCGAGTCGTTCTCCAGCACTGGAGTGAACCACAACGCCGTCACGCCCAGGTCGTTGAGGTAGTCGAGGTGCTTACGTATTCCCTCCAAGTCGCCACCATGACGGTAGCTGGGCTTGTTGCGGTCGCACACCTGGCTACGCATCCCTGCCACACGGTCGTTGGCGGGGTTGCCGTTGGCAAAGCGGTCGGGCATGAGCATGTAGAGCACATCGGCATTGGTGAAACCCATGCGACGGTCGCCGCTCATCTCACGCGCCTTGAGCTCATACTTCACGTCATAAGAGAGTTTGCCCTTCTTGAAAGTGAGAGTCATGATGCCTGGCTGGGCACCAGCGGTGTTGAGATAGATGAGCAGGTAGTTGGGGCTGTCGAGCCGCACCAGCGAGTCGATTTTCACCCTGGCATAGTTGGTGGTCACCTCGGCATCGCGGATTTCGGGACCATAGACCATAAGCTGCACCGACGGGTCTTTCATGCCCACAAACCAGTTGGTAGGCTCAATGCGGTCAACTTTCAGAATAGGCATCTTGGGAATTGCCCAAGCGCCTGCCGCTATGAGCACTGCCATTGATATGAGAATTGTTCTTTTCATTTTGTTATTTTTATTAATCGATTGCTCGAATGTTCGAGTGTTCGAGCAATCGAGCGTTCGAGATGAAAAAAGGATTAATCGTGCAAGATAACTGCCGCGCGGGGTGGAGCGATAATCTCGTCGGTGGTGAGGGTGTAGATGCCGTCCTCGTTGATGACATCACCATCTCCCACAATGGTGTAGGTCGATTTTGGCAGTTTCACCGTGCGTTTATCATTGTTGCCGTTAAGAATTACAATCATATTGTTCCACTTGTCGCCAAGTTCGTTGAGGTTCTTATATCTGTAAACCACGAGGCAGTCGCCGCCAGGCAGGAACTCGAGCGCTCCGGCAGTAGAGGTGCGCTTGAATGTGGGGTCAGAGATATAAGCAATGTGATGATTCTTGCGCAGGGCGATGAGGTTCTTGTAGTAGTTGAATACCTGCGGATAACGCTTGAGGTTATTCCAATCGAGGTGGTTGATGCTGTCGGGACTCTCGAAGCTGTTGTGAACACCCTTCTTGTCGCGCAACATCTCCTCGCCACTGAGCATGAATGGGATGCCTCGTGAGGTGAAGACAGCGGTCTGCGCCATCAGGTCGAGCTTGATGAGATCTTTCTCTGTGAGGCCAGGAATGCTGGCTTTCAGCCTATCTACCAAGCACATATCGTCGTGGCAGCTCACGTAGGCAATCATTTGGTTGGGGTTGTTGGCAAACGGCGCCTTGCTGTAGTTCACCTTGCTGTAGTCGATTTGCGGATGTTGTGAGGCACCGGCGATACCGAATTTCAAGCTTTCCTCATATCCAGGGATGCCACCGAGGAAAGCGGCCTTGTCGTCGCCATCCCATGGACCACGCAACGCGTCGCGAATATCATCGCTGAATGCTGCGATGCCTGGCATACGTTTGATATTGGCCTTCATTCCAAGCTTATCGTTAGGATAGGCACAACCTCCCGCGCTCCACCCTTCGCCATAGACGATGCGGTTGGGATCTTTTTTATGCACCATGTCGGCGATGGCGTTCATCGTCTCGATGTCGTGAACGCCCATCAGGTCGAAGCGGAAACCGTCGATGCCGTACTCATCCATCCAGTATTTCACGCTGGCGAGCATAAAGGCGCGCATGATGTCGCGCTCGCTGGCGGTCTCGTTGCCGCAGCCGCTACCGTTGCTCCATGAGCCGTCGGGGTTCTTGCGGTAGAACGTGTCGGGGCATGTCTTCTGGAAATTGCCGTCATCGATGCTGAAGGTGTGGTTATACACCACATCGAGCACCACCTGAATCCCCGCATTGTGAAGTGCCTGCACCATCTGCTTGAACTCACGGATGCGTGTGGCGGGGTCGAAGGGGTTGGTGGAATAGCCGCCCTCGGGCACATTGTAGTTCACTGGGTCATATCCCCAGTTGTAACGGTTCTTTTCCAAATGCTCCTCATCGATAGAACCATAGTCATAGGATGGCAGGATGTGGATGGTGTTCACACCCAAACTCTTGAGGTGTTCTATAGCCTTACGTTCGGTGAGCGCAAGGAACTTGCCCTTGTACTGCAATCCGCTTGATGGATCGATAGAGAAATCACGGTGATGCATCTCGTAGATGATGTGGTCGCCAAGAGCGATGAGTGGCGAATGCCTGCCATTGTCCCAACCTTCGGGGTTGGTTTCTGTCATGTCGATGATGGCACCACGGCGGCCGTTCACTCCCACCGCTTTAGCAAAGATGCCTGGGTTCTCGCCCATATACTTGCCGTTGTATTTCACGTCGAAGGTGTAGAAGCGTCCTTTGAGGTCGCCCTTGATGGTGGCGTGCCACTCGCCGGCGATTTTCTTGTCGCGCTTCATCTCCACCTTCTTGAGCATCTTGCCGTCCTTGCCGGCATCGTAGATGCGCAATGTCACGCCCTGCGCGTCGTCGTTGGTGTTGAGCAAGAATTCGGTGGCCTTTGGGGTGTAGGTCATCTCGTTGAAGTTATAGTCGCGAGCACCTGCTGTTGCCATTGTCAATGCGATTATTGCTGTTAATAGTAATTTTTTCATTTTTCTTATTTTTTATAGAGCGGTCGATTATTCGATTATTCGAGCAATCGAACAATCGAGTAGTCGTAGTACTCTTAGTTTAAATTGCCTTGAGAGATATTGCGAAGCCGCCGCCGGGGGCTTCGGTGAGCTTCAACACGTCGCCTTGTTTCACGGTTTTCTTCGTGATGACGTAGGCGGCGGGGTTGGTCTCGTAGTGGGCATCTTTAGCGTCGGCATAGATGATGCACTCATACTTGCGTCCCTTGTCGAGGAAGTCGAGTTTTACATCTACTTTGTGCCCGTTCTCGTTGCACTTGCCGCCAATGAACCAGTTGTCGGTGCCTTTAGCCTTGCGTGCCACGGTGATATACTCGCCCGGCTCGGCATCGATGTAGCGGCTGTCGTCCCAGTCGAGCGCCACGTCGCGGATGAACTGGAAAGCGTCGTCAAATTTCTCGTAGTTCTGTGGCAGGTCGGCAGCCATCTGCAACGGACTGCACATCACCACATAGAGAGCCAACTGTCCCACAACGGTGGTGTGGACGATGTGCTTGTTCTCGCTCCAGTTCTCAAGACGTGTCTCTAGCACGCCGGGGGTGTAGTCCATAGGACCGCCCTGGAAGCGGGTGAACGGCAGAATCACGGTGTGGTTGGGATTGCTGCCGTAGAATGCCTCATATTCGGTGCCTCGCGCGCTCTCGTTGCCTACGAGGTTGGGCCAAGTGCGGCACAGACCCGTCGGGCGGGTCGCCTCGTGGGCGTTGACCATGATGTGGTGCTTGGCGGCCTCCTGAAGCACATAGAGGTAGTGGTTGTTCATCGACTGGCTATAGTGGTAGTCGCCACGTGGGATGATGTCGCCCACATATCCACTCTTCACGGCATCGTAGCCGTAATCGTTCATGAGCTGATAGGCCTTCTCCAGATGACGCTCATAGTTTGTCACGCTCGAGCTGGTCTCATGGTGCATCATCAGCTTCACGCCCTTGCTGTGGGCATAGTCGTTCAAGTATTTGAGGTCGAAGTCGGGGTAGGGTGTCACGAAGTCAAACACGTCGGCCTTCCACATGCACGCCCAGTCTTCCCAACCAATGTTCCAACCCTCAACCAGCACCTCGTCAAGACCGTTCTTGGCGGCGAAGTCGATGTAGCGCTTCACCTCCTGGGTGTTGGCGCGGTGGCGGCCGTTGGGCTTGGCTTTGGAGTAGTCAGTCTCACCGAGTTTCACGCTGGGGAACTCGTCGGTGTAGTTCCAAGCGCCATGACCCACAATCATCTCCCACCACACACCGCAGTATTTGGTAGGGTGAATCCAGCTGGTGTCCTCAATCTTGCAAGGTTCGTTGAGGTTGAGGATGAGGCTTGAGGCGAGCATGTCGCAAGCGTCATCGCTCACCATCACGGTGCGCCATGGTGTGTGGCAAGGTGCCTGCATACAGCCCTTGTAGCCAGTGGCATCGGGGGTAATCCATGAGGTGAACACCATGTTCCTGTCGTCAAGGTTGAGGTGCATAGCGCCATAGTTTACCAGTGCTGCCTCGTGCAGGTTGAGGTATATGCCGTCGTCGGTCTTGAGCTGGAGGGAGGTCTGCACGCCGGTAGGAGAGAAAATGGTCTGCGAAGCGTTGTCCCACACCACAGCGTCGCGCATGCGGTCCTCGGTGTAGTCGGTGCGGCGTTGTCCCACGCCATCGGGCTTGTCCCATCGTGCGCAAGCGGTGATGCGGCTGCGTATGTCGCTCAACCTTGTGACTTGGGTGGGATATTCCTCAGTGTCGTAGTCGCCGGCTATCCACCACGCACGGTGGTTGCCAGTCATGGCAAACTCGCTCTTCTCCTCCTTGATGATGAAGTAGTTGAGGTCTTTCTGCAACGGGAACTCATAGCGGAAACCCATGCCGTCGTCATAGACGCGGAAGCGGATAATCATCTTGCGGTTGGCACTCTGCTGATAGAGGTCAACGGCGAGCTCGTTGTAGTTGTTGCGGATGCTCTTGTACTGTCCCCACACGGGAGTCCAGGTCTCGTCGTGCGATGTCACCTGCGAATTGGTCACGGTGAAGCCGTCGAGCAGGTCGGTCTCATCCATGCCCTTGCTGGCGTGTTTGTCGGGTGCCAACTCAAACCCCAAATGGCTGGGATTTATCACCTTCTTGCCCTTGTAGAGCATCTCGTAGGTGGGTCGCCCCTGGTCAATAGAGAAGTTCACCTGCACGTTGCCGTTAGGCGACATTACTTGCTGTGCTGCGATAGTAAACACACAGCAAAAAGTCAATAATATTGTATTTAGTATTTTTTTCATAAAAAGTTATCGGTAATAATCTAGAAGTTCTAGAAAATCTAGTCAATCCAGAAAATCTAGAACTTCTTGTGGTTGTTTAACGGTAGCTTTGAGCGATGAGTTGCTTAACCTTAGCGTTGAACTCGCTGTTCTCCATCAGGTCCTCGATGGTCATGTGCATGCGGTAGCGCCAGTAGTGGCGTGGGTTGGCAGGCACATTGATGCGCTCGGCATTGGCATCGGGCAGACGCAAGTCTTCATCAATCGAGAGCCAGTCTTGCAGACTCAGCAAGCACAGCATCGACGGGCTGTAGAGGTGCTGCGCCACGATGTCGCGGGCAAGCCATCCGGGCAGTGGATGAGGTGCAGGACCTGTCTTCCACATCACCTCGTTGTAGTATTCCTGCGATAGCTGCCAGTCCTCGTCCCACCACTGCCGCAGAGTGCTCATGTCGTGGGTGCTGATGGTGCTCACCGAGCGGTAAGGATTGCTCTGGAGGTTGCCGAACTTGAGTTTGTTGTCCTTAGGCATCGACTGAATCTCGAGGCTCAAAATCTTAAGCTCGTTCATCACCCAGGGCACGCAGTCGGGCACCATGCCGAGGTCCTCGGCGCACACGAGCATACGGGTCGCCTGAACCAGACGTGGCAACTTCTTCATCGCCTCGTGATACCAGAAGCGGTTGTTGCGGCGATAGTAGTAGTCGTTATACAGGCGGTTGAACGCCTCCTTGTCATTGTCCCACAATGCCTCGTAGATAAGTGCCAGCTGAGCGGTGATGCGTGGATGGAACTTGTTGGGGTCTTTGCGGTCACGCACGAAGAGCACGTTGTTGATGAGCGAGAACAAGCCGTCGCGCACCCACTTGTCGTCGTCGGTGGTCTTGCCGGCGAACGCCGCCTCTATCTTGCGCTGAGTGTCGAACTCGGGACGCATCTTCCAGATGTCGTCGTGAGAGTGCTGCAAGAAGGTGTCGCGCACGCGCTGTGCGTGAGGACCGAAGACGCGGTCGATAATCCAGTCGGCGATGAATGGCTCGGTGAAGAACTCTTCCTGCCAGCGCAGTCCGTAGCCCTCAACCTCCTCGCGGGTCATGCCCAGGGCGGGCGAGAACTGGCCCAACAAGCCTTGAACCGAACTGATAGGAATCTCCCAGATGCGGAAGAAGCCCAGCACGTGGTCGATGCGGTAAGCGTCGAAATACTCGCTCATGTTCTGGAAGCGGCGCACCCACCACTGGCAGCCGTCCTTGAGCATCTCGTCCCAGTTGTAGGTGGGGAAGCCCCAGTTCTGACCGTCGGCACTGAAAGCATCGGGTGGCGCACCTGCCTGACCGTTCATGTTGAAGTAGTTAGGTTCTACCCAAGCGTCGCAGCCGTTGGGGCTGATGCCGATGGGAATGTCGCCCTTGAGAATCACGTGCTTGCTGCGCGCGTAGTCATGAGCTGCCTTCATCTGAATGCTCAGCTCAAACTGCACAAACATCCAGAAAGCTGCCTCACGGCCCATGTCGGTGGCAGGGTCTTCCACGAGCTTCTTGAGCGATGGTGTGAACTGGCGGTGGTTGGGCCAGTCCTTGAAGCATGCTGTGCCATACTTGTCGCGCAGCACGCAGAAGGCAGCATAGGGCACGAGCCAGCGCTTGTTAGCGTTATAGAAGTTCTTGTAGGCGTTGCTTTTTACAATCTTTTCACCATCTTGAGCCCACACGTCGCGCAGGTAAGAGAGCTTGAGATTATTGACACGCTCATAGTCGATCTGTGGCAGAGCATTGAGCTCCTTGCCTTGGGCCAAATAGTCCTTCATCTTCTTGACGTCCTTGAGGGCGGGAAGCTGGCGCAGGTCCACATACATGGGGTGCAGGGCATAGATCGAGATGCTGTTGTAGGGATAGCTGTCGGTCCACGTCTTGGTGATGGTGGTGTCGTTGATAGGGAGCACCTGCAAAGCACGCTGGCCTGTTTTCTCCATCCAGTCAATCATCTTCTTGAGGTCGCCGAAGTCGCCCACGCCGCAACTCTGCTTGCTGCGCATCGAGAAAATGGGAATCACAGTGCCGGCGATGCGCCATGCCGGCAGTGGGAATGTGGCTTGCGCCAACTCATAGCTTACCACCTCGCCAGTGGCGAGTTCGGGCAGGTCGATGCTGCGGTTGTCGCATTCCTCCCAGCAGATGTTGCCCTTGTCGTCGATGGCGACAAACTTAAAGACGATGTGGTTGCTGGCGAGTTTGGAAGTGTTGAGCTTTATAGCCCACTGGTTGTGGGTAATCTCGGTCATCACCAAGCCGCGTTTTGCGCTCCAGTCGCCTAAAGCTGGACCTTCGCCACAGAGTACCAGATGCTGGTTGCCGGCGAGCTGTGGTGCGCGAACGTTGATAATGGCTGTTTTGCCGAAGCTTGTGCTGGTGAGCTTGCTCACGGGACGCTCGGCGAGGCAGTCGGTGAACGCGCTGCTGTAGAGGTAGCTGTCCTCGGGCAGGTCGAGCCAGTGGTCATAGATAGTGTAACGCTTGGCTTTAGCGCAAGAGAACACTAGGCGGTGTGGCACCGTCTGCCACTCATGGCGCATTTCCTCGTCGCCACGGTTCACACTGTAGTAGTAGTCGATGTGACGTCCGCTCACTCCGGGATAGCTCACTTCGCAAGTCCATCGACGGCCGTCGGTAGTGGTCATCTTGTGGGTTGCATCAAGGAAGTCAAGCTTGCTGTCATCAATGTGCAGCACTATCTCCTCTCCAAAGATAGTCTGATAGTCAAGGTTGAAAATTAGTTTCATAGTTGTATATATATTATTTATTCATTTTTCTAGTGAGTAAAATTAGTAATAAATAGACTATAAATATCAATTAATTATTATAATAGTGTTGAATAAAATGTGAAAACGTTTGCAAAAAAGTGATTGCCTAATCTATTTTTTATTATTTTTGCAAAAAAAAGAAAAGTTAAATGAATCGACGAGACATGCTAAAAACTATGGGTGCAGCTACGGCAGGAGTTGCTGTGCTGGGGATTCCTGTGGCAGCCAGTGCAGCAAGTGAAGAAAATGGCGATAAAGCAAGGCGGCGTCGCAAGGTGCTGGTGATTGGGGCGCATCCTGATGACCCCGAGACGGGATGCGGAGGCACGATGTGCCTGCTCGCCGACGCAGGGCATGAGGTGGTGTGCGTCTATCTCACCCACGGCGAGGCGGGTATCGCAGGCAAGAGCCACGATGAGGCGGCCGCCATACGCGTAGTGGAGAGCGAGAACGCCTGCCGAGTCACTGGCGCGCGTCACATATTCATGAGCCAAATTGACGGCAACACCGAGGTGAATTTGGAGAGATATAAGGAGATGCGCGAACTCATCGACCGTGAGAATCCCGACGTGGTGCTCACGCACTGGCCCATCGACGCTCACCGTGACCATGCTGTGTGTGGCACATTGGTGCTCGATGCGTGGCGACGCCTCGACCGCAGGTTTCAGCTCTTCTACTTCGAGGTGATGACCGGTGAACAGACGCAGATGTTCCACCCCACCCACTGGGTGAACATCGAGGCGGTGCTGGAGCGCAAACACGAGGCGTGCAACTGCCATGTGAGCCAAGGCATGAAAGAACTTTACGACGGCTGGCACACCACTATGGAGAAATTCCGAGGCATCGAGAGCCGCTGCGCCGCCGCCGAAGCCTTCGCCCTCCACAGCGACAGCTTGGCGGGGCTATGAGTGGATAGGAATAGCTAAGAATAACTAAGAATAACTAAGAATAACTAGGAATAGCTAAGAATAACTAGGAATAGCTAAGAATAGCTAAGAATAATAGGAATAACTAAGACTAAAAGCCAAAAATGAACTAATTGGGGACGATTTTCTTTTAGTTCATTTTCTGCATTTGGCATCTGAAAAAAGTGTTAACAATGAGACTCGGAGCTTTACTCCGAGTCTCATTGTTAATTAGTATATTCTGGTTAAATTTACCTCATCATCACCTTTGAAGTTTCTCTAGAGCCGTCGGTGTATTCCTTGACGATGATGTTCACGCCCTGGAACGGGGTGCTCGACTCAACTCCCATGAGGTTGTAATAGCGGGTGCATTTGAGTGTGCGCACGCCAGCGGCCTTGTCGGTGTTGATGGTCTCAATAGCGGTGACGAAGTCATCGTTGAGCAGGATTGGATAAACGGTATATTTTGCCGCTTTTTGGGTTGATGGCGCGATGTCGTCCTCTTCAAACGTTCCCCTCGACTGTGGGGCGCTTTGAGTTGATGTGGTCTCGGTGAATTTGATGATAGCGAGCCATCCCGAATATCCATTCATGTCAATTAGAGTGCCGGGATCTATACCGCAAGCATCTAGATCCAGACCGGTAGTGGTCGTCATGTTGGCGTCGCTGTAGCCTGGGTCGTGATAGCTCCAGTCAACGTTGATGGTACCGTCGAATCCCGCATTAGAGTAGGCATAGAACGCACCGTCGTTGTAGATAGTCCAGTCAATCTCGGCGAGCTCGTTGGGTTTGGGCTCCACGAAGAAGTACCACTCGTTGTCGCCACGACGCTGCTGGAAGCAAGAGCCATTGAAATGGGCAGGACTGTAGTGGTTAACTTCATATTCACCGCCATTGCTCACATTGCTGATTGAAATTGCCTTAAATCGTGGGTTCACACTGCTGAGTTTGGTGCCATAGAGGGTGAAGTCAGCCTCTATAAGCATCTTGAGATCATCGGCGGTAACCGACTCGCTAGGCTCTATCTCCACCCAGATGCTTTGGTCGTAATCCCAGGATTGGAGTACATCGCTATGCACTCCGTCGGTTATCACTTTCGAGAAGTCGATGTATCCACGGCTGTTGACGCTCTTATTGTTGTAGTCGTTGTTGCCCTTGGCGAAGAGTGTGCCTTTCACGCGGCTGTACCACACGCCCCGCAGGGTGAGCGATGAGTTTTCACCGTCAGGCTCGTTCTCGATAACGTCGATATTGCCGCCAATGCGGTAGAGCAGACCCAAATAGTCGTAGCAGCCGTGATTCTCCCAAGTGAGGTTTCCGGTTTGGCGCTTGTTGGTGGCGTGTGAGTCGGTTACGCCATTGTTAAAGAGGATACCCTCGGCATCGCTCACGTCATAGTTGGAGAGATCGGCGAGATACACGGGGTGTCCCTCGTCGTCATAACCCACTTTCACCATCTGTATGCCGGGCCATTCGATGCCTGGCACGCTCCACACGTAGCAATACACGTTGTCATCGCCCCAGCCCTTGATGTCGGTGTAATAAACGTAGTTGCCGTCGCGGAAGGTAGAGCACAGGGCCTTTTGCTTGGCACTGCTCTCGTAGGTGCGTGTCACGTCAATCATCTCACCGTTGTCACGGCTCTGGTTGTTGGCATCGAGAGTAGCGTCGAAGTCGGGTGTCCACACATACCATAGCTCGCCAGCGTTCTGATTTATCTCTTCCGACTCATAGTGAGCGAAGAAATTGTAAACATCTTTATTACTCTCATAAGTGGGATATTCGTTAAGAGGTTCGCCATATCCAAACCTGATGGTGGCAGTACTGCGGTCGCAGTACCAAGTGTACCACTCGGTGCCATCTTCGGCGGTGACGATATATACATCGGGGTTGCCGTTAAGACCATTCTCCATGTAAAGGTAGCGAGAGTTGTCGTAGTTGGCGAGGATACCATCGGTCCATGCCACCGAGCCGATCCATGCGCTTTCGAGCGATGTTCCCCACCAGGTAGTGCCAAGATTGGTGGTGTTGGTCCAATTGTCGGCATCTTGCACTTTGGTATCGATACCAAGCACATTGTTGTCGTTAATAGGAGGTGTGTTGCGGTTCTTTTGCAGGTGGATGATAGTGCCTCGGCCGGTCTTGTTGGCAAGGCGGCTCTCGAGCGTTTCATTATCAAGCACGATGTAGTTACCACCATCAGCATCAGTCCATTCTAAGTAAACATCGCTGGTGATGGGGTTGTTGTTGTTGTCGTAGTGATGAGTGCCGTCGGTAATGACAACATTCACACCTTCGTTGTATTTGGTCACTGCCATCCAGTAGTACATCTGTCCGTAGAATGAGCTGGGACCGTTCATCTCCACACCGTCGCAGGTGGGCACCTCGGTGCCTTGCACGCGCACGTGAGCCACGATGCGTCGCAGGTTGGCAACTTCGTCACGAGAGTTAAGCTCCACATACTGCTCGCCATCCCAGTAGTAATACACGTCGCCATTGCCATTGAGCATACCGCTGGGGACAACGGTCTTGTCGTTGTTATGGTAGAACTGGAAGGTGATGGGGGTGTTGTTAGAAGGAACGGCAAATTTGTACCAACCCAATGTTCCTGTGCCCAAGCCCGAGCCGTCACCCGCCTGGCTCAAGCCGCTGTGTCCGCCCACTGTCTCGTCGAGAATCTGAATGGGGTTGCCGGGCTGCTCGCCGTTAAACTCCACATCGTTGTTGTCCTTAACATAAATGTAAGGACGGGTGTAGTCATAGACGTAGATGGTGGGGCCGTCGAAAGCCTCAAGCTTGAACTTGTTGTTGGCGCGGTCATAGAAAAACTCGTAGGTGCCGCTGCCGTTGTCGGGAATAATGGTCCAGCCCTTGTCGCTCTCGCCTACTGGGGCTGCATCAACCCACACACCGAGGTAGTTGGTGCTGCCGTCAATCCAGAAATTGCTACCACCTGTCGCACCAATCATATACTGCTGAGTAGTCTCCCAGGTAGTGCCAAAGCCAGTGGTGAGCATGAAGAGACCGGCTCCCGTGCGGTCGGTGTAGCCGGGCATATTCAAGATGTCATAAACACCATAATAGTTGATACCGTCGCTGGTGGTGAGTTCGGGGTTGGTGTAGGAGTAGAGCCAAGTGTGCTGCTTGCCCACCGAGCCAAAGAGGTAGATGTTGGCATACTTGATGGTGTATTCGGCGGTAGCTACAGCGCTCACATTGGTGCCATCGACTGTCACGGCTTTGAATGTGAAGTTGTCCTCATGGTGCAGCGGAATGGGAGCAGTATATGCCATGCGGGTCGAACTGGTCTCGGGGTCGCTGCCATCGGTGGTGTAGTATATAGTGCCGCTGGCTGCGGTAATTGTCACATTCTGGTTGCAGTCGTAAGTACCTGCAGCAGGTGAGAATACAGGAGTAGTAGCAAAGAGTGGTGTAAGAGTGGCTGTAGGTGTCTCTGCCTCCTCCACATAGGTAATAGTGAGAGTGTAATCACCAGCTCCATATTGTGGGCTTACGGTGATATTGGCTCCGCTAGGAATCCACGTCTCGTTGTTGCCGCTTTTCTTCTTAACCTTAAAGGCAATGGTAGCATCTGAAGCGAGGGTGATAGGGCTCTTTGTCCAAGTCCATGTTGTGCCGTTAGCTGTCATCAGCTGCGAGTCGCCAATACTCCATCCGCTGGGGAACACGTCAGTAGGCTCGCCCACTACATAGTAGCTATCGGGAATAACCTCTATCAAGTTGAGAGTACCCACTGGCACGTCGCCAACGGTATAGGTCACGGTTAGAGTGTAAATGCCGTTTTGGTCGGCTGTGCAAGTGATGTTGCTACCGTTGTCGCCAATCCACTCGCTGCCATTTTTCACCACTTTAAACTCAACGGCATCGCCTTGCGAGAGTGTTGCCTGTCCCGAAGTCCAAGTGTAGTTGGTGTCATCGGTAGTAGTCATCACGTTATCATTATTATCCCAAGAACTGCTGCCAAAGAACGCCTCAAGACTACCGCGCACGTAATACACATCAGGGGTAGTCTGCACTGCGGTAGCGGTGGCAGTGACGGCATTGGTGCTGCTGTTGAAGGTAATGGTCACATTGTAGGTGCCGTTACTGGGAATGGCAAGTTGATAATTGTTATCGGGATAGGATGTTGTCCATCCGTGATTCTTGCACACCTTAAACTCTATTGTGCCAGATGATAATTCCACGTTCTCCTTTGACCATGTGTAGTTCATATCATCGGTGGTGGTCATATCATTGGCAGTATTGCCTGTGTCCCAAGTGGTTCCAAACAATGCTGCACTTCCGCCGGCAACAGTCCATGTGGCAGGCGCATTCTCATCGGTGACATCAGTTGCACTGGTTCCACCGGAATATTCCAAATACACATCGCTGGATGCCGACAGATTGCCAGTTTGTGAGCCACTTCCATTATTTAGGATATACATAGTGGAATTAGCTGAGATGGGAATCACATACCAAGTTTTGTTGTTGATAGTGGTTGTACTTAAGTTTCTAAAGTAGATTTATGCTACCTCCCGGCTACATAAAGCTGCCGC
>ERZ842401.5228-NODE-5228-length-14523-cov-12.638582_pt1 | contig 14523 bp, 1 predicted proteins | sample MGYA00521270_ERZ842401 | MGnify/ENA primary metagenome ERZ842401 (study PRJEB31892, sample SAMEA3878208) | bioreactor metagenome | biome: Moose rumen | place: Sweden | collected 2011-10 | study: EMG produced TPA metagenomics assembly of the PRJEB12797 data set...
TTTCCCTACACGACGCTCTTCCGATCTTTATATATTATTAATAACATTTGTTAAAAATTATATAAATATTAATAAATAAAAAAAATATATATTTATTTTGAATTTTTTGCAAAATCATCATAATCATCAATAGTGATTTTAATATCATTTTCATCGATAAAGCTTTGACCATTGACATCAATATTAATCATTTTAAATTCAAAGTATCCAATAGGTTCTTCATTATAATATTTATTCACCATTACATTTCCTGTATTTCCATATATATAAATTTTAACACTTTGATTTTCTTTCTTAAAATCTTCCTTATTTTCTTCCAACATTTCTTCATATTTTTTTTCTTCTTCAGTTTTTTCCTTTTTTTCTTCCTCTTCTTTTTTTTCTTCTTCCTCTTTTTCTTTTTCTTCTGATTCTTTTTCCTCTTCTTTTTCCTCCTCTTTTTCTTCTTCCTCTTCTTCCTCTTCTTCTTCTTGGTTAGCAGGGTCATCATCATTTTCGAATCTTTTAACGGTATAAGAAATACCGACAATATTTAATTTTTGTTTAACATTGCTCTCCATATTATTAAAAATTAAATGTTTATTTGTTGGATCAATTGTTGCATTATTTAATATAAGTCCATCAACCCATATTATTTCATTGTGATATATAGTATTATAATAATTAAATTCTTTTTCATTATTGGCTAAATCTTCATATGTTGCATATCTTGTCGTAATGAATTTTAAATTTATCATTTCAGGAGTTACTTTAGCATAGTCATTTTCTCCATAATATTTTTGACAAAAATGCATTTTAATACAATATATAAATAATTGAATATTGGTGAAAAGAGGTAAATGGAAATAATTCATATTTCCTTCTCTAAGCCATGTTTTGAAAAGTGAAATACGATTAAATAAAACTGCTTTATATAAACTGAATTTAATATTCGTATTGTAATTTTTTATTTCGTAGAAAATATTTAATTCTTTTGGAACTTTATTTTCTCCTAAAATTTTAAACACATTTAAATGATATTCATCATATGCATAAGTTCCATTTAACATACCTAATAAAATATTTAATTCTTTATTTAATTCATTTAATCGCTTATTAAAGTCAATTATTTCATATAATAATATTTCATCAAAAGAATTGAAAAATAATCCGAATTTATTTCTTTTAAATAATGCAGGATTGATATCATTTTCTTTTCCTTCAACATCGACTATATCTTCACGACGTATATATGGTATATTTTCTGGTATTGATTCTTTAAATTTATTAAGAATTGTACTTAATTTTGTATAGTCAGTTTCATCTATGGATTTATTTGGTATTTCAATATTTTGATTATAATCAGTTACACTTATTATATTTTTAAAAATGTTTTCAGTATATTTTTCACTTTTGTTTTTTAATGTTTCGACGGTTTGTCCTGGTAATAAATTTTCATACTCTTCTGAGAAGAAATGATTAAAAGCTCGATATACATCGTTAAAGACTAAATCGGTATGATTATTTCGAATACTTATTTTAATATTTGAAAGGTCTAAATAAAAATCTGTTGACATAAATGTTTTAAAATTAAATATATAATTGACTAATTTATTTACTTTATTTTCTTCACTTTTTTCCATTTGTCTATTAAAAACAAAAATGGTATTTAAAACATTTATAAATGTAGTATAATTATATCCAGTGGTATTTTCTAAATTCATAAATTCGTTTTTATATTTTTCTTCTGTATAATTTTCTCCTTCTAAATAAGTAATAATGAATTTGCACAAAACGTAAAAATCTTTTTTACCGAAACTAAATGGATTTTTCATTTCTAGACTTTCCAAGACAGAAAAAAGAACTATATATGAATAAATCAATTTTCTTAAAAAGAGTCTGAAAAATTGAAGAGGTGAATTAATTATAAGAGAGAATATTTGTAAAGGCATTTTACTTACCATAGTAAGAACTCTATCTTTAACTGAAATGAATTTATTTTTTGTACCATATAATTTAATTTGATTAATATTAGCATCATTTTCATATATTAAATTATCATTAAGCACGCGACATTCTTCATATATGATTTTATTATGGATAAATTCATTTTGATTGCATATTAACACAAATTTAAAATTGGATGAAATTTCATCTGGTTTTGCTTGCATTATTTCCTTAAGTAATTCATTAAAAATATTTCCTAATAAGTGTGCATTTTTTATTATAATAACACCCCCAGTTTTTATTGCTGTTCGAATATATTCAAAATCTTGCCCAGTTATATCAGTATTATTTTCTAAAATTATTTCTTTATATTTTATTTCGGTTAGCATCGTAATAACTTGGCCTTGCTCTGATTTTTGTTGTTGACCAGCTGCATTGCCTTGAGTTTCAGTTTGTTCTATCTTATCTTTACTTTCTTCCTTTTTTGGATTATTAGATAAATCTGTTGGCGATTTCGGGTTTTTATTATTATTCGAAGGCTGATTTTTATTATTTCCTTCGGTATTTTCAGTTTTCATGTTACTATTTGAAGAAAACATTTTTAGATAGCAATATTCATATAAAATTTTATCATATATATTCATATTATTACTTGGTGCTATCAATACTAAAGCACGATCTTTATAAGGAACAAAGTTCTTGAAAGCTTTGGTTATATCTAAATCTTCAATTTGTGTTTTAATCATATGAGAATAATATTCTTTTTCTTTTTTGCTATTTTTTTCCAAGAAAATAATATCTTCATATTGTGGATTCGAATTATAATTCATCAAATTATTTCTCAAAAATATTTGTATCAAAAATTCTCTTTTTTGTGGTTTGATGATATAGAAAAAAACAAATTTAATAAACGGACTCATATATTTTTCTAAATCTTCATCAGGGAAGACTAAATTATTTAAGTAATAATTATTCGATAAATCAGTCAAACTATCTTCTAAATATTTACCCCATAAATCTTTATTTTTTTCAATATTATCTAAAATATCTTGAAATAATAGACCAGATATCGAATTTAATTTTTTTAAAATTGACCATTGTTTATCATCTATATTATTAATAGGAGATGTTTCTATCTCATTTTCTTCGAAACATTCTTCGAATTTATTATCGAATAAATGACAATTTAAAAATATTTGTTTAAATGGTACAGGAACTTTACTTTCTAAACTGACATTAAGAAACGCAAAGAATAATAATAGACTTTCTTTTATTTCTTTATTTGTATAAATTTGATTTATTTTATTATACAAAAATAATATCAAAGATTTTACGTCTTTATCCCCATTATAAATATATAATTCTTTTAATACTGGATTCACACGTTCCAAAACACTTTGGGGGGTCTCCTCCTGATTTTCACCTTCCATGCCTTCGATACCTTCTATACCCTCTAAACCTTCAATAAGTTCATCTTCTTCGTATTCTTCTTCTTCGACGTTTTCTGTTTTTTCGGTACCTTCTTCCTTTTTTGCCATTAATGTTGAACGTCTTCGACTTATTCTTCGTTGAGAAGTAAATTCATCTTCTTCTTCTAAACGTTTTAGTTGAGTGAATGTTTTTATATCGTTATTAATTAATTGCTTTTCTTTGAGATAATCATTTAATAATTTAATTAAGTAATTTCTTTGGAATAAAAATGATGTTTGGAAAAAACAAAATTTATATAAAGTTTTAAATATTTTTGCACTATCAGAACATAATTTGATATAATTATCAATTAAACCTTGTTTTTGCTTTTTGATTTTATTCTCCACAATTTCTATCATTTTTTCACAAGTGGAATGCAATGTACATTCACCTTTATATTTTTCATTAAGAGCTTCTGTATTTACTAATTTTTCAATATTTCCACTTAAATCAAATTGTAATATTGTTTTTATCATTCTTTTCTCTGCATCTATTTTTTTCAAAGTCTGTTTCACTTTTTCATTTCTGAATTTTTTAAATCCATTAAAAGCTAATTCATTTCTCATTTTTGATATATCTAAAAATATTCTTTCTTTTAATTCTTCTTTCGGTAAATTGAAATTTATAAAAATTAATGAGAACCACATATTATTATCAATTTTCATCATTTTATCACCATAAATATTTTTGAATAAAAATAAACGGAATTTTTCATTTATTTCATATTCATGTTCTTCGAATTTTATTAATCTTTTTGAATTTGATATAATTATTTTCTGATTAATAAGATTCGAAAATAGATAATAAGGTTTATTAATATCTACTATATTATTAATAAATAAATTATTTCCAACTTTTAAAGAATTTTCAACTTTTTCTTTGAAATCATTTGATTGCTCAGTGTAATTGCTATAATTTAAATAAGTGAAATTTTTAATTTTATCAAATTCCAGAAATTCCTGAACGATTTCATTAGCACTTTGCATATAATCTAAAATAAGCGGAACTCGATTTTTAGCCATATGTAAAAATATGAAATTTTCTTTAATGAAGTCATTATATATTCCACTACTTGTAAACAATTCTTTATCTTGACCAGTAATATCTAAAATATCGAACATTAATTCGGAGAAATTAATATTCTTAATTTGCTCTTCTTGATTTTCTATTTTATTTACTTCATCTAAAGTAGTATTAATACTTTGCAATAAAAAGCTTTTTAATTTATCTCTATAATGGAAATTTAATACAGGAGCAAAGGATAAATAGGATGCAATATATACCATATAAAAGTCAAAATTTTTTAATAAATTTAAATTGTATTCACGCTTTTGGTCATATATAGGCTTTTTTGAATTTGTTAAATTGATAAATGTTTCATAAGCTTTAATTAAATTTTTTATTTTATCTATTTGAGCTTGGGAATTTGCTTTACTTATTTCATAATTTGAAATTTTTGATTCGATATTAATTATTTCATTTTCTAAATTTTTATAATCATTTAAATATTTATTTAATAATACTTGATGTCCTTCGATTTTTTTTTCGAGTTCGCCAATTTCATTAACTAATTCTAAATTATCATCGTATATTTTGTTATATTTATTTATTCTATTAAAATATTCGCATACTGGTCCTGCTATTTTATACGGTTTATTAAATTTATCATTTCCTCCGAAGTCAGGATTTGATACTATTAATTTAACAATTTCTTTATATTTATCTTGTGGCTTAGTATAATCGATATTTGCTAATTTTTTGAAATGCTTTAATGCGATAGTTTTTTTAATGTATTCAAAATCTTCATAATTTGATTCACCTATTAATTCAAATGCTTTAGTTAATAATAATTTCCCGAAAGGGAAATTTTCCCAGGCATTTTTACAATCTAATATATCTTTTTCGTTTATTTTTGCTAAATTATTTCCGTGTTTTCGTATTGATTCTTTTATGTTCTTTAATGCTTCTTCAAGTTGTCCTTTTTTCTTTATTAGTAAATCTTTAGCTTGATTCATTGGTTTTTCTTCCTCACTTCTTTTTAATTTTATTTTATTTTTTTCTACGTTTTTTTCATTTATTATTTTTCTATTTTCTTCTATTAATTTCTCGTTTGCTTCTTTTTGAGGATTTATTTTTTCAATGTCTAATTCTTTTTCTTTGATTGATTCAGAAGCTTTTTTCATATTGTTTTCAATTTTTTCATAGAATTCTTTATTTTTTAAGAGAACATTTTTGAATTTTTGGTAATTTTGTGATATATAATTACATAAATATAAATAATGTCTTTGATTAATAGTAAGATCAATATTTATTTTACGGCTGAATTCTTCATATAACAATTTTACAAAATTAAAAATATCAATTAATAACTTAGTTAAATTATTACTTATTAGACAATCATTTTTATCGAAAATAGTATTAGATAATATAGATAAATTATTTTCGGTATATTCACTTATATATATAACATCACTTTTTGCAGTAATTATCGGATAATTTAAAAATAGTCTATTATATGTATAACTATTTGGATTAACAGTTATAATAATATGTAAATTTTTTTGTAATCGTTCACTTATTTCTTCCAAAGATAAATTAACACTTGCATATTCCGTGTTGGCCACTTTTAAAAAATTTGTAAATTTAATCAAAATTTGATTTACGTCTAATAAATTAGATATATCATCTAATATATATAATTTATCAGTATCTGAAGCGTTTTCGAAGAGTTCTTGAGGAAATATTAAAAAAATTTTTTTATCATTATAAGCTACTTCTCGCAAAGTTTTTATTATTGTTTCTTGATTGAAAGCAGTAAGTCCCTTATTCAATAATAAATTAATATTCGCATCGACATAATTATATTTCAATATATATAAAGATATTTTCACGAGTAATTCTTTTCCTACAAAGTCTTTACCTATTACAATTAAATTTGGTTGTTCAGCATTTAATAAATTCATAATTCTAATTATATGATTTATCATTTGACCATAATTTTCATTTATTAAATATTGAATTTCCTCTGTGCCTTTGGCTCCTCCATCATAATAATAGTTAGAATAAAAATTTTTTAATTTTTCAATAATGAAATTTTTAATCGTTTTCTTTTCTTTAATATATACATATTCCATATCTTTTGGATTTATAAATTTCTGTTCTTTATTTTCCTCATAAACATCCACAAAATTCTTGAAATAAATATAATTTTCATCAATATCAATATTATCAAAGACTTTATTATCTAATTTATCTTGTTTAAATGATGAATTATAGGCTTCGATAACGCTTTCTCTAAATATTTCTTTATCCATTTTTCTATTTAATCTATTTGTATATAAAGAATATATTTCATACAAAAATAATTTTTTTAAATATTCAGGATATTCACTCGTTCCTCTGAATAAAAACATATTAAATTTTTGGACGATTTTTGATACGTCTCTCATACTAAAATTATAATGCAAATTATTATAAGTAGGACTTATATTTGTCTTTATTGCTTCATTTAATTTAAATAAAACAGATAAATATTGATTCGCGGTGATATTTGAAGTATTTGGAATATATGTTCTTAAATGGAATTCAAGTGTTGGTTTATATATACTTGGGAAATTCGGTTGAGGTAAATTTAAACTTATTATAGTGAATGTATTTATGAAACGACAAAAATCATCTAATTTATTTTGATATTCATATTTTGAATTGCATTCTCTTTCTGTTATAACATTCATCATTGAAAGTGTTGTATTGCAATAATTTCCTGTGGCAATGATATTAAAATCTCTATAATATTTCATTAAATTATTTTTAGGGTCATAATAAGCTTTGGTATTTAATAAATCTCTTATATACTCATTTAATTTATTAGTTCTTTCATTCATATGTATATCATCAATAAAAACTACTGTTTTTCTCAAATATTTATCTCCAAAAATTTTTCTTGAAATCTTATCCATATTTTTATTAATATTTTCTTCTAATTCTTCTGTGGTAAATTTATAAGTAACATTTAAACTTATTGTTTTAATTTCACCTTCATTATTTTCTAATTCATTCAAACATTTATTAATTATCATAGTTTTACCATTGCAAGGTTTTCCTACAACTAACATTGGGACTTGTTCACTTAATAATCTTGTTATGTTATATTGATAACTTATATTTTCTATTGTGTTTACAAAAATGTGATTGTAATAAAATATTGTATTTTTCGGAAAACTGGGAGGGGCATATTTTTCATCCTGTAAAAGTTGAGACCATAGAACAAAGGTATAATTATCTTCTTCTAAATAATAATCAAATATTGGTCCTTTTAAATCGTCTGATTTGAACATATCACCCACTCTTTTTTCTATCTTGTTTCGAATTAAGAAATTTGTTAATAAATTCATAACCCAAGAACTACAATATATAAATATGCATAATGTTTGACGCTTTATTACATCAATTCGTGGGATATAATCTGTATTGCGACGACCTATTTTTATATCAGTGAAATCAAAATCAGGCAAGAAAGCATCAAAAATATTTATTAAATTTTTTATTATATAATTAGGATTGATACAAAAATTGAAGCATTTTAATTTATTAACTTCAATGAAATCAATAATATTATCTCCATAATTTTCAAATAATCCTCTTATATATATTTTTAATTCATCATTTTTTGAAGTTTTATAATTTCTTTCGACATAAGCATAAGCCATATTTAACCAGCTGAAATTTTCACTATCAAATGATATTATTTTTTGTTTTACAACAAAAGAAGGACTTGCATTTGATATGTTGCAAGTTTCATATAAGATTTTTTCTTTGGATAAATTTAAATAATCTGCATCTTTCAAAGTGAAAAAATTATTTGGATCAAATAAATTGACGAGATATGAATACCATAAAGGAGATATAGAGCCATCAAATATTATTGCATTTTGAACATTTTGGCGGATAATTGGAGTATTTTCGATATTATAATTTTCATTTTCATTTGATTCGGGCTTTGCTATTTCTTCTTTTTCTTCTTTTTCTTCTTTTTTTTCTATATTTTCTTCGTTATTTTCGTCTTTTTTTTCTTTTTCTTCTTTTTCTTTTTTGTCTTCGTCTTGATTTTCATTTTTATTTTCTTCTTCTTTTTTATCTTGTTTATTTTCTTCTTTTTCTTTATTTTCATGTTTATTTTCTTCATCATTTTTTTCTTCATTGTTTTCTTCTTTTTTTTCTTCTTTAATCTCTTGTTGATTAATTTCAATTTTTCTATCAATATTTTTTTCTTCTTTGTATTCAAATTTTGGTATTACTTCATTTCTTGCACTTGACATTGCTTTATATTGGTGTTGTAATTCACTAATATTTTGTTTATTTTGAAATAAGAATATCATATTTTTAAAAAAGACATTATTTACTTGATATTTAACTCTAAGATCATCTTTGATAAATATTTGGTCATATTCTTTCGAATTTTGATATATCTTTACATAATTAAATACGGGGAATTTTTCATTATCGATTTTATTTAATTTAACAGAAATTTCTCTCAAACAAGTAATAGCATTTGTTTTCCCAGTTAATGCCGGTCCTAATAAAACATATGAATTATTTTTGTCGAAATTATTATATATTGCTTTTATTTTTTCTTTATAATTATCATTACCAAATGAAAATTTAGATAAGACTTCGTTATATATTGCATCATATTCTAATTCTTTAGGATCTAAATTTAATTTCTGATCTTCCATTAAATGTCTTTGTTCTTCGTGATGTTTTAATGTTTTTAATTTTTTCAAATTTTTCGCCTCTTTTTCTTTTGCTTCCAAATCGAATAAAATTATTCTTAATAAAGTATCCACTTCATCTTTGTATTCTTTATATTTTTCCAGGAAGGGGTATAATTTTTCGGTTAAAAAGTTTTTGACGATGTCATATATTGATTTACGTGTTAAATTGTTTATATTTGCTATTAGATTGTTTTTAATATGGTCATAAAATAGTGGAATTATTTTTTCTTTTAAATTATTTTTATTAAGGAATGTACGTGATTCTAAACTTTCTAATATAAAAATTATTTTTTTGCAAATTTCATCATTTCTTGGCACTGTATAAGCAGTTATTACTAATTTCAAATAATGTTTTAAATCTATTTCATTTATACCAATAGTTCTAAAATTATTTTTCATGCAATATGGAATGATCATATCGAAATTACTCGTATTATCGATATTATAAGACAAAAATACATTAAATTTTTTATTATTGATAATATATTTTTCTCCATCGATATCATTATAAAAACCTTCTTCTTGTTTACTATATAATAATCTTGCAACTTCACTTATTCTATTCACAATTATTTTTAAATTCTCCAATTGCATTAATTCAGCATTTTTAATACATAATAAATTGCCACTGTTCATATTAGCAAATAATAAATTATTTAATCCATTCAAACTAAAATTAGAATTTGCCGTGAAATAAAACACATTTCTTCCTAAAATATTCGAAACCATTGATAACGTTTCTTTTTTAAAATAACTTTGATTATTATATAAAACAAAACTCTTATGCATATATAATGAGTATAAAATACACAAAAAAGTTTTTTCTGTTTGCGGCATGGTGAAAAAGTCACTATATAATCCGACATATTCATTTCCGTATTCGAAATTAAAATTAATTAATCTTATATTTACATAATCCACATCGATTTTAATTTGTAATACTTTTGTATAAGTATATTCAGTTACTTTGTATACATCTTCTCTTAATAAATTTTCTAATGAATTTAAAATATAATCAAATATTGTCAAAAAAGTTATTATAAGTCTATTTTTTATAGGAGTGTTTTCTTTATCTTTTAACATATTAATAAATTTAATTTTCCATTCGTCTTTTATTTCATTATAAAAATCGAACATTTTATCGAAAGCGTCATTTTCTTTTTCTAAAGTTTTTTCTAAATAGTAATATATTATGTGATAAAAACAGATAAAATATAATTGATATAAAGCATCATCTTTTTTAAATAAATCTAAAATTAAATCTTTAGCGTTAATATTCGAATCTTTTGATTTTATTGCATTATCAAACGATTTCTTAAATGATTTAAGGAAATCTTTTATTTTTTTATTCATACCTAATTGCACACATTCAATTCCATCTTTCAATGCTCGTGAAGCCTTTGCATATTTTAAAGTTACTTTTTCGTCGAAAATTTTTGTCGTCATTGTTAATTTTTCATCGTTTTCTTTTCCGGGATTTATTTCTTTTATATACAGGAAAACTTTTTTTAGAAGTAATTCTCTTATTTCATATGAATCTTTAAGTTCTATTAGTAATATTAAATCATCGTCGTTTAATAAATAATATTCTTGACATTCTCTTCTTCTTCTATCTAAATATAAATGTATCGATTTATAATTTGTTTCATAATTATTTATTAAAGTCTTTAAATTGCTTATGATTCTTTCATGAGCATAATCAATATATTTTCCTAAATTACCATTATCTTTAAAAAGCTTTGTTAAATTCTTAGTGAGATTTTCACTCATTAATTTCTTAAATTCACTCGGAAATTCTTTGCTAAATTCTGTATTTAATAATAATGTATCTGTTCTAAATGTGTATATTTGATAATCTAAAAATACTTCAAGAAAATATTGATATTTATATATATTATTAATTAATTTTGTTATTTCTACACTTCTTACTGCAACATATGGATTCAACATTTCCTTATTAAGTACTGCTAAAAGTGTTTGTATAAATTCTTGTTCTCGATCAAATTGGTCGAATTCAATTATATATTTTGAAGTTCCTTTTTCATCAACTTTTAATTTGAATGGAATATGATGCGAAGTAAATTTAGATAAATGCTCACTATATAATAATTTAATTCTATTTTCCTCATTGGCTCTTTTATTTAATTCATCTAAAGTTGGTATTTGATTGAATAAATCCCTTATATTAATTATCTTTTCTAAAGTAAATGATAAATCATTAAAATCAATTGATGTTAAATCAAAAGCTGCTTTTAATAAATCTTTTAAATAATCAACTTTTTGAATATTTTCATTATGAATAATAGATAAAATATGTGCATATTTTTCATAAGTTAAAACCTTATTAAGAAATTCTTTAGAAACTGGTGAATTATCTAAATCTTTAGTTGCAACAATGCATAATTCTTTCCAATGTTTTATTTTTTCTTGCATTTCATCCACTTTTATTTCCATAATTTGCAATTTTTCCCATCCTCTGGTCATTTCTTGGAATTCAGCTAAATTTTTCCAAATATTTTTTTTCAAATCATATTCGTAAGAAACTAGATCTAAATTTTCGAAATTGGATCTATCATGAGATTCCATTTCTATATCGATTTCTTGTTGTTGGAAAATTTTTTTATTTTCACTCGCTTTTGATATAAGCATAGATTTATCTTCTAAGAATAATAAAGGACCTAAAGTATCTTCATTATAATTATTAATTTGATCCTCATTTAATTCATCATGAATTTTATTAAGCATTTCATCATATTTTTTTATTTTTACCATTAATTCAATTCTATAACTTTTAATATTTTGATCAATGAAATAAATCATTGAGTCCAAAAATCTTTCATATTTCGTCCTTATACTGACTAAATGTTCATATTTTTTCCTATCAAAATCTTCCAATTTAATTTCTTTATAATTATTAATGATAGCATTGATTTCATTAATTTCGTCCATTTGATCTTCGACATTTTGTCTTTTTTCAGTGCATACATCTACACCTTTTTTTAATTTAATGAAAGATTCGACATCTCCTTGTCCTACTTGTATATTTATTTTATTATAACTTTCATCAATTTGTTCACTAAGTTCTAATACACGACGAACTAATATTTTTGGAATTATATGAAATATTTTATTTAAACACGCGGTAGGTACTCCTATTATTTGATTAAGGAAATCTTCTAAATGAAATTCGAATAAACCGATATTTTCTTTTTTTTTCAATTTTTTTACTACTTCATCTTCTGATTTGAAACTATTTATATAATCATTTATTTGAGTATGATCAGCTTCTTTTTCGACTTTTGAAAAATTAATTTTATTAAATTTATTATAATTAGCCAATGAGGGTGATAATTCATTGGCCTTTACATCTAAGGCATTTCGACAATTATCAAAAGAGCCTTTAATTGAATTATTTAAATCAAGATAAATATCATCTTCTCTTATTCGACCAGATAATGACCCATTTTGGTCAACACTTACTTCAAAAACTTCCTCGAAACAAACCATATATTGAGGAAATTCCTGTGGGTCTATGAAATTTTTTATTTTTATTACGGTTGATATATTACCTTGAATAAAATGCTCGAATATTGAATCACCTATAAGTTCTATTGAAGGCGCGTAACTTATTTTTCCGTTAAGATTTACAACAATTGTAGTTATCAAAGGATTATCTACCCAACCATTTACATATGAGTCATACAAGCGTTTAAATCGCTTGTCTAAAATTTGTAATGAATTTATTATTAAATGATATTTTGTATCATTAAATAAAAAATCTATTAAACGTATAAATTTTAATAATTTTTTAAAATGACGCTTTCTAGTCGCATCTTGCGCATAAGGAATAGCATCTTTCAAAAATGATTTTAAATTATTTCTTTCTTCCTTTTTAGTGTCGACAACACCATTTTTTTTATCTTTTTCAGATAATTTTGTTTTCGCAGGGTCTTCTTCCCCGTTTTCTTCATAGGGGTCTTCCAATGTAATATTTTTTTCTTTTTTAAATTGTTTATATGACTGATTGCATGCCGTTGATAAAAGTTTTTTTATTTTGACACGGAATGCATCCAATTTTTTATCGTTTAATTTGAGAGCGTCTAAATAAATAGCAGTAAATCTATTTAAATAAACTGGTTGTGTAATGCTTAATTTAAATAAATCATAAGCAGTCATATCTTTAAATATACGCCTTATTTCTAGAACACCATTTAATAAATTTTTATCTACATAAAATGATTTTTTCTTTAATTTTTCAGTATAATAGACTCTTTTCTTTTTTCGATAATAACGCTTCCATAATCCGAACAAGCCTGCATTTTTGAAATTTTTAAACAAAGGAATACTTAGTAATTTTTTATATTTGACATAATTATTGGTCCATTCAGCAATACTAAATAAATGTGGGACTCCTTTTTGGTATTGAATTATTGTGTTTTTAGATATAGTTATATATTCTATATTTTTACTAATTACATTATTCATTAATTTATTCGATGCCATTTTACCAAAATCAATTTTCATTCTTTTATTAATATCCTGATATGAACAAAGCACAAAGTCAACAGGTCCTCCCACTCTTTTGGCATAAAGGAAATCATTATCTTTTAAAAATAAATGTTGTTTAAATGTTGAAAAATCAATAAGTTCCAGTTTACGCAATTCCGGTTTTAATAAATTTAATTTTTTAGGTCTTGGCTTTGTTGTTCCTCTGATGACAATATCTGTTTCGGGTACTTGTTGATATAAAACCATTTCGCCCTTTTTTTCTTCGCTTTTTTTCTCAAATGATACTACACTTGAACTTCGCTTAATTTGTCTACTAAAAGAAGGATTCTTTTCCAATTTATTAAACATTTCTCCAACTAAATTAGGTTCTTCCATTATATGTTTTTTTGTGAGAGTTTTTAATTTTATTTTTTCTAATAAGCTCAATTGATCATGTGGTTTTTCTGATATTGTTTTAATATCTAATTTTTCTACTTTGATTAACTTCTTTCTGTCTATTAAAGAAGGTAAATTAACATATTCTCCAATATCTTTAGGAATATTTTTTTTTGTGTTCCAATTTTGCATTATTACTGTACCATTCATTCCTTTAAAAATGTCAGGAACTGATTTACTTGAAAGCAAAGCTTTCTCCACTGAAGCAAAACGTTTAACTTCTTTTTGGCGAATAGGAATTAACTTTTTCCTATGTTCGTTAATTTCTAGAATTGGATTTAAGTAGAGCTTATCTAATATTTCATTATTATTCATTTTTATTTAGTTATATTTTATTTAATATAAAAATTCAATATTTAAATTTAATTTTAATTAAATATTCATATTTAATAAAATCTATGCAATGGGG
>ERZ842401.5229-NODE-5229-length-14522-cov-9.701873_pt1 | contig 14522 bp, 14 predicted proteins | sample MGYA00521270_ERZ842401 | MGnify/ENA primary metagenome ERZ842401 (study PRJEB31892, sample SAMEA3878208) | bioreactor metagenome | biome: Moose rumen | place: Sweden | collected 2011-10 | study: EMG produced TPA metagenomics assembly of the PRJEB12797 data set...
CCATCCGAACAACCTGAAACAACCGTGTTAGTGATGGTTGAGTGATGGTTTGTGAGGGTTGCCTACACGGGTTAACCTTCAAATTATCAGTAAGTTATATGCAAAAGTGATGGTTATGGCTATATTTAAACAAAAATCAAATTTTTCATCATTCCATGTCAAAAGCGTGTAGGGAGTTCTAACTTTTTTGATAATTTTTTTTGTAAGTTCCTTATGCTACATTATTCAGCCAAAGCGAAGTCGAGTTGGCGTTTCTCGATATTCGCACGAGCCACCTTGATACGGATGGGGTCACCCAACTGGTACTTATGGTGACGGCGGCGTCCCACAAGACAGTAGTTTCTCTCGTCGAAGTCGTAGTAGTCATCGTCAAGGTCACGCATAGGCACCATACCCTCACAATGGTTATCGTCAATCTCACAATAGATACCATACGACTGGATGCCACTGATATGGGCATCATAAGTCTCCCCTAACTTATCAGCCATGAACTCCACCATCTTGTATTTGATAGAGTCACGCTCTGCCTGCTGTGCCACCAGTTCCATATCGGAACAATGCTCACAGAGTTCCTCGTATTTCTGCTGGTTAGCACTCCTGGCACCATCTTGGTACTTCGTCAGCAGACGGTGCACCATCGTATCGGGATAGCGACGGATAGGAGAGGTGAAATGGGTATAGTAGTCGAAGGCAAGTCCATAGTGTCCGATGTTATGCGTGGAGTATTTCGCCTTCATCATGGCACGCAAGGCAACGGTCTCGATGAGTTTCTGCTCTTTCTTACCCTGACAACCGTCCATCAAGGCATTGAGACTCTTCGAGATGGCACCTCTTGTACCAGACGTCTTCATCTTATAGCCAAACTTCATCACGAACTCACGCAACGTCTCCAGTTTCGTGGGATCGGGTTGGTCGTGGATACGATAGGGCAGCGTCTTTGCCTTGGTGCCCTTCTTCACCTTGCCCACGCTCTCTGCGACAAACTTATTGGCAAGGAGCATGAACTCCTCAATGAGTTGGGTAGCGTCTGTCGACTTCTTGAAATAAGCACGGATGGGCTTTCCGTCCTTGTCGATATCGAAATGCAACTCCTCCCGATCGAACTTCACGGCACCCCCTTTGAAACGCCGCTCACGCAGTTTCTTGGCAAGGCGGTCGAGGACTTTCAGATTCTCGGAGTACTCAGAGGGCTCGGAGTTCTCTGATTTCTTTGAGGTCAAGATATCCTGTACCTCCTCGTAGGCATAACGGCGGTTACTCTTGATAACGGTATGGGCAATATGCCCTTTCTGGATGTTTGCCTCCTCGTCAAGGGTGACGATGACGGAATAGGTCAGTTTCTCCTCGTCAGGACGCAGGGAGCAGATAAAGTTACAAAGTCGCTCGGGCAGCATCGGGATCGTACGGTCGACGAGGTAGATACTCGTGGCACGCTTCACTGCCTCCTTATCGATGATGCTACCTTCCTTCACGTAATGCGACACATCGGCGATATGCACACCGACCTCCCAAAGTCCCTTGCCCGCAGGTCTTATCGATAGCGCGTCATCAAAGTCTTTGGCATCCTTCGGGTCAATAGTACAGGTGAACACATCACGGAAGTCCTCCCTGCGCTTGATCTCCTGCTCTGTGATGCCCGGCTCAATTTTCTCCGCGGCATCCTCAACGGCTTTCGGATATTTATAGGGTAGTCCATATTGGGCGAGAATGGCATGCATCTCCACATTATTGTCACCCTCCTTACCAAGAACGTCAATCACCTCACCCACGATGTTCTTCGATTCCTTTGAGGGCCACTGTGTAATTTTGACGACAGCCTTATCACCTGTCTTTCCGCCCTTTAGTTTCTTCTTAGGAATCAGAATATCATGTACAAAGATGTTTCCCTCGGTAACAAGGAAGGCAAAGTCTTTCTCCACTTTCAACTTACCCACAGCCTGATCCATCTTATGCGACAGGATCTCGACCACCATTGCCTCCTTGATATGTTTCTCACGGCGAGCCATCATCGCAACCCTCACACGGTCACCATTAAGGGCAAACATGGAGTTACGCTCTGAGACGAAGATGGGCTTACCACCATCATCGGGCTGGAAGGAGTTCTTGCCATTCGCCTTACGGATAAACGTACCCTCCTGCACCTGTGTCTTCAGGTTCAGCCGGTAGGAGTTATCGGATGCCTTGGTAAGATAGTCGTCCCATGCCATTTCGTCCATGATGTCGATAGCAAGCATTTTGGCAGGATGGGTGTCGAGTTTCAGGGCACGGAATATCTGCTTGAATGAGAATATCTCATTGGGATTCTCTTGGAAGAAAGTTTGCAGCATCTCCACGAGTTGCTTTTTCGTCAGTCTTTTTCCACCTTTCTTTTTACTCATCGCTTTGTAGTTTTTAGTTTCTTTGTTGCAAAGATACAAAATTATTGAGAATATTTTGTACCTTTGTGCCCAAATTTACAATAATTATGAGAATACTCATCACAGGTGCCAGCGGCTTTATCGGCTCTTTTATGGTGGAGGAAGCCCTAAAAAGGGGTTTTGAGACATGGGCGGCAATCCGCAAGTCAAGTTCCAAGGCTTACTTGCAGGATGAGCGTATCCATTTTATAGAACTCGATTTCTCGTCACAGGTACGGTTGGAGTCACAATTGAAAGGACACCAGTTCGACTATGTGGTACATGCCGCAGGAGCCACCAAATGTCTGCATAAGGAGGACTTCTTCCGTATCAACACAGAAGGTACCCAGCATCTGGTCAATGCCTTGCTGGCACTTCAGATGCCACTCAAGCGTTTCGTCTATATCAGCAGTCTGAGTATCATGGGTGCCATCCGTGAGCAACAGCCCTACGAGGAGATACGTGAGAGCGATGAGGCAAAACCTAATACCGCCTATGGCAAGAGTAAGTTGGAGGCGGAGAAGTGGTTGGAGACACAGTCGATACCTTATATTATATTAAGACCCACTGGTGTCTATGGTCCTCGTGAGCGTGACTATTTCCTGCAGATACAGAGTATCAAGCGCCATATGGACTTTGCCGTGGGCTTCCAGCGTCAGGACATCACCTTTGTCTATGTCACTGATGTGGTACAGGCGATCTTCCTCGCCTTGGAGAAAGGAGCCGTCGGACGCAAGTATTTCCTCTCTGACGGGGAGGTTTATCAGTCGGCGACCTTCAGCGACTTGGTGCATGAGGAGTTAGGTCGCCCCTGGTGGATCCGTGTCACGGCACCTATCTGGCTGTTGCGTATCATCACCTGTGTGGGTGACTGGTGGGGCAGGAAGACGGGTAAGATGTCGGCACTGAACAACGATAAGTTTAACATCCTCCGTCAGCGTAACTGGCGTTGTGATATCCAACCAGCCCGTCAGGAACTGGGTTTTGAGCCGAAAGTCAAACTCGCCGAGGGTGTTCGTCGCAGCATCCGATGGTATCAAGAGAATCACTGGTTATGAGAAGTCTGTGGGCTGTCGAGAAAGTCATCTTCACCTATATCGCCTTCACCATCCTGCTGATGGTCTGTTTCTGGGATAAACAGGTGAACGCCACCCAGATGCTGGTGATGCGCGTGGAGGTGGTGCTCCTCATCATAGCGATGTGGATGCTCTATTGCTGGAAACCTTGTAAACTGACCCGCTTGTTACGGGTGGCGGTCTTGATGATTTCCCTGTCGTGGTTCTACCCCGATACCTATGAGGTCAACAGGGTTCTTCCTAACCTCGACCATATCTTCGCAGGCTTAGAGCAACAGTTGTTTGGTTGTCAGCCCTCCTTGTTATTCTCACAGAAATGTCCTTGGGGATGGTTCTCTGAACTGATGTGTCTGGGCTATGTCAGTTACTTTCCCTTGATGGTGACCATCCTCCTCTATTATTTCTTCTGTCGCTATAAGGAGTTCGGGATGGCATCGTTTGTGCTCATCACCTCCTTCTTCATCTACTACACCATCTTCGTCATCCTCCCCGTCACAGGACCACAGTTCTATTATCTTGCGGCTGGTACCGACAAGATCGCGGCTGGGATTTTCCCGAACCTGACAGACTATTTCCTGACGCATAGTGAGCGTATGGCGGCACCCGGCTGGAGCGACGGCTTCTGGTATCATATGCTGGATATCACCCATGACGCAGGAGAGCGTCCCACGGCGGCTTTCCCCAGTAGTCATGTGGGAGTGACTACCGTCATCATGCTACTTGCCTGTCACACACGCAGCAAGATACTCATCTTCACCATGCTTCCTTTCTATATACTGATGTGTCTTTCCACCGTTTATATCTATGCGCACTATGCCATTGATGCCATAGCGGGACTCCTGACTGGCATCTTGATATATGCGGTACTTCGCTATAGGGCAAAAAAAATGGAACTCCGCTGAGTTCCTAAAATCTTTGTTAACCTTAAATCTAATACTATGAAAAACACAGTGCAAAGATATGAACTTTCTGAGAATCTGCAAGTTCTGATACCTTATTTTTTTTGTGTTCGCACACTTTCTTGACATAAATCAAGGTGTTACGATGATTTTCAACGAAAAAATTTGGTTAATTGCAAATTAATTCCTACCTTTGCAATCGATAACTAAAAGATGATAGCAAGTAGGGATTTCGACAGGTCAGCGTCGGAATTCTTTATTTTTTTGAACATTAAAAAATTAGATAAGTATGGCTTACATGTCACAAGAAGGCTACGACAAGTTAGTAGCCGAACTACAGCGATTGGAAAGTGTGGAGCGCCCTAAGGCATCCGCAGCCATTGCAGAGGCTCGCGATAAAGGCGACCTAAGTGAGAATAGTGAATATGATGCTGCAAAAGAAGCACAGGCTCATCTGGAGGACAAGATCAACCAGTTGAAAGTGACGATCTCGGAGGCAAAGATTGTGGATACCTCACGTTTGAGCACTGACTCTGTTCAGATCCTGACAAAGGTGGAGATGACCAATCTCACCACCAAGACTAAGATGTCATATACCATCGTCAGTGAGAACGAGGCAGACCTTCGCGCTGGTAAGATTTCCATCAAGACCCCTATTGCTCAGGGACTGTTGGGCAAGAAGGTTGGTGATGAGGTGGAGATTCAGATTCCCCGTGGCACTATCAAACTCCGCATCGAGAATATCAGCATCGCTTAGTTCTGTTCATAGTAAAAAAATCATCGTTATGGATATTTTCAGTAAAATCGCAGCGGGTGAGATTCCCAGTTACAAATGCGCGGAAACACCAGAATTCTATGCGTTTCTGGATATCAACCCGTTAGTAAAGGGGCACACCTTGGTGATTCCTCGTCGGGAGGTTGACTATTTCTTCGATATGGATGATGACGAGTTGGCTCGCTACCAACAGTTTGCCAAACGTGTCGCTATCGCTATTAAGAAGGCATTCCCTTGTCGGAAGGTAGCCCAGGTGGTGTTGGGACTGGAAGTGGCTCATGCCCATATCCACCTCATCCCCATGCAGAGTGAGGCGGATGCCGATTTCCGCAAAGAGAAAATGAAACTCACAGAAGAAGAGTTTAAGGAAATTGCCGAGAAGATACAGAAAGCGTTTGAGTAACCTCAAACGCTTTTCTTTTTATACGTAATCCTCTCCATATTTCATCCGCACCTCGTTCACATATTTCCGTACGAGTGCCGAGGAGTCACCTTTCTTACAAATAAGAAGCACGTTATCATTCTCTGCGACGATATAGCCATCAAGTCCGTTAATGACACCCAACCTGCCCTTCGGCAGTTTGATGACGTTATTGTGCGATTCCTCCAGCATTACTTCCGAGTCGACTACCACATTATCACCCTCGCCCCTGCTCAAATACTCATAGAGGGCATGCCACGTACCAAGGTCAGCCCATCCGAAGTCGCAGTTCATGACACATACATGATCCCCATGCTCCAACACACCCTGGTCGATTGATAAGTTGGGATAGGCGGGATAGTGCTCGTTGACAAATGCCATCTCCTCCTCGATGGTGATATCACTATGCGTATTGTCAAAGCGTGTAAGCACTTCTGGGAATAACTGCCGGAAACATTGGTTTAGGAAATGGGCATTAGACAGGATGATACCTGTATTCCAAAGGAATTCACCACTATCCATAAACATTTGTGCGAAGTCGCGCTCGGGTTTCTCTACAAACGACTTCACGGTACAGATTTTTGCCACGGAATCCCGTTCGGGCATAATATAATCGCCCTTTTGGATGTAGCCATAGCCTGGCTCTGGACGTGAGGGCTGTACACCCAGTGTCAGTATGTTATCGCGATGCGACACAAAATAAAACGCCTCCTCAATATTCTGGTAGAACGCCTCCTCATTTAACACCAACTGGTCGCTAGGCGTGATGATGACATTTGCCTGCGGCTTACGACGGCAGATTCGCATATTTGCCCAGGCGACACTGGGAGCAGTACCACGATTCACGGGTTCAATCATGAGGTTCTCCTCATGCACATCGGGTAATTGCTCCCTGACCATCGGCGCATATTCCTTATTAGTACATATAAACACATTTTCCTTGGGCAGTATCTTCGTCAAACGGTCGAAGGTCTGTTGCAACTGAGTGCGACCGACACCAAAGAAATCTATGAATTGTTTAGGTTTCGCATCCCGACTGCAGGGCCATAGGCGTTTCCCTTTTCCGCCAGCCAGAATCACGCAATAGTTGTTCTCGTTTATTTTCATAAGATTAGACATCGTTTAGAATTTGTGCTACGAAGATACGAAAAAAGACCATATCTTCCAAGAAATATGAAGAAAAAACACAACTTTTATAAATTTTTCATTATTCATTTCTCCTTTTTCAATTTTTCTTCGTATCTTTGCACCCGCATTTTGAGCCCAGATGGCGGAATCGGTAGACGCGCTGGTCTCAAACACCAGTGGGGCAACCCATCCCGGTTCGAGCCCGGGTCTGGGTACAAGGTTCAAAAAGCATCCCCTGCAAGAGCACTCTTGCAGGGTTTTTCTTTTTTAAGACAAAATAAATTTGGCTATTCGATGAATTATTAATAATTTTGCAGCCAAATATAAACGTTTATATAAGAAGATGTCATTAAAATGTGGTATTGTGGGACTGCCTAATGTGGGTAAGTCTACTTTGTTTAATTGCTTGTCGAGTGCAAAGGCACAGGCAGCCAACTTCCCTTTCTGTACAATAGAACCGAATGTGGGTGTGATCACCGTTCCTGACGAGCGTCTCACCAAACTCGCAGAGATAGTACACCCAGGACGTATCGTTCCTGCCACTTGTGAGATTGTGGATATCGCAGGACTCGTGAAGGGTGCCTCGAAAGGTGAGGGACTGGGTAACAAGTTCTTAGGAAACATCCGTGAGACAGATGCGATCATCCATGTGCTGCGCTGTTTCGAGGATGATAATATCACCCACGTGGACGGCACCATCGACCCTATCCGTGATAAGGAGATCATTGACACAGAACTGCAATTAAAAGACTTGGAGACCATCGAGAGCCGTCTTGCGAAGACGGAGAAAGCCGCAGCGGCAGGTAACAAAGAGGCAAAGTTGGAGGTGACGGTGTTGAGAGCCTATAAGGAAGTGCTCGACCAAGGCAAGAACGCCCGTATCGTGGAGTTCGAGAGCAAGGATGAGCAAGACTGTGCCCGCGATCTCTTCCTGCTGACCGCAAAGCCGGTGCTCTATGTCTGCAACGTCAGTGAGGCGGATGCCAAGGAGGGTAACGACTTCACCAAGCGTGTGGAGGCTCTCGCCAAGGAGGAAGGTGCCGAGGCGATGATCATTGCGGCGAAGACAGAAGAAGACATTGCTGAACTGGAGAGTTACGAGGACAAGCAGATGTTCCTGGAAGAACTGGGCTTGGAGGAGAGCGGTGTCAACCGCCTCATCAAGAAAGCATACTCGTTGCTCAACCTGGAGACCTTCATCACTGCTGGTGAGATGGAGGTGAAAGCATGGACCTACCACAAGGGATGGAAGGCGCCACAATGCGCAGGTGTCATCCATACCGACTTTGAGAAGGGATTCATCCGTGCAGAGGTCATCAAGTATGACGACTATATCCAATATGGCTCAGAGGCTGCGGTCCGTGAGGCGGGCAAGATGGGTATTGAGGGTAAGGAATATGTCGTACAGGATGGCGACATCATGCATTTCCGCTTTAATGTATAAAGATGAATAGTGAATTATTATACGTCCTTTGGAATCCGAACTTGGAGTTCTTCCACCTCGGCCCATTCTCAATACGCTGGTACGGACTCTGCTGGCTACTGGGGTTTGCGGCTGCCTACCTGTTAGTACGCCGCCTCTATCAAGAGCAGAAAATCAAGGAGGAACTCTTTGACCCTTTGTTCCTCTACTGCTTCTTGGGTATTCTGATAGGAGCCCGTCTGGGACATTGTATCTTCTATGAGCCAGACTACTTCCTCACCTCTGGAAAAGGTGTCATAGAGATGTTCCTGCCCATCCGTTTCTTGGCAGATGGCGGTTGGAAATTCATTGGCTATGAGGGACTCGCCAGTCATGGAGGAACCCTGGGACTGATGATAGCCCTATGGCTCTACGTGAGAAAGACAAAACTCAGCCTCTGGATGGTTCTCGACAATATCGCTATCGCCACGGGCTCTATGGCATGTTTCATCCGACTGGGCAACCTCATGAACTCAGAGATTATCGGAAAAGTGACCGACGTGCCCTGGGCTTTTATCTTCGAACGGGTTGACACTTTCCCACGCCATCCCGGACAACTCTATGAGGCGATAGCCTATGCCGTCCTTTTCTTCCTGATGTGGTATCTCCATAAACGGATGCCCCAGAAGATCGGCACTGGCTGGTATTTCGGCTTCTGCCTGACCTATATCTTCACTTTCCGCTTCTTCATCGAATACACGAAAGAGGTACAGGAAGCCTTTGAAGCCTCACTGCCTCTGGACATGGGACAAATCCTGTCTATTCCGTTTATTATCCTCGGACTCGTCTGTATGTTCCGAAAGAAAAGAGAAGTGCTATAACTGACCTGCCTCAACCATCAGGACAACACGTTCTGTGAGGCGGTCAATACCTTCTGGGTCGTACTCCTTCTTCAAACTGGCTCCAAAAGCCCATGCAAAAGCCTGATAGAAACCAGCACGCACAGGTCCCAGGAAAGCCTGTATCAGTTCGTATCCAGAGGAATTACTCTCACGATAGATGAGTTTGATCAGCAACTTACCTTGCGAATAGGTAAGTTTCTTCATGCGAGGCTTATACTCTTTCATGACACTCTTCTCCACCAGTTTCATGTGAGCATCCCTCGCCTTTTTGTCTGGCAGCGTCTCCAGATACTCTGCCGTCTCCATCATGATATTGCGCGCTTCCTTGGCAATCGGCAAGACCGTCTTGACATTCTTCACCAACCGGGTGTATGCCTGTTGCTGCTTCTTACTGCTGAAAGTGATGGGAGGGTATACGTAGACATTATTCATCTCCATATACTGGATGCTGTCGCCATTCTCCAACACCTTGCCTACCTTCACCATCGGCACAAAGGTGGGACTATCCATATCCACCTCCTGCCGCTTTGGGTTCTGGGCACATGTCTCCAGAGCCAGCAGCATGATACCTGTCAGCATCCATATTCGCATAGCGTAGGCAAAGGTAGTGCAATTCGGGAGAACTGCAAAGAAATTTAGTTTTTTTAATGGATATACCAAACGTATGGTAGTCGGAATAACCGAAATGCGGTATTGTGAGCCTCCCCAAATCCGCCTACCTTTGCACCGACGAACTAAAAGAGACAAGAAATGGTGAATTTTATCTTGGCAGACAATCAGGAGTTGACGGCTTTCGCCTTGAAGACCCTCATCCGTGAGCATGAGAGTGCCTCACTGCATTATGCCAGTGACAAAGAAGAACTGATTGCCCAGTTACAGGTAGAGACGAGGAGTATCGTTATCCTCGACTACACCTTATTTAATATACAGGATGAGGACCAGTTGCTGATCATCGTTGAGCGTTTCCCTAAAGCCCAATGGATTATGGTAAGCGACGACCTCACTGTTCAGGTCATGCGTAAACTGGTCTATACGGCACGTAATGTAAGTATCGTGTTCAAGGACTCCCCCTTTAAATTGTTCCGCCATGCCATTGACTACGCCATCCGTGGAGAGCGTTATCTCTGCCAACGTGCCGCAGAGGTACTGATCTGCCAACAGGCTGACGAGGAGCAGCATCCTAAGGTGCTGACACAAACAGAGATAGAGATACTACGTGGGGTAGCACAAGGTAAGACGACCAAGGAGATTGCCTATGAGCGTTTCTCCAGTATCCATACCGTGAATACCCATAAAAAGAATATCTTCCGAAAACTACAGGTGAATACTGCCCACGAGGCCGTGAAATACGCTTTCCGGGCAGGACTGGTAGACCCCTCGGAGTTCTATATTTAGTTCATAGTTAAGTTATGAGGAAACAGACAATAGCCATCAATACCCCTTATGTACGTGAGGATGCCTATGGCTCCCTCTCCGTACCCATCTATCATAATGTGGCTTTCGAGTTCAAGGATGCCCAGCAGATGGCAGATGCCTTCTGCAACCGTATCAAGGCTCCCGACTATGCCCGTGTGGAGAATCCCACCGTGACCAATCTGGAACAGCGAGTACGCCAGTTGACAGGTGCCGCCCATGTGACAGCCTTTACCTCTGGCATGGCGGCTATCAGCAATACGCTCCTTGCCGTATCCTCACAGGGTAAGAACATCGTGACCTCTCGCCATCTCTTTGGCAACACCCTTGCCCTCGTCACCAACACCTTACTACGCTTCGGCGTAAAGCCCCGTCTTCGTGACCTTACCAACCTGCAAGCAATAGAGGATGCCATTGACGAGCAGACTTGCTGTGTGTTCTTAGAGACAGTGACGAATCCGCAGTTGGAGGTTGCCGATCTTCATGCCATCGCGGAGATAGCCCATCGCAAGGGGATACCTCTGATTGCCGACTCCACGGTGATCCCTTTCACTGAGACCCAACTGAAAGAACTCGGTGTCGACGTGGAAGTGGTATCGAGTACTAAATACCTCTCTGGAGGTGGAACATCCTTAGGAGGACTGGTCATCGACTATGGCACTTTCCCCCAGATCAACCAGCGCATCAAATATGAGTTGCTGTTTAACCTGGGAGCCTATATGACACCGCAGACCGCCTACTTGCAAACACTGGGACTAGAGACGCTTGACGCACGTTACCAACGTCAGGCATCCAATGCGCTCGAATTGTCAAAGACACTAAGGGAGTCTGGACTCGTAAAGAGTGTCAACTACATCGGTCTTGAGGACAATCCCTATTATGAGTTAGCCCAACGACAGTTTGGCAAGACTGCTGGAGCGATGCTGACAATCGACCTGAGAAGCAAAGACCACTGCTTCCATTTCCTCAATAGGTTGAGGCTCATCCATCGTGCCACCAACCTCTTCGACAACCGTACCCTTGCCATCCATCCTGCCTCCACCATCTTCGGACTCTTCCCGGAAAAGCAGTTAGAGCAGATGGATGTGCGACAGACCACCATTCGTCTGTCTGTGGGACTAGAAGATGTTCATGACCTCTATGAAGATATCCATCAAGCATTAGGAGATGACTTATAGTTTTGACAAAATCATAGACCGCCGAGGCAGCGGTGACCTGAAACATGGGGTACTGCTAGCGCGTTACGGGCGCAGTGATCTGCTACCGCTATGGGTTGCGGACATGGACTTTGAAACTCCCCCGTTTATCACGGAGGCGCTTCGAGAACGCCTTAACCATTCTCTGTTTGGTTATACGGTGACCCCTGACGAGTTATGGACTACTATTATCCAATGGATACACGACCACCACGAATGGGAGATACGGCGGGAGTGGCTCACCTATATCCCTGGTATCGTGAAAGGAATCGGCATGGCAGTCAACGTCTTCTCTGGAGAAGGTGATAAGGTCATTATCCAGCCTCCTGTCTACCATCCTTTCCGACTCACCCCACAAGGTAATGGACGTAAGGTGGTGTATAACCCACTGAAACGGTTGCCTAATGGTAGTTACGACATGGACTTTGAACAGTTGGAGCAGGTAACGGATGAGCATTGTAAGATATTGATACTCAGTAATCCCCACAATCCGGCAGGCATCTGCTGGAAAGAGGAGACACTTCGGCAGTTAGCACATTTCTGCTATCAACACCATATCCTCGTCTTATCGGACGAGATACACTGTGACATGGCACTCTTTGGCAACCGCCATGTGCCTTTTGCGACAGTGAGCGAGGAGGCGGCACAGTGCAGCATCACTTTTGGCGCCCCCTCAAAGACCTTCAATATCGCAGGGATTGTCAGCAGTTATGCTATCGTTCCTAACCCGACATTACGTCGCCGCTTCTATACCTGGTTAGAGGCTAATGAGTTGAACGACCCTCCCCTCTTCTCCCCCATCGCCACTATTGCCGCCTATCAGCATGGAGAGGACTGGCGTAAGGAGATGCTGGCGTATATCGAAGAGAACATCCGTTTTGTGGAGAACTACTGCCTGCGACATCTTCCTGTCGTCAAGCCCCTCCGTCCACAAGCCTCATTCCTCGTATGGCTCGACTGCAGAGAGATGGGATTGCCACACGATGAACTCATCGACTTGTTTGTCAACAAAGCGCATCTCGCCCTCAACGATGGAGAGATGTTCGGATCAGGTGGTGAGGGCTTTATGCGTATGAACATCGGAACTCCCAGAAGCATCCTGCTGCAGGCATTACAGCAGTTAGAAGCGGCATATACCAAACGTTAGGTATGTGAAATGCCATAAGAGTGTGATTGTACGACATTCTATCACTGCATGAGGGCATCCACCTCAATTCCTTTAAGATTCTTAATGGTGAGGTGATTGACAAGGAACAGCATCTTTGACATCTTGTATCACCAGACCGGCGAGCATAAAACCGAAAATGGCGGTGATATGGGCAAGGGTACCGTTGATCTGCGCTTTGGAGGAGCACCACTCATGGTTCAACAGCGTCGGGTCACCAGGACCATTCTTCGCTTTTGGACACATACACTGCTCCGTGCCACAGGTAGCGTTATGACCTCTGTTCTGTAAGAGTTCATCAGAGAAGACACATTGGAATTTCCGCTTCGGGAAGCGCTTCTGCTTCTTGAAGCGGTTTCTTAATGCGCGCGCCAACGGATCGCCCTTCACCTTCCAGAACTCCGCCACCTGAATCCTCGTAGGGTCGAGTTTTAAGGCAGCACCCATCGACGAGAAAAACTTCGCCTTTGTCTGACAGGCGAGTTCTATCAGTAACGCCTTGTCTTTCAGCGAGTCGATAGCGTCGATGATATAGTCATAGGTCTCAAGGTGGAAATCAGAAGCCGTTTCCTCCGTGAATATCTTCTGCAAAGCGGTAATCTCCGCACTGGGATTGATGGTCAGCAGACGTTCCCTCAGTGCCTCCACCTTCACCTGTCCCACCGTCTTGGTGGTAGCCATCAGTTGGCGGTTGATATTGGTGATGCACACCCGGTCGGAGTCGACAATCGTCAACTGTCGGATACCACTACGCACCAGACTCTCAGCACACCAAGAGCCAACACCGCCCACACCAAAGATAATAACCCGTTGTTGGGCAATTCGGTCTACCGTCTCATTACCCAACAACAGTTCTGTACGTCTGAATATCGCTTGTTCTATCGCCATTTCTTTATAGTTCCGCAATGACCTCTATCTCTACCATGGCGCCTTTGGGCAGTGTCTTAACGGCAACGGCGGAACGGGCGGGATAGGGCTGCGTGAAGAACTCCGCATAAACATCGTTCATCACCGCGAAGTCCGCCATATCCGCAAGGAATACCGTTGTCTTGACGACGTGGCTCATGTCAGTGCCTGCCTCCTCCAGTATTGCCTTGACATTATTGAGTGACTGACGGGTCTGCTCCTGGATACCTCCCTCCACGAAACTCCCCGTATTCGGGTCGATGGGAATCTGCCCTGAGGTGTAGATGAGATTCCCTACTTGGATAGCCTGGCTATACGGTCCGATAGCGGCTGGTGCCTTTTTTGTGTTGATTGCTTTCATATCTCACTAATTTTCGGCAAAGATACGAAAATCTTTTCAAGAATCCATCATTCCTCCCTATCATTTCATACACCATACCAAACTTATGTTATTAAAAAATGCCATTTAAAGGGTATTGTGGGAGTCAAAATTCCGCCGTACCTTTGCATCGTCGAAGAGACAAAATAACGTGTCTTAGAGACAAAGTAACAAAATAACAAATAAAAAGGAAAGAAAAATGAAAACAATGATGATGAAACGAATGCAGATGTGTTGCTGTTGTTGTAGCGGCAAGCAGATGATGCGTAATGATAAGGAGAAGAGAGACCAACACATTATTAATAAATATAAAGAACGACAAGAACATGAGAAAATCAGTATTCACCATAGCATTACTCTTAGGGCTGCAAGTTAGTCTGACAGCCACCGCGCAGAACGAGAAGGTAACCCTTCGCGTACAGAATTCTGTACGTCCGTTGGTTGAGAAGTGGATTGCCGAGTAT
>ERZ842401.5231-NODE-5231-length-14520-cov-15.944279_pt1 | contig 14520 bp, 13 predicted proteins | sample MGYA00521270_ERZ842401 | MGnify/ENA primary metagenome ERZ842401 (study PRJEB31892, sample SAMEA3878208) | bioreactor metagenome | biome: Moose rumen | place: Sweden | collected 2011-10 | study: EMG produced TPA metagenomics assembly of the PRJEB12797 data set...
GCCCCACGCCCTCGATAATCGCCTGCGTATCAAGTCCTTTCATCTCCGCGTAGGTGTCCAGCTCATTGAAGAAGCTCACGCGGAGCGCCAGATACGTGTTGGCAAACAGCTTCACCGCCTCCGCCTCCGTGCTACCCATAAACAGCACCGGAACGTCCTCCTTGATGGCCCCCTCTTTGATGATGGCGGCAAAAGTCCTGGCAGCGGCTGAAAGAGATTCTTCGCCTTGCATAGATTCTTCGCTTCGCTCAGAATGACAACTGGCATCTGCGTGCGTTGGCGTTGCGATAGCCGAAGAAAATTGGTTTTTCGGGCACCGTCCCGAAAAATAATTTTCTTCGGCCGCCGGGGAAGCAGATGCCGCATCCTCATCATACCCCACAATAATGCGGGAAGGATACAGATTGTCATACAGCGCCTTGCTCTCGCGCAGGAACTCCGGCGCGAAGATAATCTTCGGGACCACCACCTTGAACGTGCCGTCCGCCTGGCGTTCCCGGTAGGAGAACTTCTCCCGGACATTACGGGTGTACCCCACCGGCACAGTGGACTTGATAACCATCACGGCCGAAGGATTCACCTCCAGCACCAGCTCAATCACCTCCTCAACATGCGACGTGTCGAAGAAATTCTTCTTCGGATCATAGTTGGTGGGCGCCGCAATCACCACGAAATCAGCGTCTTTGTAAGCCGCACGCCCGTCCAGCGTAGCCACCAGGTTCAACGGCTTTTCGGCCAGATATTTCTCTATGTACTCGTCCTGGATGGGACTGATTTTCTTGTTGATTTTCTCAACTTTTTCCGGAATTACGTCCACAGCCACCACCTCATGGTGCTGCGAAAGGAGGGTGGCTATTGAAAGCCCCACATATCCCGTTCCTGCTACTGCAATTTTCATAAACTTTCCTTTAAGTGTGTCTACCGGTCCAAACAACCGGCAGAGTGTAGTCATTTTAAGGCTTTTTTGACGATACCGGTCCAAGTAAGTGGACCCTTATCATCACTTGGCCCCGTATTTTTCCACTGCTTCGTAATAAGTGTCCAATGAGCCGATGTCAAACCGGCCGGCGCTCATGGGCCAGGCGTGCATCACCGTGTGCTCCACCATGTAGTGCGCGAGGTTCCCGGGGGCGTCCTTGCCGCAGCCGTTCTCTACGGAGTGGCGCACCAGATCCAGGTCCTTCTTGAGGTAGATGTAGAACGGCGGCACGGCCCAAGAGCTCTTTGGAACCTGCGGCTTCTCTTCCATGTTCAGTACGCGCCAGTTCCCATCCACCACAATCACGCCCGTACGCTGAAGTTTCTCCACCGACGGCTGCTCGTGGCACATGATGCAGCTGGTGCCTTTCTCGCGGGCAAAGTCCACAAACTCCTGGAAGGAGAACTCCAGAATGTTATCCGCCGCCACTACCAAGAGATCATCGTCTATGCCGAGCTTCTCCATCGCAAACAGCAGGTCACACACCGCTCCCAGCCGCGTTTCATTGTTCTCCGTACCATCATCCACTATCGTAATGGGCTTATGGGCGGCAGGGAGAGTCTCTCCCGAAACCGTGGCCACCCTTGGCCCCGTAAGAGGGAGGGGCCCATCCGCAGGATGGGAGGGGTCGCGAAGCGACGTTTCGGGAGAGACTCTCCCTGCCGCCCACTCCTCAAAAATATGCGCAAACTTGTGATTGGTGATGATAATGTGCTCGTCAATCTCCGGAATGGTGTCGATATCGTCCAGCATCCGCCCTAGGATGGTACTGTTTCCTATCTGCAGCAAGGGCTTTGGAAAGTTCTTAGTGAGCTCTCCAAGACGGGTGGCGTAGCCTGCTGCAATTACTATTGTTTTCATAGATTCTTCGCTGCGCTCAGAATGACAAAAACGGTGCTCAGAATGACAAAGGGTTAGACGAACCGTGCTCCGTCGTCGCTCTTGCAGAAGAACACCTGGAAGGAGTTCTTGTACTGCGGGAAGCGCTCCAGATACTTCCGGGTAATTTCCTCCTCAATGGCCGATTTCTTGGCGGGGTCCACAATGGCGATGCATGCGCCCTTGAAACCGGCCCCGCTGAACCTGCCTCCGTAGATGCCGTCGGTGGTGAGCATGGCCTCGTAAATCGCTATCAGCTCGGGACTTCCGCACTCGTAGTTGTGAATCGAGCTCTCGCAGCTGGCCTTCGAAAGGCTGCCGAACCACTCCAGATTCCCCGTCTCCCAGGCCGTAATCCCCTCCCGCACGCGCTTGTGCTCGCTGTAGAAGTGCTCCCCGCGGCGCACAAAACGCGGCGGCATGTCGTCCCGATGGCGCTTGAACATGCTCTCCGGCACGTCCCTGAGGAAGGTCTTGTCCTGCGTGCGGAGCGGCACGTTCTCATACGCCTGCACAATCCAAGCCGCTGTCTTACATTCACTTACGCGAAGATTGTAGTCGGAAGACATGAGCGAACGCGTGAGCCCGCTGAAGAAAATCCCCAACTCGAACTCGGGCATATTGGGTGCCTTCGGAATGAGCCGGTACTCATTGCTCTCGCAGTCCAGCATCAGCAGATGGTCCTTGCGGCCCAGCGCAATGCACGCCTGGTCCAGCAGACCGTTGTTCAGGCCGATGTACTCCCGTTCCGCCTCGGAGGCAATCATCATTACCGCAAACGGCTCAAGCGTAATGTTGTTGGCTTTGGCAAACGCCATCACATAGGCGATGAGCACGGCCGCGCTGGAAGAAAGACCGCCCACCGGCAGCGAGCCCTTGATGGTGCCGGTGATGCCGGTAGTGAGCTTGAAGCGCTTCTGGAGCGCGAACTTCGCCCCGCGGGCATAATCGCCCCAGTTCCCCTGCTTCACCAGCGAAGGCGTAGCGATGTCAAACTCCACGTGCCCCGTAAACGTTTCACTGTCAAGGGTTACCTTGCTGTCTTGGGCTATGTCGAAAAGGAGGTCCACCCCCTTGTCGATGGCAAAGCCCGTCACGATGCCCTTCTGGTGGTCCACATGCGCCCCCAAAGGGCAAACACGGTACGGACTGAAAATATGATACTGCATAAAGATCTATTTCTGGTGTCGGTAGGGGTCCATAAAGATTGCAGCCTACCGTCAAATTAAGCCATTTTTGCTGGTAGGGGTCCAGAGGTATGGACCCCTACCGTCACTTGTAGTACTCCCGGTACCACTGAACGAACTTCCGGAGCCCCTCCCGCAGGGTAATTTTGGGCACGAAGCCGAAGTCCCGCTCCAGGGCGCTCGCATCAGCGTAGGTTGTCGGCACATCCCCCGGTTGCATGGGTACCAGCTCCTTGTGCGCCTCAAAGTCGTAGTCGGAAGGCAGCACCCCGGCGCGCACCAGCTCCTCCTGCAGGATGTTCACGAAGTCCAGCAGGTTCTCCGGCTGGCCCCCGCCAATGTTGTAGATGGCATAGGGCACGGCATTGTCATCCTGAGGCTTGCCGAAGGATCTAGATTCTTCGCTACGCTCAGAATGACAGGTGGGCGCCTTGGCCATCACCCGCACAATGCCTTCTACTATGTCATCGACATAGGTGAAGTCGCGGCGGCAGTTGCCGTAGTTGAAAATCTGGATGGTCTTCCCTGCCAGCAGCTTATTGGTAAAGCCAAAGTAGGCCATGTCCGGCCGGCCGGCGGGGCCATAGACCGTGAAGAAGCGCAAGCCTGTGGTGGGAATGCCGTAGAGTTTGCTGTAGCAGTGCGCGAACAGCTCGTTGCTCTTCTTGGTGGCGGCATACAGCGACACCGGATAGTCCACCCTGTCCTCAACGGAGAACGGAATCTTCTTGTTGCCGCCGTACACGCTTGAGCTTGAGGCATACACCAGATGCTGGACGCCCTTATAACTGTCATCCTGAGGCTTGCGAGCGCTGTCATCCTGAGGCTTGCCGAAGGATCTGGATTCTTCGCTTCGCATAGATTCTTCGCTTCGCTCAGAATGACAGAGGGAATGCCGGCAGGCTTCCAGGATGTTGTAGAAGCCAATCATGTTGCTCTGGATGTAGGCGTCCGGATTCTCAATCGAATACCGCACCCCCGCCTGAGCCGCCAGATTCACCACAATGTCGAACTTCTCCTCTGCAAACAGCCTGTCTACCAGCGCTTTGTCGGCCAAATCCCCCTTTACGAACTTCCACGTTGAAGCGCTAGAGCCTTGCGCAGCCGGAGAAAATTGGTTTTTCGGGTACCGTCCCGAAAAATAATTTTCGTCGGCGCGGGAGCCTGCAACTGCCGCGGCGTCAATGAGCCCCAGCCGGTACTCCTTCAGCGAAGGGTCGTAATAATCGTTCAGGTTGTCCAGCCCCACGATACTCACCGGCTCCCCACGGAAACCCTCCTTCAGGAGCCTTAGCACCAGATTCGCCCCTATGAATCCGGCCGCACCGGTAACCAAAATCTTCATCGGCCTAATACCTCCCCTCCACAACATCCCAGTCGATGACCTGCCAGAGGGCGGCGAGGTAGTCGGGACGGCGGTTCTGGTAATCAAGGTAGTAGGCGTGCTCCCACACGTCAAAGGTGAGGATGGGGCGCAGGCCGTGGGCCACGGGATTGTCGGCGCCAGAGTACTTTCCAATAGAGAGACGCCCCTCGCCGTCAGCCTGCAGCCATACCCAGCCGGAGCCGAAAACGGCCGCGCCGGCAGCATTGAATGCCGCCTTGAAGTCTTCGAAGGAGCCCCATCCGGCTTCGATGGCCTGAAGGAGCCTGCCCTTCGGGGCCGGCACTGCGCAGCCCTCGCCGCACGGTTCCCTGAACTGCTCGAAATAGCAGTTGTGGTTGAACACCTGCCCCGCGTTGTTGAAAACGGGCGCAAGGTCTTCGGCGGCAGCCTTCACGATGAGCTGCTCCACGGTCATGTTCTCCATCGGAGTGCCCCCGATGGCCTTGTTGAGATTCGTCACATAGGTGTTGAGATGCTTTCCGTGGTGGAAAGAAATTGTTTCGGCACTGATTACGCTGCCGAGTCCCTTGTAGGGAAGAACAGTCAATTTTTCCATATAAAGTTGGGTATAATATACATTCCTGGCTCCTCGAACCGCAATTAAAACATTGAGGCTCAAGCATTTACATAAAAAATAGGACAAACTTGGTTTGTGTCTGTCCTACAAATATAGCAAAATATCGGGAATTACGTGCGCGTGTACCTATATTTCCTCACCGGCGAGACGGAGCAGATACTGCCCGTACTGGTTCTTCGCCATGGGCTGCGCGATTTCGAGCAGACGATCCTTTCCTATCCAGCCGCGGCCGTATGCAATGCCCTCGAGGCAGGCGATCTTGAGGCCCTGACGTTTTTCGATGACCTCCACGAAGGTGGACGCCTCGGCCAGGGAGTCGTGGGTGCCGGTATCGAGCCATGCGAATCCGCGGCCCAGCGTCTCGACCCTCAGGACGCCCTTTTTCAGGAACTCCTGGTTGACGGTCGTAATCTCCAGTTCACCCCTTGCGGAGGGCTTGATCCGAGCGGCCACATCCACCACTTCGGGAGGGTAGAAATAGAGACCTACAACGGCATAATTTGATTTCGGCCTGGCTGGCTTTTCCTCTATGGAAACGCAGTTCCCTTCATTATCAAATTCTGCCACTCCGTAACGCTCCGGATCGCTCACCCAATAGCCGAAGATGGTAGCCTTTCCATCTTCTTCGGCGGCACGCACGGCCTCCTTCAATTTTGGAGTGAAGTGACTGCCATAGAAGATGTTATCGCCCAGAACAAGACAGGCCGAATCGTTTCCTATGAACTCTTTTCCGATTATGAAAGCCTGTGCCAGGCCATCGGGAGAAGGCTGCTCAGCATAATCAAAATTCACCCCGAAATCGGAGCCGTCGCCAAGCAGTCTGCGGAAGCCGGGAAGATCTGCCGGAGTGGATATTATGAGAATGTCCCTGATACCCGCGAGCATGAGTACGCTCAAGGGGTAGTAGATCATCGGCTTGTCGTAAATCGGGAGCAGCTGCTTGCTCACGCCCTTGGTGATGGGATACAGTCTGGTGCCGGACCCTCCGGCGAGAACGATGCCTTTCATATTCGGTAGTCTGTGTCGATTTCACAAAAATAACAATTTTCTCAGGTTTTGCTAACTTTGCACAGATGAACCTGACAGAAATATCTTCGCTCGACCAGCCGGGGATTGAACGGTTTTTCCGCCTTTCCGAAACGCAGCTCCGCCGCGGCGGGGAGGGCGGCAGTTTCATCGCGGAGAGCCCAAACGTGATCCTGCGCGCCCTCGAGGCGGGAATGGAACCGCTGGCGATGCTGTGCGAAACGAGCTTTGCAGAGGCGGCCCTGCGCGAAGGGGAGCCTTCCGCCGCACGGGAGATTTTCTCGCGGACAGGGGACATCCCCGTCTATGCCGGCAGCCCCGAGCTCCTGAGCCGCATCACCGGCTACAGCCTCCTGCGCGGCGTCAGCTGCGAGTTCCGCAGGCCCCTCCCCCGCACCCCCGAAGAAGCAGTCAGCGGTCTCCCATCCTTCGGCCATGCTGCGCCCGGCACCCTTACGGAGCCGCAGAGGCCCGTGCAAACCAGCAGAATAGCCGTCACGGCGGGCGTTGTCGACGCGGCCAACATCGGCGCCATCTTCCGTTCCGCCGCGGCGCTCGGCATCGATGCAATACTGCTCGCCCCCGACTGCTGCGACCCCCTCAACCGCCGCACCGTGCGCACCTCGATGGGCACTGTATTCCAGATTCCGTGGGCCTTCATCGAAGGCGGCGACACGGTGAGCGCCCTCCACAGCCTCGGCTACAAAACCGCCGCCATGGCCCTCCGTGACGACTCCCTCACCCCCGACTCCCCCGCCCTCGCCGCCGAAGAGCGCATCGCCATTATTCTCGGCAACGAAGGCAACGGACTGCCCGGGACGGTCATCGACGCCTCCGACTACGTCGTCCGCATCCCCATGAGCCACGGCGTCGACTCCCTCAACGTCGCCATCGCCGGCGCCATCGCCTTCTACGTCCTCCGGAAAAAACAGCCCGGTTAAAGAATCTCCAGGTCCTCAGGCGCCACGTAGGCCGTGGCGACGTAAACCACCAGCGGAACCTCCACCACCACACGGCGGCTGCGGGCGCCCGTGACGCGCACGAAAGTGCCCTCCACCCCCTTGAACTGCCCTTCCAGGATGCGCACCCTGGTGCCCTTGGCGAGGTCCACCTCCCCTGGACGGAAGAAGCGCAGGTCCTTGTCCATGGTATCGCACACCCTGATAAACTGCTCCATCTGGGCGTCGGGGACCACGATGGGAACGTTCCTCCCCTCCTTGAGCGTGGTGTGGAACTGCAGGTACGGCACCCCCTTCTTGACAGCGTCGATGGCGCTGCGCGTGCAGCGGGCGAAGACCAGATTGTGGATCACCGGAACGCGCACGCGCTTCTTTACGCCGCGCCGCACCACCGTCTGCCAGTGCATCGCGACATAGTTCTCAATCCCCTTTGAATCAAGCAGTTCCTGCGCCTTTGCCTCCCTGCGGTAAGGGGCGCTCATGGCAAACCAGACCACAGGCTCCGGCCGTGACGGCACGCGCCTTGCCAGCTTCTTCCCTTCGTCGATGATTTCTATCCTGTCGGCCATCCGGACCCGGTTTTGAGCGCGCCCGCAAGGCTAGCGGCCCTTGTACATGCTGTCGTAGTACTTCTGGTAGTCGCCGCTCGTGACGCCGTCCATCCACTCCTGGTTGTCGAGGTACCAGCGCACCGTCTTCTCGATGCCCTCCTCGAACTGGAGCGAAGGCTTCCAGCCCAGCTCGCGCGAGAGCTTGGTGGAGTCGATCGCGTAGCGCATGTCGTGCCCGGGGCGGTCGGTGACATAGGTGATGAGGTCGTTGTCGGCGCCCTCGGGCCGGCCGAGGATGCGGTCGGTCACGCGGATGAGCACTTTAATGAGGTCGATGTTCTTCCACTCGTTGAACCCGCCGATGTTGTAGGTGTCGGCGATTCTGCCCTCATGGAAAATCACGTCGATGGCACGGGCGTGGTCTTCTACGTAGAGCCAGTCGCGCACGTTCTCCCCACGGCCGTACACCGGCAGCGGCTTGCGGTGGCGTATGTTATTGATGAACAGAGGGATAAGCTTTTCGGGGAACTGGTACGGCCCGTAGTTGTTGGAACAGTTGGTGACTATCGTCGGCATGCCGTAGGTGTCGTGGAAAGCCCTCACGAAGTGGTCGGAAGCCGCCTTGGCGGCGCTGTAGGGGCTGTGCGGCTGATACTTGCGGTCCTCGGTGAAGAACGCCTCGCCGAAGGGCCCTCCTCCCACCTCCTCGTTGCCCGCTGTGCCCTCGGGCCTGGTGATTTCGAGCGCCCCGTACACCTCGTCGGTAGAGATGTGGTAGAAGCGGCAGGGCTCCTTCCAGCCGGACGGCTCCCAGCATATCTTCGCCGCCTGCAGCAGGCTCAGCGTGCCCATCACGTTGGTCTGCGCGAAGGTGAAGGGATCCTTGATGGAACGGTCGACATGGCTCTCCGCGGCCAGATGGATGATTCCGTCCACGTGCTGCTCCCGCATGAGGGCAAGCACCCCCTCGAAATCACAGATGTCCATGCGGACGAAGCTGTAGTTGGGCCGCGACTCGATGTCGCACAAGTTCTCAAGATTGCCCGCATAGGTGAGCTTGTCGAGGTTGATGATGTGATAGTCGGGATATTTGTTCACGAACAGCCGCACCACGTGCGACCCGATGAACCCGGCACCGCCGGTAATGATGATAGTGCGCTTGAAATCCATATCGGCCATAATTGTAGTAGCCTACAAATATAGCAAATATTTGTTTCATCTACGCTTTCAGCGCCCTCATGGCATTGAGGATACACAGCACGGTGACTCCGACATCGGCGAAAACGGCCATCCACATGGCGGCAAGCCCAAGGAAGGCCAGCACCAGCACGGCGACCTTCACCGCAATGGCGAACCAGGCATTCTGACCGGCGATATTCACGGTGCGGCGCGCAATCTTCATGGCAGCGGCAATCTTGGAAGGCTTGTCGTCCATCAGCACCACGTCCGCCGCCTCGATGGCAGCATCCGAACCGAGTGCGCCCATGGCAATCCCAACGTCGGCCCGGGCAAGCACCGGCGCGTCGTTGATACCGTCCCCAACGAAGGCCAGAGTGCCCTCAGGGAGCAGTTTCTCAACCCATTCCACCTTTCCGGCAGGCAGCAGCCCCGCATGCCACTCGTCCACCGACAGCGCCCCGGCCACGGCGGCCCCGACCTTTTCGGAGTCTCCGGTGAGCATCACCGTCTTGTCCACTCCGCAGGCCTTGAGAGCGCTTATCGCCTCTGCCGCGTCTTCCTTTATCCTGTCGGATATCACGATATGGCCGGCATATTTCCCCTCGATGGCCACGTGCACCGTGGTGCCGGCGGCATGCTCCGCACGGCATTCTTTGCATTCCTCCAGTGCCTCCGCACCCAGCGAAGCCATCAGCTTTTCATTTCCCACGGCCACCTTCCTGCCGTTTACGACAGCCTCAATCCCCTGGCCTGCAATCTCTTTCACCTCAGATACGCTGCAGTCGTCACCGTCGCAGGGGAAGGCCTTGCGGAGCGCGGCCGCAATCGGGTGCGTGGAATTGTGCTCCACATGCGAAACCAGATGCAGCAGCCCCTCGCGGTCGATGAGGGAAGGATGCACCGCCGTCACTTCGAAGACGCCCTCGGTGAGAGTGCCGGTCTTGTCGAACACCACCGTCTGCACGCGCGAGAGGGCCTCAAGCCAGTTGGAACCCTTCACCAGCACGCCCTTCCTGGAGGCGGCCCCGATGCCGCTGAAGAACGACAGCGGAATGGAGATGACCAGCGCGCAGGGGCACGATACGATGAGGAAGCACAGCGCCCTGTAAATCCAGGTCGCCCAGTCGCCCGTAATAATGGACGGCACTATCGCCACCAGCACCGCAAGTCCCACTACCACAGGGGTATACACCTTGCAGAAGCGGGTGATGAAGTTCTCGCTTTTGCTTTTGGCCTCGGAGGCGTTCTCCACGAGGTCGAGGATCTTGGCGGCCGTGCTCTCCCCGAAGGTTTTCTCCACCCGGTAGCGGAGCACGCCGGTGAGGTTCACGCAGCCGGAAATCAGCTGGTCGCCGACGTTCACGGAACGGGGCACGCTCTCGCCTGTAAGTGCAACGGTATCAAGGCTTGAACTGCCTTCCAGCACCACTCCGTCCATGGGCACCTTCTCTCCCGGACGCACCAGCACCGTCTCCCCTATCTCCACGCTTGCGGGATCGACGACCTCTTCACGGCCGTCCCGGAGCACGGTAGCGGTGTCGGGCCGGATGTCCATCAGGCCGGATATGCTCTTGCGCGAGCGGCCTTCGGCTATGTCTTCGAAAAGCTCCCCGAGCTGGTAGAAAAGCATCACGAACACCGCTTCGAGGAACTGCGGCTCCGCCCCGGGAAGGAACCCGATGGCAAGCGCGCCGATGGTGGCCACGCTCATCAGGAAATCTTCGTCAAGGGCCTCGCCTTCAATGAGTTTCTCCGCTCCCTCCCGGAGGGTTTCCCACCCGGCGACGAGATAGGGCAGCAGATATACGATCAGGAGTTGCCAGGTCTTCAGGCCCGGGAACAGTTTCTGCACTGCGAATGCCGCCACCAGCAGCACTGCAGACACGATTATCTTCACGATACGTTCTTTTGTCTCTTTTTCCATGTCGCAAAGATATGACCGGGGTGCCGCAAATATTGCCAATATCATAATAAATTGGTATTTTTGCATATTGCAATCTTCGCTTATGGCAGACAATTACCTTGAAAAGAAGTTTGAAGACCTCGACCGTCCTGCATCCAAGGTGGTGCATAAAGGAGGTCCTTCGCTGGATTCTCTCATGCTCAGGAACCGCAGCATCCGCGGCTTTTCCCCCGAAAGGGAGGTCACGTCCGAAGAGCTCCGGCAGATCATAGGGGTGAACACCCGCATCGCTTCATCCAAAAACCAGCAGGCGCTCCGCTTCAGGCCCGTGACGGCCGGAAAGGAGGCAGATTTCGTGAACGCCAACATTAAAATGGGGGCGCTTTTCCGTGTGCAGAGGGCCCGCATCATGGAAGGAAAGTCGAAGGGTGACCTCGCCGACAGCCCCGACGTGCCCTTCCCCGGCACCGAACCCCAGGCGTTCGTCCTGGTTTACGGCACTCATGCCGAAGACCCGAGCCTTCTCATCGACCTTGGCATCTCCCTCCAGAGCATGAGCCTCAAGGCCGTGGAGCTCGGCCTCAACTGCCTGATGATAAGGGCTTTCAACAGGGGGGCCATCTCTTCCCTGGTAAGCGGGGATCTCATCCCGCTGGCGGTGCTTGCGGTCGGGCAGACGGCCGAAAAGGTTTTCCTGCTGCCCACGGACGGCAAGGCTCCGAACCCCTCCAACCCCGACGGCCATCCCCTGGAGTACTTCCGCAGCGAAGGCATCCACTACGTCCCCAAACTCCACCTCGAGAATATCATCGTCTGAACCTGTTACTGAAACTCAACTTTCGCAAGTCCTTTTCACTATCCTGCCGGCTAGTGCGGCAGTATTTCAGATGCAAAGCCCCTCGCACATTATTTTGTCCACGTTACCCCATCCCTAAATCCCTTCCCTCGAGGAAGGGACTTGGTCGCCCTTCAGGCTCCGGAAAGGGGTTGTTTCGTACCTGCAAAACTTAAATTACTTAAACCTATGCCTGTTGAAATCAAGAAAGTAGAGAGCCGCGCGGATCTCCGCAATTTTGTGAATTTCCCCGAAAAACTTTACCGCGACAACCCGTATTACACCCCCTATCTGTTTTTCGACCAGATGGATACGCTGGACCAGAAGAGGGGCGCCGCGCAGGAATTCTGCGACTCGGAGCTGTATCTGGCCTACAAGGACGGAAAACTTGCCGGCAGGGTCGCCGCCATCATCAACAATCTGGCAAACGAGCAGTGGAACCACAGGGAGGTGCGTTTCGGCTGGTACGATTTCATCGATGACAGGGAAGTCTCCCATGCGCTCATGGACAAGGTCTGCGAGTTCGGCCGAGCGCACGGGATGGATTCCGTGGTGGGCCCGCTGGGCTTCACCGACTTCGATCCAGAAGGCCTGCTGATCGACGGCTACGACGCCCTCAGTACCATGGCGCTCATCTACAACGCCCCCTACTACGTGGAGCACATCGACGCCATGGGCTTCGAGAAGGACGCCGACTGGATAGAATACAAGATCTTCTTCAAAGGCGACCCTCTGCCGGAGCGCTATCAGCGCATGTCGCGCATCATCGCCGAAAGGTCGAACGTGCACCTTGTGCCGCTCACCCACAAAAAAGTGCGCAAAGAGGGCTATGGCAAAAAGATTCTGGCAGCCATAAACGCCTGCTACAAAGATCTTTACAATTTCACCGTATTGCCCGAACACATGGCCGACAAATACCTTGGCTTCTATCTCAAGGTCCTGGACCTCGACTATGTGGACATCATTGAGAACGAAAAGGGCGAGCTGGTCGCGTTCGGCATCACCATGCCCAGCATCGTGGGGGCGCTGCACAAGAACCGCGGCAAACTGTTCCCCTTCGGATGGTGGCCGCTCCTCCGGAGCCTTTTCTGGAAGCAGGAGGATGGCATCGAGATGCTGCTGGTAGGCGTGCTGCCGGAGTATCAGAACAGCGGCGTGCAGGCCATCATCTTCGCGGATCTCTTCGACAAGTTCATAAAGAAGGGAAAGAAATGGGCCGAGACCAACGCCATCCTGGAGGACAACCTCAAGAACCAGGGGCAGTTCAAGGATTTCGAGCATGAGTGCCGGAAGCGCCGCCGTTCCTACAAGAAGGCGCTCGCGTACTGAACCTCCCGGAGGTATTGAATTTTTTTCCTTTTCCCTGCAACGTTTGGCGTTTCCTTCGCATCTATACGTTGAGTTTAAGAGAAAAAGTATTTCTGCGGCAAAACGCAGGCCCCCCTTTATCTTAATTATTGTTGGTTAAAAATACAGGTGCCCGAATCCCTCCGGGCACCTTATTTTTGTCTCCCCGTCACCCGGGGCGAAGGGTCTGTTACCGTATCAGGTTCAGGAACTCGTTGCGCGTGCGGGCGCTCGAGAGAAACACCCCCGAGAAGGCCGAAGTGGTGGTGAGGGCATTGTCCTTCTCGACCCCGCGGATCTGCATGCAGGTGTGCCTGGCCTCGATCACCACCGCCACGCCGAGCGGATGCAGCGCCTCCTGGACGCAGTCCCGAATCTGCTCGGTGAGCCGCTCCTGCACCTGCAGCCTCCTTGCGTAGGTCTCAACCACGCGTGCTATTTTGCTCAGGCCGGTAATCCTGCCGTTCGGGATGTACGCCACGTGGCACTTGCCGATGAAAGGCAGCATGTGGTGCTCGCAGGTAGAATAGAGGTCGATGTCCTTCACCAGTACCATCTGGCTGTATTTTTCGTCGAATATGGCCTTCTGCACTATCTCGGTGCCGTTTTCGCCATAGCCCCTGGTAAGGAACTGCAGCGACTTCGCAACCCTTTCGGGCGTCTTGAGCAGGCCTTCGCGGTTCACGTCCTCTCCCAGCAGGCGGAGCACTTCCTTCACGTGCTTTGCGATTTCCCGGGTAATTTCCGGATCGTAGATTTCTTCTTTGGTATATCCCATAGTTCTGCAAAGATAGCAATATTGTCTGACTGGGCGCTCCCCCGCTCCCCGGCACACAGCGCAGCAGGATGCATACGGGGCACAATAACAGGCTGAAAATTAACAACTTGCAAATAAACCCCAAAAAGTTGCAAATAATAAAAAAATATCTATCTTTGCGCAAATTTTAAAATCACTGAAACCATGTTCTGGACTTTGGAACTTGCCAGCAGCCTGGACGATGCTCCGTGGCCGGCTACAAAAGATGAACTTATAGACTACGCAAACCGCTCCGGCGCGCCCGAAGAGGTTATAGAGAACCTTAACGAACTTGAGGACGACGGCGAGATCTACGAAACCATCGAAGACATCTGGCCCGACTACCCCACCAAGGACGATTTCTTTTTTAACGAGGAGGAGTATTGAAAGCAAAAACCACATTCTAAGGCCGTCAGAGGCCGTTTTTACACCCGACTACCGCCCGACTACCCAGTTGGGCGGTAGCCGTTCTACGGCATTCTACGGCAGGGTGCGGCAGAATAACCGGACTTAAAACCCGACTGGTTAATATTCGCCTTTTGGAATACAGGACGTATATTCACCACCAGAGGCACATCCTTTCTCCAGATAGCAGACAATCTGATGTCCGCCGGAGCAAAACATGTGACAGGATTCTTTCTTGGGAAGAGTGCAGATTAATTATCTTTGGCAGACTGCATGATTTGTAGCAAATATTTTGTATTTTTGCGACAGAATTTTACAGAAACTGCTATGCAAAGTGTTGAAGATAAGGTGTTAAACAACATTAAGAAGTGCGGAAGGGGCAAAGTATATTTCACTTCCGATTTCGCATCCTACGGACAGCCGAAGGCAGTGTCCAAGGCGCTCGAACGTCTGACGGCGTCCGGAGAGATGGTCCGGCTCGCCAGGGGCATCTACCTCTATCCCAAGATC
>ERZ842401.5232-NODE-5232-length-14520-cov-4.362738_pt1 | contig 14520 bp, 14 predicted proteins | sample MGYA00521270_ERZ842401 | MGnify/ENA primary metagenome ERZ842401 (study PRJEB31892, sample SAMEA3878208) | bioreactor metagenome | biome: Moose rumen | place: Sweden | collected 2011-10 | study: EMG produced TPA metagenomics assembly of the PRJEB12797 data set...
AAGTCGGTGTTCCCGGATTCGTTGCGGTCGTGTACGCATAGATCTTCTTGTTCAGAATGTTGCCCCACGTATCGTACTCGTAGGTCACCGTCTGATTCGTGACCTGATTGTTCTCCCTCGTCAGGCGGTTTGCTGCATCGTATTCGTAGGTAATCGACGTGCTGCCCTGCGTAATCGAGGTAATATTACCGTTGTCGTCGTAGGTATACTATAGATGAGTTAGTAGATAGGCTGAATATTCAGTTCTTGCATCCTTATTATTTGCCTGAAAGCATGGATACAGTATTTGTTTCGTATTACTTACCAGATGATTCACAAGCGGAAATAACCATCAAATGGGAGAGTGAATCTGAATACATAATGTATTACGTTTCAGCTTCTCTTACTCAAGAAAAGTCTATCAGCCTTGCATACAGAAGCGAGGATGATAATGTCTCCACCATTGTAATAAACAATAATGAATATTATGTTATAGATAATCAAATAAGTTGGGTGGATGGAAACTGCACCTATTCACTTGTTTCGAACCTTAGCGAAAATGAAATTGAACGCGTACTACTTTCTTTATCGTATTAAAATCGGAGGATATCTTAATGACCATTAAAAAGGTTACCTGCTTAGCTCTTGCTATTTTACTCATGCTTTGCACTTTTCAAACAGCATTAGCCGAAATTGACTCAGATCAACCATCAACACCCGATGGAATTGAATCCGTGACTCCTTATTCGTCTGATACGTTTTATATTGTTGATTCCAATACGCTGAGAGCATCTTTTATTTTAACTCCATCGTTATCAATATCCAGTCCAAGTTCTAATACTATTAAGGTGACTGCGCGAGCTAATACCAATATTGTTGTTGATAAACTAGGCTTTTCGTCCCTTTATATTCAACGATGGAATGGTAGTGCTTGGGTTAATGCGTTATCTTGGTACAATAAATATAAAACAAACTCTCTAACTTTTGTCTTTTCTGGAAGCACGTCGGCGGCAACTTCTGGAGCGTACTATCGCGCGGTTTGCACTTTTTATGCTGAAAAAGACGGGGAAACTGAATCCGTAACAGTAACGACAAGCTATATTAAATGTAAATAAACAACCACAGCAAACTGTACGCCATGCACAATCGCATGGCGTTTTTGCTTATAAACTCATATGTGATGTGCGCCTCAACAAAAGGCATCAGAGATCCTGCTATGTCCTTTTTGAATAAAACGCCGTTTTTCCTCCATAATATAGTCTATCGTTTATATCATATTCTATCGTGCATTCATTTTTCGTACGATTCAGATAATATATTAGATAGACGATATCATATAGGATTGGTGAGATTATGGCGATTGATCTGAAAGCCGTAGGAGAAAGAATACGGGAAGCAAGAAAGGCAAAAAAGCTTACACAAAATCAACTTGCTGATGAATTAGAAGTATCACCAGCCTATATCAGCGATATCGAAATGGGCAAGGTGAATTTCGGCATCACAACCTTTATGAAAATCACTGAAGCATTACAGATCTCTGCAGATCGTTTACTGTGTACAAACATCCCGGAGATGGAGCATATCAATAGTACAGAGGTTTCCAACATCCTAAAAGGTTGTGACCAAAGTGAAGTTCAATCGATCATCCGCATTCTAAAAGAGATGGTCAAACTCATCAATTAATGAGTATTTTCAAAGAAGAGCCCGCATGAGTTTGCGAGCTCTTCTTTATTATCTTGAAATCACTCCATGATGACGGAAACGTTTTTTCCACTGAATGCGACTCCGTATTTGATAATCTGTTCTATTCCCTGTGCTTTTAGCTCTGTATCATACTGTTTCTCTTTGATCTGAACCAAAGCGGTCTGTGCAAGTTTGTCCAAAGCATCCGCAGAAATCATTTTCTCTGCTTTCAGCTCAATCAAAATGCCCGGCAGCCCTTTTTCTTTGGGCATCAATTGAATATCGTAACGCCCCTCGCCCGATTCTCGATTTGATCGGATATAGTAGCGACTGTCCATCACAACGCACAGACCGAGTACCAATCCATGATAAAAGTTCTCGCCGACTGTATCAAAGCTGCTTGCGCTTTCCAGCAGCAGTTTTCGGATCAGCTTCTGAAGATCCTCGGCTTTTCCCGCATAAACTGCTTCCTGAATGGAAATTGCTGTCGACTGCGGAACCACCACGGTGATCTTTTCAAGAACCTCTTTCTTGTAAACAAACGAGATTTCCTTATTCGGCAGAGCAACCTCGCACATGTATCCGTCTGTAAAGGAAGCATCGGCGTGCAACACCTTCAGATAACCGGCGACCAACAAGAAGCTGAAAACCGATGAAGGATTGTTTTGTATCTGCGGGTAAATCACGCCGGTATCGATATAGGTATTGAAGGATTGTCCTTGCAACAGCGTGGTCAACCGATCATACACCGCCGGACCTGCTTCCGACAGTACTTCCCCGATAATCTCATTATTTCCTGTAGACTGCCAGTACGCTTTTGCCAGACAATCATTGCGGAAATAATTGATCACCGACCACGGATTGAAGATTTCGGAATTCCCAAAGCGATAACCATCGTACCATTCGCATATCTCGTCAAAACGATCTTCCGCGCGGTAGTATTTCGACATGGTCTTGACCTCATCGCGCGTAAAGCCAAAATACGCGCTGTACTTATTGTCAAGGATGGAGTTGATAACCAGATTGTTCAAACCGCTGAAAATGCTTTCCTTTGCAACGCGAAGAATGCCGGTCATAAAACCAAATGATAGATTCTTGTTGTCTTTCAATCCGCCGGAAAACAGATTGCGCATAAAATCTATGACCGAATCATAAAACCCTTTCACGTGCCCCTGCTGAATCGGCGTATCGTACTCATCAATAATGATGATCGGTGCCACCCCGTAGTGGTCGTTAAGCATTCTTGTCAAGACCAAAAAGGCACTTGTCAATTCCGTGCTGCCGGCAATACGCTTCATGATGCGTTCAAAGCTTGCCTTATCCTCTTCATTGCATTTTTCCGATTTCAACAATACATCGTGTCTTGCAAACTCACTGCCAATGACTTCCTTTAGCTTCTCAAGGGTTTCCTCCCATGTCCCGTACTTTATATCTTTAAAAGTGACAAAGATGACCGGATATTTCCCTTGCTCTTGTCGATATTGCGGATACTTCCAGATATCCTTGTCTTGAAAATACACGGAAGTATCCTCATCCGTCTTTTCAAAAAAGGTACGCAGCATATCCATGTTCAGAGTCTTTCCAAAGCGCCTCGGACGTGTAAACAAGGAGACCATCGGCCGTTCATCGAGGAACTCCTTGATCATCATGGTTTTGTCTACATAGTAATACTGCGTAGATGCAATGCGGTAATCGGATATTCCGATGGGAAGAGGCAGTTTTTTCGCGGGCCTGTTTTTCTTATACTGGCCGGAGCGAACCCTCCCATCGGCGGGCTTTTCTGCAACATCCGGGATATAACACGTTCCGCCTTTTTTGAATGCTCCCGCAATTTGTCCGCCTTTGCACATACCGGCAACGCGACGTTCGGTAAGCCCCCATCGAGCAGCAGCTTCTTTGACCGTCATTCCTCTTGACATATGAATTCCTCCGCATTTCGTTTGACTATATTATACCTCCAAGCAGAAATATGTCAACTGTAAAGAGAAATATATCGCCATTTGTTGACATATTTCTTTTGCATTTTTGATATATTGCTGCGTTACCTTTATTGCAAAATGTAATATATATTGTAGATCGTAAAAAATGGTTGGAGGTGCAGATGAAAAACTATGTCTATTTGGCGAAGGACCGCATTAATACTCTTTATGATTCGTTAGGATTAGCATCACAAAAAAAGAATGAAACTAATTATAAAATTGATGCTAAAATTGTATCAACAGATCACAGTAGCACAGAAACAATTGATGTTTCGCTTGTGGGCAAACTTGCTTCTGTCTTAAAACAAATCGAGTTAACTGACGTTTTAGACGCAAATGATCAATACAACACCGATAAGCAATACTTTAAAGGAAAATTACCTTTAGCATGGGATGCAATGACGCTGTTTGAGTTGCCTAGAGCAACATTTTGGACAGGTGAATTTGAATGTACCGAAAACGATCCTTGCTCCATCAATAAGATTATTTTAATTGGATCATCACATAATATTATTGGATATGCTTCACATCTGTGATGTTCACGGCTTTAGCAATGTCTTTAATAAAGTTGACAACTGCATCAATATCTGCTTGTTCATTTTTTTGATATTTGGCATGTCGATAATCGCCGGTAATCAATAGTTCGTTAGCAAATATATCTTGACATTGAAGGTATGAAAGCAACTCGTCTCGAATGCTTCTCGAGATTCTTCCGTCTCCTGTAGGATTAAAATGCAAGTCAGATATGTGAACGAACTTCATAGAAATAGCCTCCTTTGTTTCATGTAGGATTCATATTGTATACTTTGGTGACCGGCACCACAAATGTGGACACTTTTAAAACGGTTGTCGAGATGTCGCAGCTATTTAAATTCCCTCATCATATATATAAGATCAGCGAGATTAACGCTCTGAATAGGACATTTACACGTTGTTCAACAATGGCCTTTTAGGCATATCCTGATTCCTCATTCCACCTGTATTGCCATGCCACGAAAAATCCGGGAAAACTACAGGGATAAATTTTGCATGTTTGTTTTTTAACGCCTGATCAATTTCAATTCGCGTGACGGAGTCGGTGTTGGGAATATCATCAATGATAAATCCGTCAAAGAAATCCTTTGTCAAAAGCATAATAAAGTTTTCAACGTTGCCAAGCATTTTTTTGGGATCAGTCAAAAAGTTCCGAATCTCTCTACGGTCATTCTTTGCGAGAGAATAATACGTCTCACCCAAGATTGTCCTTTCAGTATTTAAGAACGAAAAGAGTTCCTCTGCAAATTGAATACCACCAGACGAACCTCCCCTATAGCAAATAAAATTTCTGTACATATAATCGAACCTTCTTTGTATTTTTAAGATAACAACAACTTTTTCAAAGGTCTCAGCGATACTTATCGATTTACAGTCCTTTTTAATAGAAGCCGTGTTTATTATAATTCCTCATAGAACACAAAACGCCCCTATTGTTCCATCAAAATAATTAACACCGGAGAATTGATACTTATCCATTGCAGAGAAAATATATTATTCGGCATCTTTTTACGATCATTACTGGCAGAAATCGAGTGTAATTATAGTAGCAGAGAGTATACGAAACGAGATATTTCATTTAGTTTAGTTGTAATTTTCAACGCAGAGTGGTATACTATATTCAACCGTAATATGCAGAGATGAGAGTGCTTGATTCATAAAAAGGTGATTTTAGTAGCACATTTATAGCACACAACGGTTGGATTATTGGGTACATATTGGACTTGTACGGACGGGTGCGGAATGACAAAAATGCCCTAAAATAGGCGTTTTTTCAGATAATTAGGGCGTTTTCAGACTTTGGGTTTTATCGACTCCGACTCTGAAGGCCAGAGGTTCGAATCCTCCCAGGCACGCCAGAAAAGCCCCGAAAACACTGCGTTTTCGGGGCTTTTCTTTTTGCCCGGCTATGCCGGCAGATCGGCAATGCGGTCGAGCAGCGCGGCGACGGCGTTTTCGTTGTTCGACGGCAGGAAGACGTCCGTGATCGCTTTGATCGCATCGTTCGCGTTCGCCGGAGACGCGGCAACGTCCGCTTCTTGCAGGAGCTCGAGATCGTTGTTGTAATCGCCGACCGCGATCAGCGTGCGGCCGCGATAGCAGTCCAGCGTACGGCAGACCCGGAGCGCGGAGCCTTTGTTGACATCCTTCGGCAGCAGCTCAAGGTACTCCACGCCCGGCACGATATCGGTCGAGGCAAAAACGCGGTCGAAGCGGCCGGACAGCCCGGCGGCGTCTATAAACGCATTCACGTCCGCAAGCGCGGCGGGATCGCCGAACAGCAGGGACTTGAACCACGGCGCCTGTTCCGCCTCTTCGATGCTGATAAAGCGGCTTGTGCGGTGCAGCTCCCAGAACGGGCGGTTTACGGTCTCCTCCGGCGAGACGTACAGAATATCCCGCTCCGTATATACCTGAAGATCGAGAGAGGGATGCCGCGCCCGGCAATAGCGCAGCACCTCTGCGATCGCGTCCCGATCCGCAAAATGCGTATAAAGGAACCGGTTCGTGCCGCGGTCAAAAATGCCTGCGCCGTTCAGAACGATGCTCGGCGCGTTGAATGCGACGCCGTCCAGAAAGCACAGCATGTTATCCGGACAGCGTCCCGTTGCGATCGCAAACATGCCGCCTGCGCGGGTATAACGGACGATGGCGTCGCGATTCTCTGCGGAAACTGCGCCGGTGCTGTCGAACAGCGTCCCGTCCAGATCACAGAAGACGGCGGTTTTTCCCGGTTGCATCGAACAATCCTCCCATAATGTGTTTTTTGCAGTATATCACGGAACGGAGGGAGAACGCAATCCGTGAATAAATATATGTCTAATGTGAAATTATTTCAAAAAAAACTGAAAAAAGGTCTGTACAATATATAATTTTTGTGTAATAATATACAAGAAAGGATGTAATCCGTTCAGTTCATTCAGGAGGAAAAAACATGAAAAAGATTCTCGCTATGGCACTTGCTCTGGTGATGGTTCTGGCTTTGGTCGGCTGCAGCAGCAACGCAGCGAACACCGAACAGGATTCCGCCGTGAAGCAGGTCATCAAGGAAGCACAGGGCATGACGCTCGAAGAGCTTGCCAAGAAGGCAATCGAAGAATCCAACGGCGCGACCTTCTACGGCGTGGGCAACTCCAGCCGCGGTAAGTCTGCTCTCCCGCTGTTCATCGAGTATCTGCAGTCCATCGACCCGAGCTACACGCTCAACTTCGAGTGGCAGCAGCCGAAGAACAACAAGATCTTCGATCAGCTCACCGCTGACTCCCTGAAGGAAAAGGGCACCTTCGCGGTCACCCTGATCCAGGACGGCAACCAGATTGAGAGCAAGATGGTTCAGACCGGCATCCTCGATACGTTCATTCCGCTCGACTGGGCGAATGCAAACGGCATCAAGGCTGACGAGTACAAGGGCTATCTGCCGCTCCAGACCCTGAACAAGGTCTTCGAGTACAACTGCACCGGTTCGAAGACGTTCACCAACTGCTGGGACTATGTCGCGGAAGGCGAACACGGTCTGTTTATGGACATCGACTCCGAGATCGTCGGCAAGAACTTCCTCTACATGCTGACGCAGGACACGTATGCAGGCTATCTGAAGGAAGCGTTCGACAAGCTCCCCGCTGACAAGCAGGCATACTTCAAGCCCGTCATCGAAGAGATGGGCGCAGATGCGAAGGACCTCGGCCTCGGCGAGAACGGCGCATACGCGCTGGCATGGATCAAGCTGTGGGTAGAGAGCTATGCGGCAGTTGAGGACGACGGCCCGATCTGCAACACGCTGGTTTCTTCCTCCGCAACCGATCAGTTCGGTCTGCTGGTTTACTCCAAGCTCCGTTCCGTTGAGGAATCCGACACGGTTTCCAAGAACAACATCAAGGTCGCTGCGTATCAGGACGGCTATGAGGGCATCGGCGGCTACGGCTACTGCCACTACATGTTCGTTCCGGACAACAGCCCGCTTCCTTGGACTGCATGTGCGTTCATCGCTTACATCACCTGCACCGTTGACGGCTTCTCCGCATGGGGCAAGGATATGGGCGGTTACTCCTCCAACCCGACCGTTGCGGCCGGCACCGAGGAAAAGTACGGCCACAGCAAGGGCGGTATGAACGAAGCCGGTGAGGTTGAATTCGAGTGCAAGAACGACCGCGGCTATGACTGGTGGGTCAACAACGGCAAGCTCGTCATCGAAGATCCGGCATACTGCGCCTCCGTCGCGTTCACCGTCGGTTCCTGGATCGAGATGCTGACCAAGTACAAGGTAAACTAATCTTATCAAACGACTGAAAATGATCGGAGGCGCCTTAATGGATTTAGGGCGCCTCTGATGGGATAGAGGGAGGAAATCGTGCAGACAGCCGCACCTTCACGCGCCATGAAGCGGCGCATTCGGCTCAACAAGCTGAAAACGTTTTTCTCAAAACCGCAAAACATTATCCTTCTGATTTTCGGCATCGTCCTGACCGTTACGACGATCGCGCCGATCATCGCGATTGCAAAGGATACGATCACAGTCCACCCGGGCACGATTGACGCCTATTTGTCCAAGAAATCGGATGGGTATACGTTTGCCAACTACGTCGATCTGTTCACCTCGAATACAGCGAAAATCAATCTGTGGGAGCCGCTTCTGAATACGCTGCTGCTGTCCACGATCTCCTGTGTGGTGTCGATCGTATTCGGCGGCGTTTTTGCGTTTTTGGTTACCAGAACCAACCTGAAGTTCCGGAAGTATTTAAGCTCCATCTTCATCTTTCCGTATATCATGCCGCAGTGGACGCTGGCGGTCGTATGGAAAAACCTGTTCTATTCGAACGCGGTTACACACACGTCCGACGGACTTCTGGCCTCGCTGTTTCATATTACCATGCCGGGCTGGTGGTGCCAGGGCCTGTTCCCCTCGGCGATAGTGCTCGGTCTCCATTATGCGCCGTTTGCGTATATCCTGATCGGCGGCATCTTCCGCAATATGGACGCCAACCTCGAAGAGGCGGCGACGATCCTCGATACGCCGCGGTGGAAGACGATGTTCCGCATCACGCTCCCGATGATCAAGCCGGCGATCCTCTCAACGGTGCTTCTGGTGTTCGGCAGCTCGATGGGCAGTTATCCGGTTCCGCATTATCTGAATTATGAAACGCTGTCCACGAAGTACATTTCGCTGAACAGCTCACGTACCGGCGAAGCGAGCATCCTTGCGATCGTCATGATGATCTTCGGCGTCGCGATCCTGCTTGCAAACCAGCTCACGCTGAAGAGCCGCAAGAGCTACACAACCGTTACGGGCAAATCCGGACAGATCTCGCGGTTCAATCTCGGCAAAACCGGCAAGTACGTGATCGGCGTGATTTTCATCATCATCACGTTCTTCACGAGCATCTATCCGATTATCTCGTTCGCGTTTGAAACGTTCCTGCCGAACCCGGGCGATTACAGCTTCCTGTATACCGGAAACGTGCAGAATCTGACGACCAAGTGGTGGATCACCGCGGAGAACGTCACCGAGAATGGCATGTACGGGCAGCAGGGCATGCTCTATAACAAGACGATCTGGCACGCCTACGGCGGCACGCTGCTCGTCTCCGTCGCCTGTGCGCTGACGGCCGGTACGATCGGCACGCTGATCGGCTACGCGGTTTCGAAGAACCGCCGCAGCAGATGGGCGAACTACGTCAACAACATGGCGTTCCTGCCGTACCTGATGCCCTCCATCGCGGTCGGCGTCGCGTTCTTCATTCTGTTCTCGAACAAGTACGTCAATCTGTTCAACACCTACTGGCTGCTGATCATAGTCGGTACCGTCAAGTATATTCCGTTTGCGAGCCGCGCGTCGCTGAACTCGATGCTGCAGCTCTCGGGTGAAATCGAGGAGGCGGCGATCATTCAGGACATTCCGTGGTTCAAGCGCATGTTCCGCATCATCGTGCCAATCCAGAAATCCTCGATCATCAGCGGATTCATGCTGCCGTTTATGACGTGTCTCCGTGAGCTGTCGCTGTTCCTGCTGCTGTGTACGCAGGGCTATATCCTTTCCACGACGCTCGACTATTTCGATGAAATGGGACTGTATGCGTTCTCAAGCGGTATCAACCTGATCCTGATCGTCACGATCCTGATCTTCAACACAGTCGTCAATAAAGTCACCGGCGCAAGCCTGGATGAAGGTATCGGAGGTTAATGATATGCCGAAAATTGTATTGGAAAACATCACGAAGCGCTGGAAAAAATTCTACGCTGTCGAAAATCTGAATCTCGTGATCGAGGACAATGCGTTCGTTACGCTGCTCGGACCGTCCGGCTGCGGCAAGACGACGACGCTCCGCATGATCGCGGGTCTTGAAACGCCCACCGAGGGCCGCATCACGATCGGCGACCGCGTTGTATTCGACAGCGCGGCGGGTATCAATATCCCCGCCAACAAGCGCAAGGTCGGCTTCCTGTTCCAGAATTATGCGCTGTGGCCCAACATGACCGTGTATGACAACATCGCATTCGGCCTCAAAAACATCAATGAGCCGAAAGAAACGTACGACTATACGGCAAAGAACTATGCGCGCCTTAAAGAGATTCTGAAGGATCCGAAGGGCGTTGCGGACGTAATCAACGACTGCCGCGACAAGAACGGCGTCCTGGATAAGAAGAAGGCATACATCAAGCTGATCGACACGTATACGATCTCCATGATGACCGCAAAAACGCTTCTCGGCTACGATCTGCAGACGGACACTTCGAAAGCGGAGGGGATTTCCAAGGAGCTGGAAGCAAAGCTGAACGCCGCGCTTGAAAAGCACAAGGAAAAGGGCGAGGCGCTCGATGGCGAATGGCGCGTACTGAAGGACGGCAAGCCGATCGTCACAAAGCGCAAGCTGACGAAGGAAGAGGTCGATCTTGCGGTCCGCAGAGTAAGCCGCATCGTCAAGATCGGCATGTTCATGGACCGGTATCCCGCGGAGCTTTCCGGCGGTCAGCAGCAGCGTGTTGCGATCGCGAGAACGCTTGCGCCCGAGCCCTCCGTGCTGTTCATGGACGAGCCGCTTTCCAACCTCGACGCCAAGCTGCGTCTGGAAATGCGCTATGAGCTGCAGCGTCTGCACGTGGAAACCGGCAGCACGTTCGTCTACGTCACGCACGACCAGATGGAGGCAATGACGCTGGCAACCTCGATCTGCCTGATCAACAACGGCGTTCTGCAGCAGTACGACGCGCCGCTGACCGTTTATAACCGCCCGAACAACCTGTTTGTCGCGGACTTTGTAGGCAACCCCTCGATCAACTTCATCGAGACGCACGGCGATCAGATGCAGGACGGCAGAATTGCGCTGAAGCTGCTCGGCGATCAGAAGGTCACGTTCCGCCCGAACGAACCGCTCTCCATTGCAAAGTGGAATGCGGACCGCGACGCGTCGATCGAAGCCGAAAACGAGCGCCGCGCGGAGCTTGCGAAGCAAAAGGGCTACGTGGAGAAGGGCAACAAGGACGAGGTGTTCCGCTATAACATCGCCCGCGTCGAGGAAGAGGATACCTCCATTGCGGACGATCCGGTCATCGAGGACGGCGATTTCGTGCTCGGCGTCCGTCCGGAATTCATCCGTCTTGCGGACGACGGCATCGACGGCGAGATCTACGGCGCTATGCCCACCGGTATGGAATCCACGCTGAAGATTCGCGTCGGCGAGTTCCTGTTGACCGGCGTTGTGTTCGGCGGCACGCTGTACACGATCGGCAGCGAGACGCATATCCGCTTTACGGGCGATTCCATCATGCTGTTCGACCGCAAGTCCGGCCGCTATATCACGTCCGGCTCCGTCGAAATCTGAAGATACGGACAAATGCAAAACGGAGAAGGAAGGCGCCTTCTCCGTTTTTCGCTGTTTCTGTCAATTAAAGCGGTTTTCGGAACGTAATTTCCTGTATCGGTTCAACGCCGAATCGCGCCGCGAAGCGCTCGGCGTCTCTGAGGTTTTTTGGATCCGCAACCGCTTCCGGCGAATGCGCGTCGCAGCCGAAAATTGCGGTGCAGTGCAGCGCGCCGGCGATCTCCCAGAACTGCGGGGAAGGATAGTTCCGGTGCTCTCTCAAACCGAGCAGATTGATCTCGAGCGGAACGTCCAGCGCGTTCGCAGCCGTGCAGAGGCGCGTCATTTCCTGCCGATAGACTTCGGGATCGCCGGTAAAGTGAAACAGATCCGGATGCGCCAGATACGTGTAGCGTCCGGTCTGCATCCCTTCGATGCAGCGGTTTACGTACTGTACCAGCGCGATTTCGTCGCTGCGCGGATTGGTGTTGTAAACGCGTTCGCTGCTGTCGATAAAATGCACTGCGAGCAGAAGATAATCGACGGGGTACGGGCGGATCAGGTCCAGCATGGCGTCAAACAGATCGGGATAGTATTCCGCCTCAAACCCGAGCCGGACGTCGATCCGGTCCCGGTATTCTTCCCGCAGGGAAAGCACGCTCGTCACGTAGTCGTCGAGCAGTCGTATGGGAACCCGGTAGCTTGATTCATGACCGTCCGAAAAAGGCATGGGGATATGCTCCGAAAATCCCAATGTATGCAGCCCGCGCGCGATCGCCGTTTCCACGTAAGCGCGGTCCTCTCCGGTCGCGTGTCCGCAGCGCACGGTGTGCGTATGATAGTTGTTCAGCATGAAGGTTCTCCTTTGCGTCCCGAAGCGGGATCGCCGTTCATCCGTTTCGATTCCGCCTGTCATCATACTACGAATCAACCGATTTTTCAAGTGGCGCATGCTTCGGCGCCTTCATCCGGAGGTCCGGACAGGATAGGGGCGTGCGGTTCGCTTAAAAAATCGTTGTTTCGGTATAATTTGTGAAAATCAGGGGTTTACCATACCGGAAATATGTGATAAACTGTTCAGGATTCTCACAGAGGTACGATATGAAGCGATTCGGAAGAATACTATTCTGGATATTGACGGTTTTGATCATGCTCGGCACGCTCGCGTGCGACGGAGAGGACGTTCTCGGCAACGCACTGGAAGCGGCGACCCGCGGCGACCCGACGCCGGAGAGGACGGCGTATATTCCGACGACGCCGGAGCCGGTGCATGAGGAAGCGATCCTTCCGGATGAAACGCCGGGGCCGCCGACCATGCCGCCGGTACCGACGCCCACGCCGGAGATTCAATGGACGTTCACGCCGACCGAGCTCCCCGCCATAGCGTCCACGCCGACGCCTGTGCCGTAAGCATGAACGGATGCGCCTTGCGCATGAATGATCCTTGTCATCATAATAAAACCCCGCCGCGCGGCAGCGCAGGCTGCCGGGAAGGCGGTCAGAAGCCGCGTTCTTCTCGACGGAACTATACTAAAGTATGTGACGGAGAGAAAACGCGGATCGTTTGCGGCGAAGCAATCAAAGAAAGGGCGCGATTTGCGCCCTTTCTTCCGATCAGTATTCATAGAAATCAGATCGCCGCAAACGGTCTGACCCCTTATACGACAGCCTGAATTAAGCTTTGCCGTTGCAGCCGAGCACATCGACCAGCTTGTGCTGGACCATCTTCTGGATCGCGGCGCGCGCGGGCTTCAGGTACTGGCGCGGGTCGAAGTGATCCGGATGCTCATTGAAGTACTGACGGATGCACGCCGTCATCGCAAGGCGCAGGTCGCTGTCGATGTTGATCTTGCAGACCGCCATGCGCGCGGCTTCACGAAGCTGTTCCTCGGGAATGCCGACCGCGTCGGGCATCTTGCCGCCGTTCTCATTGATGATTTTGACGAATTCCTGCGGGACGGAGGAGGAACCGTGCAGAACGATCGGGAAGCCAGGCAGACGTTTTTCAACTTCGCGGAGGATGTCGAAACGGAGGGGCGGAGGAACGAGAAGACCCTGCTCGTTACGGGTGCACTGCGCGGCGGTGAACTTATACGCGCCGTGGCTCGTTCCGATCGCGATCGCGAGCGAGTCGCAGCCGGTGCTCTCGACGAATTCCTGCACGTCCTCGGGACGGGTGTAGGAGGAATTCTCCGCGGAAACGTTGACCTCGTCCTCGACGCCCGCCAGCGTGCCGAGCTCAGCCTCGACGACGACGCCGTGGTCGTGCGCGTATTCGACGACCTGCTTGGTGATCGCGATGTTCTCTTTGAGCGGGAGGCCGGACTTGTCGATCATGACGGAGGTGAAGCCGCCGTCGATGCAGCTCTTGCACAGCTCGAAGCTGTCGCCATGGTCGAGATGGACGCAGATCGGCAGATCAAAGCCGGCGTTCTGCTCGGCGTCCTCGATCGCCGCCTCGATCAGCTTCATCAGGTAAATATGGTTTGCATAGGCACGGGCGCCCTTCGAAACCTGGAGGATCAGCGGCGCACGCTCCGCGATTGCGGCTGCGGTGATGCCCTGAATGATTTCCATATTGTTGACGTTGAACGCGCCGATCGCGTATCCGCCGTCATATGCTTTTTTGAACATTTCGGTGCTTGTTACGATTGCCATGCCAAAAATCTCCTTATCTTAAAGTCTGGGTTTATTATATATCCTCGAAAAAGGAATTGCAACCGAAACATTTTTGGTCTATACTGATAAAAAAGAATTCGGAGGCAGCTATGGCAAAAGAGATGCTTTCTTTGATCATTCCCGTATACTACGAAGAGGAAGTCCTGATGGAATCCTATCGCCGCATGGACGCCGCGATGCGCTCGACCGGGCATCCGTACGAGATCCTCTATGTGAACGACGGCAGCCGCGACGGCACGATGCAGCAGCTCCGCAGTCTTGCGAAGGAGCATCCGGACACCGTCAAGGTCTTTTCGTTCTCGCGAAACTTCGGCCATCAGCTTGCCGTGACCTGCGGCATGGACCACGCAAAGGGCGACGCGCTGATCATC
>ERZ842401.5234-NODE-5234-length-14515-cov-5.223444_pt1 | contig 14515 bp, 9 predicted proteins | sample MGYA00521270_ERZ842401 | MGnify/ENA primary metagenome ERZ842401 (study PRJEB31892, sample SAMEA3878208) | bioreactor metagenome | biome: Moose rumen | place: Sweden | collected 2011-10 | study: EMG produced TPA metagenomics assembly of the PRJEB12797 data set...
AAATCCGCGAGATGCAGATTATGAACATGGGCAACTATGCCCACGGCAACCAGCCTATCCAGCACATGATTTACCTCTACAACTACGCCGGGCAGCCGTGGAAGGCACAATACTGGCTCCGCCAGGTGATGGAGCGCCTGTACAGCGCCGCGCCCGACGGCTACTGCGGCGACGAGGACAACGGGCAGACCTCGGCCTGGTATGTGTTCTCGGCCCTGGGGTTTTATCCCGTGTGCCCCGGCAGCAACCAGTACGTGGTCGGGACTCCGCTCTTCAAGCATGCCACCCTGAACCTCGAGAACGGCCGGCGCGTGACGCTCAGCAGCGAGGGCGAGGGTTGCTACATCCAGTCGATGACCGTTGACGGGAAGCCCTATTCACGCAACTACATTGACCACGAACGCCTGTTGCAGGGCTGCGACATCCGCTTCGTCATGGGCGAGAAACCCAACACACGCCGCGGCACCAGCGATGCCGATCTCCCCTACTCCTTCTCCAGCAAGCAGTGAGATTTTTCGGTCTGTGAACTAATCGAATTGAACGGATAAGTCAGTTCAATTCGCGTAACCATTTTCTCAGAATTGGAAAGTGAGGCCGACCAGGATCAGCAACGGCAGCAGGGGCAAACAGGCGATCCAGATGTTGCGGTATTTCTTGTAAAGGTAGATGGGTAACAGGCTCAAGGCGAACGTTGCGGCGACATACAGGATCACGGCAGGGATTGACCAGTAGGGCTTGTAGTGATCGTAGCACATATTGACGCTCAAGACGGGCATGAAAAGCAGCGACAGCATGGCGCCCTTGGTGATCTTGACAGACGCAGCACTGACGGACGACTTGTTGCGCTTGATGTATTTCCTTGCCAGCAGGAAGCCACAGGGGATGAGCACCAGCCACAGCAAACTATGGACCACATATACCACCTGGGACGAAACCGCTGCGCCGATGAGAAACACGGCCAACACACCAGCGGCAATACCGACAAATGTCGACAGGAGCATGCGCCAGATGGTGGCCTTCCATTTCAAGCCATAAAACTGACGGAAGCACAAAACAAGCAGGTAAATCGTCAGCAGGTTGTAAGCCATTTCCACAATCCCTGCCACGGTGGATATAAAACCGACAACCGGTGAGACAATGCCAGTAGAAACAGGAAGGTTCTTCACCATCAGGGAATGCGCCACCAGGAAACGGCTCATCGCTTCACCCATCATATCGGGGATGTCCAACAGCAGTTGCTGGGACAACACAAAGACCAAGAAGATATAGGTCTCGACAAGGTTATAGCGGCTAACGGACTTGAATGCCACGTAAATACAGAGCACCTCAATCACGCCGATGAAGAGCCACTCATAGAGCAGATTGCTCGACAGGAACTTGAGGAACCACATCAGCGCGTTATACAACATCAGCAGGATGCCCGATAGTTTGGCATTCTCAATATTTGCTTCGGAAAAATTCCTGAACAGCGATTGGGGTTCCACGCCAGTCAACCAACTGGTAAACAGGACGAAGACCGCTGTCAGTGCCAGCAGTTTGAAGGGCGGGAAATAGAATTGGCGATGACCATTCAGGTAGTCACGCACCATGTAGCCCGGGCGCCAGAAGAGTTCTCGCAGCGTGCGGAACATGGGGCGGTTGCCCAGACCCCAAATGTCGAGAAGATTGAGAAAGGCCTGCTTCCAGGTGTAACGCGACCATGTGCCCGCTTGGCCGCACTGTGGGCAAACGCGTCCAGTGTAACGATGGCCGCAGTTGCTGCACATGCGCTCGGAATCGTCCACTGTCGAGGGGATGATCATGCGCTGTTGTTGACGGCGGTCGGTTGTCACATCAAGAGCCCGCACCTTGCGGTACAGGGTATTCTTCTTAGCGGCCTTCTTTTTCTTTCTCTTGAGTATCATTTCACCTATATATTTGAAAATGGCTACTCGTCAGCACTGTGGTAAGCCACAAGTCCCGGCATGGAACTGAGCAGGATCTTGCGCACGGTGGCCCCGAAGTCATTGGCGACCTCGAGGAGGATTTCGCTATAGGTGGTAGCAATGGGTCCCACAAAGTTGACGGGATAACTCTTGTAGTCGTACTGGGCCACATTGCGCTCAAAGAAGCGCCTGAACTCATGGGCAATCATGTCGTGGACATAGGGGCTGTCCAGGTGCTCGCTCAGGAAGAACGAGTAGGCACGCAGGTTGCGCGTAGCGGCAGGATTGTTGAGCACAGCGTCAAGGACCTCGGCAGGAGTGACCTTGTATTTCTCGAAGAAGGCCTCGGTCAAGTCCTTAGGCGCGAGTCCCTTGAGCGCATCGCCCAGGAACACGCGGCCCAGGGCGGCCCCGCTGCCCTCGTCGCCCAGGATAAATCCCAGCGCGGGCACATTCTTCACAATCTCGTTACCGTCATAGAAGCACGAATTGCTGCCCGTGCCCAGGATGCATGCCAGGCCCGCCTCGCGCACCAGCAGACCACGTGCTGCCCCCAGCAGGTCACTCATCACTGTCACCGGGGTCTTGAACTGGGCCACCAGCGATGACTCGATGATCTTGTTCTTCTCGGGGCCCGAGCAGCCGGCTCCATAGAAGTAGACGTGGTTCCAACGACGCTTGAAGAAAGCCGAGGGCAATTCAAGGCGAATGCTGTGGCTGATTTCGCGGCGTGTCATGAAGAAGGGGTTCAGTCCCGAGGTGAAGGCATGCTCCACCTCATGGCCGTTCTCAATCAACGACCACTCGGTGCGTGTAGTGCTGCTCTCGGCAATGAGAGTGATATTTTGACCTTTAATCGCTGCCATATGGGTTAACGGATGTATCTTTATGTTAATAGTTTGTTAATCCAAAAAATCAGAGGACGTTTTCGGTTACAAAATTATACATTTTTTTATATAAAATAGGGAAGGCCCAAATAAATCTTATCAATTAAATACTTATTTAACACACAATCACACTATTTAACAGAATGGCGATTTCTCATCCGTCACCTTTAGCTGCAAAGTAGCGAAACGCACCTGCCGGCAATGCGACAGGTGCGCTCCATAATTCTAATTCACTAATTATTACTTTCTCCTTCAGGATGGGTAAACTGTCGCCGTCATCAGGCGATGTCGATGACACGGTCCATCTTCTTCTCGGGCTCGGGAGCGAGTTTGGGCAACTCGATGGACAGGATGCCGTCCTCGACCTTGGCGCTGATGTGCTCCTTGTCCACCTCGTCGGGCAGGATGTAGGTCTGCTCATAGTTGGTGTAGGAGAACTCGCGACGCACGTAGTGGAACTTCTCGCACTCGTCCTTGCAGGACTTGTCCTCGTGCTCGGCCTTGTGCTCGATCTTGACAACCAGGTTGCCGTCCTCGTTGATGTTGACCTTGCAGAATTCCTTCTTCATTCCCGGTGCGGCGACCTCCATGGTGAAGGCCTTGTCACTCTCCTTGACGTTGACTGCTGGTGCCGTTGTCGCGGTGCGCGGCATCCAGTCGGTGTCAAAGAAGTCATTGAAAGCGCTGTCTAACCAATTGTTGCGATGATTGCGGATTACAGGAAAATACATAGTCATTACCTCCTAATTTTTTTTTTATTTATGAGTCTGTTGTTAATAATGTTTCTTATCTCGTTTAACCTTGAGGCTTGCGCCTCGCTGGCACTCCCAAATGGGCAAAACCGATGCCAAACGGGGAATGTTTAACCAGCGTTAAAAAGCTCGGCCAGCGTGTCAGTTTTTTTTTACAAAAATTAAACCAAGAACTGACAAAATGTCAGTTCTTGGCCGAAAATGGTAGTCGTTATAGTAACTATAGTGATTATTGTGACTATAGGGGTTAGTTGAGGGTTATTTTTTGGGTAGCGGTGCGGCCGTTGATGTGGACGCGCACGAGGTAGATGCCCGGGGCAGCACTCGAGATGTTCAGGCAGTTGCCACCGGTGTCCTTGATGATGCGGCCGTTCAGGTCGATCAACTCGAGGCCCTGTACCCAGGTGTCGGCACTCACGACGATGTAGTCTCCAGCCACACGCACCTGCATGTTGGCCAGCCGCACCTCGTCGATGCCACTGGAGGCCTTCTTGAGCATGTTATCAAAACGGATTGTGCCCGTTGTGCTCATTGATTCCTCGTCGCGCTTGATCAAGAATCCGTTGAAGGTGTATTCGCTGCCGCCCAGATCATCAAGAGCCATTGACAGATATCGCCACCCGTGATAATCGATGGTTGCTAATGGCACCTCAACATCTGGTCCATTGCTACTGCTAAAGCGCACAAATAGCTTGTTGTAACTCATGTCGCCCCACACGTGGATGCCCAACGTATCACCAGCATTGAACCTGATGTCCTGTTCGTTATTATAATCGATTAGGATCCTATTGTGTTCATAAAAATCGTAAGTCATCTGCACTGAACTGTTGCCAAACAACTTGTCGGTCGATGTCGCCAGCGGATAAGTGTGACCTGGGTTGATGGAATAGCCAGTGTGGGCATTAAATGCATCAGCACTCTCAAATGGCTCGATGACTTGCATACTGGGCTTGTCGGCCCCCGCGTCAACACCTTGGAAATTGATAACCCGCCGGGCTGGCAGATGGATTCCTGCCGTGTCGGCAATGTCACGGTCCAGGACAAGCTGGTAGCTCTGTCCGGCCTCGATGTTTTTAGTCAAGGGAATGCGCACGTAACCATAGTCGTCGCCCCTCTTGTTGTACTTGATGCTTCGCTTGTTCCATGCCAGTTCCTCGCCATTGCTTTTAAGCACGCGCAATCGAGTGATCAGATTATAGGTATCCAGCAGCGAGTCAACACGCAATTCCACAGTGGGTGTCTTGAAGTGAACCGGTGCGTCCTCATAGGGGAACACGGCAAGTTCGCTCAAGTGGTTGCGGGCCTGGGTCTCGAATTGCATCACGAAGTCCTCGTCCATGGCCATGCCTCCGCCATGCTCTGCAGTCTTCTTGAGCGTGAGCGTGTAGAGCGTGTTCACATCAAAGGCATCCTCAGGAGTGAAGATCAGTCGATAGTAAGAATCCTCCCACTTGAAGGAGCCCTCAAGAGGCGGGTCAAGGGTAAATGCATCGCAAGTCGTCGTGCTATCCATGTCCCAGTTAAAGGTGAGCACGATTTGTGAACTGCACTTCACCGCGGGGTCTCCCTCGCTCCACACAGGGCTGTAGTCGACCACCTCGGGAGGCGTGTCGCGCACGCGCTTGAGGTAGAAATTCTGATATGTGGGCGCATTGGCCTCGACGGTGACGGTGGCAGTCTGTGTGAAATGTGACGGCTCACTCACCTCGACGGTATAGGTCCCTGGTTCAACATACTTGAAGAGGTAGATGCCGTTGCGCAAGGTGTCGGTCTGGCAGCGCTGAACCTCGTTGCCATCCATGTCCAGCAGGCGCACAGCAGCTGCATGGATGGGCATGAGGATGTCCTCGCCGTAGATGATGAACGGCTGGGCACACTCCTGCAGGCGCTTGATGCGGTCGTCGCGGATGTTGCCCGTGACCACTCCCAGTTCGTAGTTATCCAGGCGCCCGAAGTACTTATCGGCACCCAGCGAGAGATTCCAGCCCTCCATCCAGCAGTAGTTGAGGCTCAACAGACGATAGGCCTCGGGGATGTAATCGTGGAACGATCCCTCGCTCAGGTTGGCCACGGCACGGTTGCCGCGCAGCACGCCATAGCCCTGTGTGCCCCACTCGGGGCGGAACGACCAATCACCCCAAATCTGATAGTTATTGGTCCACACGGTGCTTGTGTTGGCATACAAGAATGGCTCAAGGTCAGCTGCCAACACATCGGCATTAGTGATCTGTGGGGAGCCCGTGTAGCCGCGATAGAAGACCATCGGGAAGTTGGATACAGCTGTGGTGCCTGTGGCATTGCTGTGTACCGAGATGAAGATATCGGCACCACTCTGGTTGCACAGCGCCACGATGGTCGAGAGTGCCAGGTCGTCGGCAGTGGTATTATTCACGCGCGATATGCTGGTGCGGTAGCCTTTGCGCTGCAGGATTTCCTGCAGGGCAAGGCCCTTGCGCAGGTTGGATTTTGATTCCCACGATCCAGCCGAGTCACCCTGAGTGAAAGGATAAATCACCATGTTGCGGTCGTCGCTGTCATAGCCGCCGTGCCCCGGGTTGATGTACACGTGGGGCTGTTGTGCCTGAGTGTTGCCCACGGTCAATAACGCCATGAGCATCGCCACCATCATCGATTTCAATGAATTCTGTTTCATGACACTAAAGCGTTATTGGTTACTCATAAATGTTGATTTTCATCTCATAGAGCAGACCGTCGATGGTCGTGTAGACGATCTTGCCTCCGCCACAAGTGGGCTGCATCGTCATCGACTCGGGCTTGGTCAACTCAGTCTTGTAGGTGCCGTCGGCCTTGAGCAGCACAATCTGAGACGAGGTGAACTGGTGGCCGTCGTCTTTGGCGTTCTGCGCAACCAGGTAGTCGTTATTGTACCAGCGTGGCATCTCATAGTTGCCGAGCATGGCCAGCATCTGTCCCCGCAGGTCGATGATCACAATGCCCTTGCCCGCGGCAAAGAAAGCCACCCGCTTGCCATCGGGCGATAGCGATGCCCACAGGTAGCCCGCCCACGAGTCGACGGGTGAGAAGACGCGCTCCTCGCCGCCCACCATCACGTGCACACGGCTGCCCTCGGTCCATGCGGCTTCGCCGATTTCGCCCGCGGACTTGATGTGATTGCCCTGGGGCTTGAGTGCACGTCCCACTTGCACGGCACCGTGTTGTGGCTCAGTGAGGCGATTTCGCTGCCCGGTTGTGATATCAAAACTGTTAGATGTGCGATAAATCAGGTTGTCCTCACCAACAACGCTACTCACAAAGTAAACGATGTCGTCGTTGCCCCAGCAGACGTCAAAGCCCGTCACAACATCAGTCGTGATGGTCGAGACCTGGTCACTGGCCAGGTCATATAGTCTCATGCCGTCGTCGCTGGTCTGATAGACCAGATGATCGCCCGATGCATTGAGCACAGGGTAGTAGGCGGGCTCCTCGCGTTCCTGGAGCAGGCGCATGATCGAGGTAACCTCGACTTGCTGGGCCGCGACAGGCAGCATGGCAGCAAGGGCCAGCATGATGGTAAGTCGTTTTTTCATATTCTCATGTTTTTTGGTCCCCTGTAGGTCCAGTATTACGACTTGACAATTCGTAATACTGGACAACACGGCGGGGAGGGTTATTTGGGTTTTTGGTTCTTCTTGAGCTTGAGGCTCTTGTAGATTGATTGGTTCTTTTTGGCCTTGACCTTGGTGGAGATGTACTTGTTCTCACCACCGTAGAACAAGTCCAGGCGGTACTTGCCTGGAGTCATGTTGGTGAACACAAACACGCCGTTATCCAGGTCATCGGTCTTGTAGGTGCGTACCAATAGGCCCCTGTCGTTATACAGGCGCAACAGGACCCCGTTGATTGGGAGCAGTTTGTCGTCATCGAACAGGCGCTTGTCCTCGTCGTGGCGCTCGATGTCGTCCCAGCGCACGGTGCCGGCAATGACACCGTTCTTGAACTTGCCCTTGCGGCCAAAGTAATCGTCGATGCCCAGCGACTGGTTCCAGGCCTCGAGCCAGCAGTAGTCGTCATTGAACAGGCGCTCACGCTCGGGCAGGTAGTCGTGGAAGGCCCCCTCGCTCAACATGCCGGGCAACTTGTTGAAGCGCAACACGCCCAGTCCCACCTGATAACCCCAGTCGTAGAATGACCAGTCGCCGCGGCTGCGCTCCTTGTGTGTCCACACCGTGGCTCCGCACTGTCCCAAGTGCTTCATGACAGCCTCGCTCAACTGCAGGCTACCCTCGACGGCCGGCTTGCCGTCCCAGCCACGGTAGAGTCCCAAGGGGAAGTTCAGGCGGCTAGTGGTGCCCGTGGCATTACTGTGGATCGAGAAGAAGATGTCGGCACCGCTGTTGGCCGCCAGAGCGACAATCTCGAACAAGTCCAGGTCGTCCTCGGTTTTGTTAGTCGTGCGTGAGATAGCCGTCTCGTAGCCCTTATTGCGCAGGATTTCTTGCAGGGCAAGGCCCTTGGTCAGGTTGGAGTTGGACTCATAGTAGTGGAGTGTGTCCTGGCGTCCGATGACCCACGTGGGCACATGGCGGTCGTCGCTGTCGTGGCCGCCGTGACCCGGGTTGATGAACACGCGGGGCACATCCTTGCGGCTCACGGGGTCCTTCACCTTGACGGTGCGGCCTTTACCCTGAGCGGCAGCAACAGGTTGTGCGGCGGGGATGTCGAGTTCCACTTGCCTCACCTCGCCGCTGTAGAGCAGCGAATAGACGACCTTGCCGCCGACCGTCATGGGTTGCACGGCGCGCTCATCACGCCCCGAGATAGGCTTGCACACCTCGCCGTTGACCGACAGCAGCCAGATGCGGGAACCGTTGATGCGCGGATTGCCTGCATTGCTCATCGCAATGATGAAATCGTTATTGTACCAGCTGGGCATGAGGAACTCGCCCAACTCGGACAAGATGCGTCCGTTGAGGTCGCAAACGAACAGGCCGCGTGCTGCCGCCTCGAACAGCACCTTGGTGCCGTCGGGCGACAACGAAGCCCACAGATAGCCGTTACTGTCCTTGACAGGCTGCAGCGAGCGGGTCACGCCTGTGGCGTCCACGAGATAGAGTTGGTCACCGCGGGTGTAGGCATAGGGCCCTACCCCATCGGTGCTCTTGTAGACCTGGCGCTCGCCGTTGATGACTATTCCGTTAGCGGCAGGCAGCACTTGCACGCGGCCGTGCTGTCCCCTGAGCACCACTTGGTCCTTGCCTGTGGCGGGGTCATAGCAGTGGCCGGTGCGGTAGACCATTTTCTTACTTTTGCGTTCCTGTGTCACATAGTACACCTTGCCGTCGGGGCCGAACATCGCGTCAAAGCCTGGATAGCCCTTACTGGCCACCGTAGTCACGGCTCCGGTTGACAGGTTCTTCAGCATCAGTGATGTCGCATCGGTGGGTGAATAGAGCACCCACTGGCCGTCGTCACTCAACTGCGGGAAGAATCCGCAGCTGTCCACCAATGAACGCTCACTGCCAGATTTCACGCCTAATGCCGATGCAGCAATATTGCACAGGCACATGATTACCAAAATAATTTTCCTCATGTATTCTATCCATTTATTAGTCATTACCAAATGGCAAAGTTAATGAATAATCCTGGTAAATCAAATGTTAAAAGCAGAAAAAAAATTGAGAGAGCACGGCGGATGACCGCGGTGCTCTCTACACTAAGATAAAAAATATATCTTATTCAATAGTTTTGGTTATGCTAAATGATATCAGAAGCAGTATCGTTTATTTTAGTTAGAAGTTAGGAGTTAGGAGTTAGGAGTTGGGAGTTGGGAGTTCATCATTCCTAATTCATAATTCCTAATCCCTCATTCATTTTTACTGGACGAGGGCGAATATGCCGCTGATGGCATCCACGGTGCCGTTGATGCTGGCATAGATGCAGCTCAACAGGCCGATGAAGATGATACCCAGCACACACAGGATGAGGCCCGTGCGCTCGGTCCAGTGACTCTTGAAGTTGGGAATCACGCAGTCGTCTTGACGCAGGAACATGGCCTTGACCACCAGCAGGTAGTAGTACAACGAGATGATGGTGTTGACCAACGCGATGAGCACGAGGGCATAGATGGCCACCGAGCCCTGATGGCAAGCGCCCACAAAGATGAAGAACTTGCTGAAGAAGCCCGCGAACGGAGGAATGCCGCCCAGCGAGAACATGGCAAGCATCATCGTGAAGGCGAGCCAGGGGTTGGTCTTGAACAAGCCGTTGTAGTCGTCCATGGTGACACGGCCGGTGTGACGCTCGATAGCGGCAATCACGCCGAAGGCGGCGAGGTTGCTGAAGATGTAAACCAGCACGTAGTAAATCATCGAGGACATGCCCATCACGTTGACGGCGATGACACCGAGCATGATGTAACCGGCCTGGGAAATCGACGAGAACGCCAGGAAGCGCTTGAGGTTACGCTGACGGATGGCGAACAGGTTACCCAGCGTGATAGTGAGCACGATGACGGCATAGAGCATCCACTCCCAAACCTGGGAATAGGCCGAGCCGAACACCTGCACCAGAATGATCAAGAACGAGAATGCGGCAGCACCCTTGCTGATGACCGACAGATAACTGGTCACAGCGGTGGGAGCACCCTGATAAACGTCGGCAGTCCACAGGTGGAAGGGCACCAGCGAGAGTTTGAAGCCCACACCGGCGATGACAAAGGCCAGTGCTGCAACGAGCAGCGCCGAGCGGTTGCCGATGAGCGCGGTGGCGATGTCGCTGAAGTAGAGCGACCCGCTCATGCCGTAGACAAACGAGATGCCCAACAGGAAAATCGCCGACGAGAAGATGGCGGTGAAGATGTACTTGGCCGCTGCCTCGTGGGACTCATAGTAACGCTTCTCGAAGGCTGCCAGCGCCGCAATGGGCAGCGAGGCAGTCTCCAGACCGATGACGAACAGCAGAAAGTGGCGCGCCGAGATCATGAGGAACATGCCAAACAACGTCAGCAATGTCAATTCATAGAACTCGCCGCGACGCACGCTGACGAAGTCGCTATTGGTCCACTTCACGGCCTGCAGGAGCACCAGCAGCACACCCACGTTGAGGATGTTCTTCATCACCCAGGTGGGAGCATTGGTCTCAAACATGCCGCCAAAGGCCGTTCCCGTGGCGACGGGACAGAAGCAGTATATCGTGTAGAGCGCAAACATGATGACCGTGAACACGGGCATGTGACGCTGTGCGCGCTCGGGCATGAAAGTGTCATAGATGAAAACGAGCAGGAAAACCAGCAACAGGCCTATCTCCTGCGGCATTAACAAGAATTGTGAATAATCCATCATATCTATATTATGCTATTTTTAATCAGGTTAAACACTTTCATCAGATCATGGGCAGCGCAGCCTGCAGAGCCTTGACAACAGGCTCGAAGCTGCTACTGATGATGTTAATAAAGAAGTTGGGGAAGCAACCAATGGCAGCAACAGCCAGGATGAGCGTTGCCGTCGAGAGGCGCTCCTCCCAAGTGGCGTCGGTCAGCGAGCGGTGGTGCTCATCCTGCACCTCGCCAAAGAGCAACTTGGCGACAACACGCAGGATGTAAACCGCAGTCACGACAATGGAGGTGGTCGCCATGATGGTGAGCACGCGGTGGAAGGTGTCGGTGTGCTGGAACGAGCCGAAGAAGATAGTCATCTCGGCAGCGAAGCCGCTCAGACCCGGCAAGCCCAACGATGCCAGACCGGCAATCACATAGCCCACACCCAGGTAGGGCATGATGTGCATCATGCCGCCCATGTCACGGATGTCACGGGTGTGAGTGCGGCCATAGATCATACCGATGAGAGCAAAGAACAGGGCCGTCATCAGACCGTGTGAGAGCATCTGCAGCACAGCGCCGGTCATTGCCGTGGTGTTGAACATGAGGATGGCGAAAAGCACCATGCCGCAGTGGCTGACCGACGAATAGGCGTTGATGTACTTGAGGTCGGTCTGCACACAGGCGCTCAACGCACCATAGACGATGCTGAAGCCCGTCAAGAGCAGGAAAATCCATGCCAACTGGTTGGCAGCAAACGGCATCAGGTAGATGGCGATGCGGAAGCAGCCGTAACCTCCCAACTTCATCAGCACGCCGGCGTGGAGCATCGACACCGCGGTGGGTGCCGAGGCATGACCGTCGGGCGACCAAGTGTGGAACGGGAACATGGCACCCAGCACGCCGAAGCCGACAAACGTGAGCGGGAACAGGACATACTGCCAACTGTGGGGGATGGCATCATTATGGGCGATGTCCAGGATGTTCATCGTGAGGTTGCCATCGGCAGCCGAGTGGAAGTAGATACCAATCAAGCCGAGCATCAGGAAGGCCGAGCCACCCATCAGCATCAGCGTGAGTTTCATGGCACTGTAGTTCTTGTTGCCGCTGCCCCACACACCAATGAGCAGATACATGGGAATCAAGGCGACCTCATAGAACATGAACATCGTGAACAGGTCGATCGAGATAAAGAAACCGAACACACCCGTGGACAAGAGGAAGAACCACATGAAGAACTGCCGTGGCAGCGGATTCATCTTCCACGAGGCAAACACGCCGGCAAACACGATGAACGCCGACAAGAGAATCATCACTACGCTCACACCGTCAACGCCCAGAGCCAGGTGGACGTTGAACGGAGCATACCACAGCACATCGCTGCGCAGAATCATCTCGCTGGTGTCACCAGCACCGCGGGCCTGCAGGAAGATAGCCACGAGCCACACGGCGAGGGCAACGAGCACGCTGGCACCGACAACGGCAACGGTCCTGATGGCCTTGATGCCCTGGTTGCGGCACAATGCCAAGCCTCCAAGGGTCAACAGAGGCACGATCACAAAGTAAATCAGTATATTATTGAAAATTTCCATTTTTATATATCCTTTCTATTTTGTTAGACCGTTGATATTTACAAGATGACACAAATCATGGTGATTGCCGCGAGCAGCAAAGCACCCAACATATAGACAAGCACATAGGACTGGATGCTGCCTGACTGCAGTCGACGGATGCCGAAGGATACCGAGTTGGTAGCATCGGCCATCCAGTTCATAAAGCCGTCGATCACGTGGCGGTCGAACCAGGCGATGGGCACGCAAATGCCCTGGAAAATCACCTTGTGGGTGATGAACTGGTAGAGTTCGTCCATGTAGAAGCGCTTGTAAGAAGCCGTCCACAGACCGCGCATCGCGTTGGCCATGCGCTCGGGCAGCGGGTTCTCCTTGCGGTACATCACTGTAGCCAGGCCGATGCCAACGAGGGCGACGGCGACGCTTGAGCCGGCCACCGTCCAGTCGAGAGCGGTATGCAGTTCGTGGCCATCCCAGGTCACCAGTTTGCCAAAGGGTACGAAGCCGGCAACGACCGAGATGGTGGCCAAGATGATGAGCGGGAGTGTCATCGTCCAAGGCTGGTCCTTGGGCGCATGATGCTCGTCGTGAACCTCATGTTTCTTCCAGAAGAAGATGAGGTAGTAGATGCGGAACATGTAGAAGGCGGTCATGCAAGCCACCATCGACATCCACAGACCCCAACCCAGGCCGCGCTGGTAGGCAGCGACGAGGATTTCGTCCTTGCTGAAGAAGCCTGCGAACGGGGGAATACCCGCGATGGCCAGACAGCCGATGAGGAAGCAGATGCTGGTGATGGGCATGTACTTGTGCAGGCCGTGCATCTTGTCGTTCTCGTTGCTATGAACGGCATGGATAATGGCACCGGCGCACAGGAAGAGTAACGCCTTGAACATAGCGTGGGTGAACAAGTGGAACATCGAGGCCATGTAACCCAGGCCGTAACCCTCATGGATCTCGATGAGCGAGTTGTTGTTAGACGACACAGCCAGCGAGGTCATCATGAAGGCGATCTGCGAGATGGTCGAGAAGGCCAGCGCACGCTTGATGTCGCTCTGGGTGCAGGCGATGGCTGCGGCATAGAAGGCCGTGAAGGCACCAACCACCAGGATGATGTTCATTGCACCCTGCACGAGGACATAGAGCGGGAACAGCCTTGCCACAAGGAACACACCGGCGACAACCATGGTCGCGGCATGGATCAGGGCCGAAACGGGAGTGGGACCCTCCATGGCATCGGGCAGCCAGATGTGCAACGGGTACATTGCACTCTTGCCGGCACCGCCGATGAAGATGAAGGTCAATGCCCAAGCCATGACCGAGCAACCCAGGAAGGTTGCGCCACCGGCAGTGCTGATGGCACTCTGGGCCGTCTCGAGGCTACCCGACATCGTGGGGCCGAAGACCAGTTGATCGAAGTCGAACGTCTTGGTGTAGTAACTCAATATCATGATACCCAACAGGAAGAACAGGTCAGCCAGGCGGGTGACGATGAAGGCCTTCTTGTTGGCATGGTTGGCCGCGGGGGTTGAGTAATAGAAACCGATGAGCAGGTAGGATGACAGACCCACCATCTCAAAGAAGACGAAAATCTGGAAGATATTGGTGGCAACCACCAGTCCCAGCATCGAGAACGTGAACAAGGCCAGGAAGGCGTAGTAACGCTGGAAACCCTTCTCGGCGTTACCGTCATGGTCGCTCATGTACCCGAGGCTGTACAGGTGCACCATCAGCGAAACCGTGGTGATAACCACGAGCATCATGGCGGCGATGGGGTCAACCAGGACACCCATGCGCACCACCAGCGTGTCGGTAAACGATAGCCAGGCGGGATTGGCGACAACAACAGCCTGGCGCACGCCGTCAACCATCTGACCCTGGCCACTGCCAAAGAAGTAGGTCAGTGCCACGCCATAGGCGAGGATGGTATCGACCAGCATGGCCAGAACACCAATCACTCCAGTGATTTTTCTACCCATTTTCACCCCGACGAGTCCCAGGAACAGGAACATCAGCAGGGGCAATGCTACAACTATAATTGCTAAATTGAGTGGCATAATCGTTAGAATTTCAGTTTAGTGATTTGGTTGATGTCCACGTTCTT
>ERZ842401.5235-NODE-5235-length-14514-cov-7.086382_pt1 | contig 14514 bp, 18 predicted proteins | sample MGYA00521270_ERZ842401 | MGnify/ENA primary metagenome ERZ842401 (study PRJEB31892, sample SAMEA3878208) | bioreactor metagenome | biome: Moose rumen | place: Sweden | collected 2011-10 | study: EMG produced TPA metagenomics assembly of the PRJEB12797 data set...
TCCCTACACGACGCTCTTCCGATCTGGCTCCGCATCTCTGCGCCAGTATTTAGCCTTGCGGCATGGACAGCTTTTCCTTTCGGTGAAGCGTCGGCCTATCTTTGAGGTCTTACTCTACGCTTCCAAAATCCGGGCGGACGCCATTAGAGTTCGAGGCGCTGTCGTTGTTGCAATTGCCGTTGTTGTTCACATTCGCAAAGTTCGAAGCGTTCACGACATCGCGAAGCCACCAGTTCGATCCACAAAAGCTGCCCTGTTATTCTTTTATCTCCATGCTTCCGATCTTGTGGATCAGAGCAGAGATAGCATCAAGTATCGAGGATGTTTCCCTCGCAAGCGTGTTGTTTCCTTTCTTCCTCTCCCGGAGGAATCTGTTGTCTGCTTGTCTTACTCCTTTATAAAGAGCTATCTGTTTGTCTATTGCGTCTCCGAATCTCTCAAATTTGTTGAGGCCAACCGGAAGCGTCCGGATGATGTAATTGAGTTCCTGCTTCAATGCGAAGCAGCCGGCTATCGCGTTGTTGATGTGATATCGTCTTGTGATAAACTCAATCAGCTTTGCCGACGTATCGGATGGATATATCGAATTTCCTTGTGTAAATTCAGTTTCTATGTCGCGGAGCATTTGAAGCACTGCATCGCACTCTTTGTCTATAAACCATTTATTGAAAGATTCCGCCTTCTTTTCATATCTGGCCACAACTTCGTCGACATTTTCAGCTGACTCATTGCAGCGTCTATAATAATCAATCGTCTGTTGGTATTTCTCCGGAGAAAAGCCGAAGTCCTGCAGCATGAGCCGCGTTACCTCATCGCGAAGTCTGTAGTAGTGATGCTGGGCCTCAAATCTCGATTGCCTTCTCTTTCCCTTCGGTACACTCATTATTCCTCCTCTCTCCGGCCACGAGGGCCGGAGATTAAAGATTAACAGATTCCGAAAGCCGGGCGGACGCCAAAAGAGTCCGAGGCGCCGCCGCCGTAGCAACCGCCGTAGTTGGTCACATTCGCAAAGTACGAAGCGTTCACGACATCGCGAAGCCACCAGCCCGATCGATTGCATATCGCTTCTCTGTTAAACGCAAAGAGTCTAAGCTGACTTTGCCCGATGGTATAGCTATATGGCACTGCAGTTCCGTTCACAATGTTCTTGAATTCAATAGTGCCGTATACCATCTCTTCGGTCATGAGCTCGACTGTGCTGTTTTCCCAGCTTCCGCCGCTGGCGTAGCCGTCTGTTACTGCATTCGTTATCAGTTCTCTATGATTGAGGATATGCGAGGATCCGAATGCGTTATTTATAGTGCTCTTTGCTGTTGCCAGGTTTGCGGTGTACATCCTCGAGCCTTTGTAGCCTCCTGTCGTCACATTAGATGTGTTCATCTGCGCGGTGTACAGGATGGAATCCGGCACAATGACAGCGTGATGTTCTGTGCAGGCTGTATCTCCGAAGTTATACCAGTAATCGAAGTGTGCTATTCTCCAGTTCACATCTCCGATAGTCCAATAGTCTCCTATAAAGAGGCCGTGGAATCTTCCGCTCTGGATTTCCTCCCATTGCTCATCCGTTACGCTGTCTCCGAGATACTTGCCTCTGTAGATCGCGTTGTGTGCAGCTGCTCCGTCCGGAATCAGCATGTCGTATAGCGCTACATCGATTCTCGGTGCGATCAGCGTGTATGTTACTGTAGATCCGGCCAGATCTATTCTGTACAGAGGGAAATCGACTATCGTAGCGCCGTCGTTGATCGAGCCGGTATTGTATGCCGGCGGCTGCGGCGTATTGCTGCTGCTTACCTCTGTTCCTTTGAGCACTCTCAGCTCTACGGCATCGATCCTGCTGTCGTTATCATGCGTATACCTTGCGACTACCAGATCGATCCTCACTTTGCCTGTTGCGCATGTGTCTATCGGCAGCTCCTCTGCAGATATCCTTGTCTGAATTCCCTGTATGGATATCTGGCCTCCGGATATATCAAATTTGTTGATTGATGGCATTGTGGCCACGCACATATCGCCTTCGCGAGTGATGTAGCTGTCCGGGCCAAAAATCGAGCGATATACTGCCGCATCATCCAGCGGCGTAATATGCCTCTCTCCTGTGTAACCGGTTAAAATCTTAGCGCTCATTGATTACCTCCTTACTTTTGTTTTGTATTCATATTCTTCGGTTTTGTGATCGCCGTAATCGGTGCATCTCCATACTATATTTGTGATCTCGGCAGTGACATTCTCATTCGTCAGCCTGTCTCTGGCCGAGATGATGTCTCCGAGTCTGATATCGAGATCCTTGATAGATACGTCAATGATCTCGTGCTGGTCGATGAGTTCTTGATACCTCTTCATGCCATCGGATAACAGGCTCGTCGAGGATGAAAAGTCGTATATGTCTGTAGGATATGCTCCCGGGATCGCCGTCCTCGTGATATTCCAGTTTTCATCGGCATACAGATGTATTACTTCTCTATTATGCAGCTCGCCTTGTCCGAGGCAGATGAGATGCTTCGGCGTAGCATGATCGCGCTGGATCCGGAGCTTGATGTTGTCGTTGTAGTCCTGCGATACCTCGATCATGTCCGTTGCGTCTCGCGTTGTCTGTATGGATATCATCGCGACGCCTGTATACTCATCGCCCTCGTGGAATTCGATTCCGATTCTGAGCGATGAGTCTGCAGCTGCAAGCAGCTTCGTAACTCCTTCGAATGTCGTTATGTATCGATCAAATTGAAACGAGCCGCTCGTGTATTCCGTGTCATCGACATCGAGATAATCCGAATGCGGCAGATTCCGCAGTATCGTCGCGATATTGCCGGAGACTACGAGATAGTCCTGTCCGGCCGGAGGCTCTATGATCCACTCAGACAGAGTGCCTCGCCACGTCCGGCCGGTGTATGTGATCGTTTTTTCATCTGTATCGATGATGGATCCTGTAATCTCTCCGCCGTACTCCGTTCCTTCGACATATACTATGGTCTTGATCTTGTTTTCCGAAAAAAAGAGCTCCTCGTCGGAGCTCGGCAGCGACATCTTGATTTCAAAATCATTCGTCACATAATCTATGTCAGTCGTGATATCAAAGTCCGCTTCATAATGCTGCAGATATCCGCTGTCCATTATTCCGTTTTTGTCTCTGATATACATTAAGTCCATGACGGCTCCGATCTCCTCTCGATGGTTGTGAAATCGAATTTGATTTCGCCGAATGTCAGCTCGGTTTCTTTCCCGAGCGTAATGAATGGATTGTGTTCTTTATCTCTGAATACGAATGCGCTCTCGGAGCTGCCGTCCGCCTGCAGGACGTCTATCGTCTTGATGGATCCGTCAGATACTATGCGCAGGCGCTCTGTGGAATTGAGCGTCACGAATACCTTTACCGGATCATTGTTGACGTATACTACAGGATCAATGGCCGGGCCGTAGATCATGAGCTCGAATCCATTGTTGTCGCCTGTCAGCGTTATTGTGGCTGAGTGCGCTGCATATTCGTCATAGCCGTAATCGTAGCCGCGTCCGAGCACATTGCTATTGAATGAGTAGTTGCGGCCGTAGTCCGTTCCGGATCCGCCTGTCTCCGTTCCGTCGTAGCTGTGTACGGCTTCGCGAGTCCATCCAGGCGTTACGGCTATGACTTTGCATTTTGATGTGCGGTCGATCCTAACGCCGAATTCGTACTCCGCCTCAGTGATATAGCACTTGAGAGCCCAGCCTCGTATTTTGAGCGTTCCGGGCTCTCCTGCCAGCACGTCTGCATTGAATATGTCGCTGAGCTCATCCCTGGCGGCCAGGCTGTCTCCTGCGACGCCGATATTGAGCTCGTATTCGTTCTTAGAGCGATAGAAGTTCTCTATCTTGCCGTATCTTTGATCGTAGCCGTATGTCCAGTCCTTGAGCTTCTTTGTGTCCGCAAAATACGGATGTCTGTTGAGCGTCAGCTTGAGGATTCCGTTCCGATCATAGTATTCGACTATTTCCAGTTTTCTTAATGCCATTGATATCCTCCTATACTGTCACAAGCTCATTGACTATCCTTCCGGCGACACGTTTATCGATCTTGAGATCCTTATCCTTCCGGAGTTCCTCTATCATCATCTGATTTTGTCTAATCATCTGAACGAGCAACATTTCAATGTTCGCATTCGAGGCAGTGAGCTTCTCGTCGAGCAGGCGCTCCGGTGTTACGATCTCTCGGCCGGCTTCGCCTACGCCGATGATAGACGGATTATCGAATATGCCGCCTTTGGCGTACCAGCTGACGGAGAAGCTCGGCAAGGATCCCTTGCCTCCGATTCCGTAAGGTGCTTTCCCTCCGTTTACGCTAATATGCGGCAGCTTGAGATTCGAGAATATCTTCCCGATCGACAGAGGAAACATGCCTTTTATCTTGCTGATTACGTTGCTGATAGTCTGCTTCGCCGACTCGATCGGGCTGGTCATGGCTGACTTGATGCTCGAGAATGCGCTCTTTACATTTCCGATGATTCCGGAGATGCCATTGATAACGCTCTTGATGGCGTTCACTGCATTCGTGACAGCGTTTCTCGCAGCCTGTACAGGATTCGTGATGGCCAGCTTTATTCCGTTCCATATCGTCGTTACTGCCGTCTTGATGGCCGTGAATATCGTAGTGACTACGCTCTTGATGGCGTTGAATACGACAGTTATTACAGTCCTGTAGGCGTTCACATAGCCCGTGATTATAGCGACTATGGCAGCAAAGACCGTCTGTATAACTGTCTTTATGGCGTTCACTGCAGTAGTTACGCCGGTCTTGATGGCATTCCAGGCGTTCATTATCGATGTCTTGATGCCTTCGAATGTAGCTTTTAAGCTGTTCCAGAGGTTGAGAGCGAAGGCTTTTATGCTTTCCCAATTTTTGTACAGCGTTATCCCGGCAATTACGAGCGCTCCTATCACGCCTATCGCTATTGCTACCGGAGCGGCTATTCCGGCTATGGCCGGGCCTACTCCTGCGAGCATTCCCATTATCATCGGGCCGTATATCATGATATTGCCTAAGCCTGTCAAAATTGTGCCGCCTATTACGAGCAGAGGGCCTATCGCAGCTACTATAGCTCCTACTACTGCGATTATTCTTTGAGCCGTAGGAGACAGGCTGTTAAACCAGTCTACGAGGCTCTGGATGCCTTCGGCCACTTTCAGTATGATCGGAGCGAGCGCTTCGCCGAGCGATGTCTTTGCGACGTCTACGCTCGACTTGAGCTTCTCAAGGGATCCTCCGAAGCCGCTCATCATAGCTTCGGCCATCTCTGCAGTAGTTCCCTCTTCATCGAGGGCAGCTGACAGCGCAGATACTTCGCTCGGAGCTGTGTTTATCAGAGCGAGCCAGTTTGACATCTGATTCTTTCCGAAGATTGTAGATGCAGCTGCTATCTGCTCGGATTCCGACAGTCCTGCAAATGCCTCGTGGAGATCCTTCTGTATTGTGACAGTATCTTTCATCGAGCCGTCTGCATTGACGATGGAAACGCCGAGAGCGTCGAGCTGCTTCTGTACATCTGCTGAGCCTCCGACGAGCCTGGCGAATCCGGTCTTGAGCGAGTTCGCTGCTACATTGGCCTCGATTCCTTTGTTGGCCATTACGCCCATGTAGAGAGCCGCATCATTTACTTTGTACCCAGCGGCGCTAAATATTGGCGCTGCCACGCTCATAGACTGCGAGAGGCTGTCTATATCAAGAGCGGAGTTATTGCACGCATTCGCAAAAACATCGGCGTACTGAGCCGCTTCATCAAATGAGCCTCCGAAGCCGTTTATTGTGGCCACGAGTCCTCCGGATACTGTATCGAGGTTTCCGCCTTCGCCGGCAGCGAGATTCATTGCCGGAGCGAGAGCGGAAGCAGCCTGTTCAGCGCTGAGTCCGGCCCTGGCGAAGTTAAGCGTCGCCGTTGCCGCATCGCTCATGCCGTATGTAGAATTAGCTGCGGCGTCCTTCATAGCCTTGTTGAGCATTTCGGCCTGTTCGGCAGTATTTCCCATAGTGCTGTTGGTCAGCTGCATGGTCTTGTCGACTTCGGCGAAGCTCTTGGCTCCGGCAGCGCCTACAGCGGCCAGCGGAGCAGTGACGTACATCGTCATGCTCTTTCCTGCCTCTGTCATCTTTGAGCCGATCTGCTTAAACTGCTCGCCGAGGGCCGTGAGCTTTACGCTCGACAGCTGGCGGAGCTCCTTCTCAAATCGTTTCTGCTCCGCCTCGGCTCTTACGATCTCGCGCTCAAGCTCTTGGTATTCCGCGGATGCATGGTCTACCTTCTGTGCGTCGAGCTGATTCTGCACATTCTTGAGGTCGTTTACCTTCTGCTTTGATTCCTCGACTCGTTTAGTGAGCAGCTGCTGCTTCTGAGAGAGCAGCGTCACGTTCTTCGGATCATATTTGAGGCCCCTGTTTACATCCTTGAGGGCCTTATCAACGTCATTCGTCGAATTCTTGACTCTCTTAATGGCCTGCTCGAGTTTCGTGGTCTTGCCATCAAATTCGATTGTGATTCCTTTTATCTGTCCTGCCATAGTTTAACCCCAGAAATTATCCCAGTCGGCCTGCGTGGCCTTCCTCTTCTTTGCCTTCGGCTTTCCGTTCTTGTCCTTTCCGTTTTTCTCGTTAATCATCTTCTCGACTTCAATCTTTCGATTGATGTATTCGATGCAAAAATCAACAATTTGGCCGAGAGTCATCTTCTGCATCTCTGCTACACTTAGTCCGCTTGCGACTCCTGTGGCGAGGATTTGCTCGATGTCTGGCCGGCTTTCTTTTTCGGCCTCAGACTCTTGATCTGACTCTGAAGCCTCTTCCAGTTTTTTTCCGATACCACGCCTCTGACTATCAGTTCGAAGATCTCCGGCGCCAGTATGTCTACAGGGAATGAATCAAACTGTCTGATCCATACCATCGGCTCGTCAATGTCCGGATTCGCGCTCTTTGCCAGAGCCCAGCACACATTGACGAAAGATACGAATTCGAGGCCGGTCAATTCTACGAGCATGTTCGTCAGTATTTCTTTGTCGAGTCTGCTCACAAAATCCTCGGCGCTCGTTATTTCCAGTCCGTTTGCAGCGAGTCCGGATATCATCTCGGATATCGCTCCTATCAGCGGCATTACTTCCGGCACTATGTCGTGTCCGAATTGAGATTTGTATATCATCATCCATGCCAGATTGTTGTCTACTGTGATTTCATGGTTTTTGTCGATTCTTATAGTCTTTATCATTTTGTCGCCCTCCTAAAATGCAATTAAGAAGCGGCCTTGTGAGGCCGCTTTCTCATTGCTTCTTCTGATGTTCTATTCAGATGTTGCCGGCAGCTGTGGAGCTGGCGGATTAGTGAAGATCGTGTCGTAACCTTCTGCGCTCTGCGGATAGTAAACACGAGTGAGTCCTGTTTCGTTGTCTCCCATAACAGTCAGATCGCACGACTCAGTATTCGGCTCGTTGGAGCCTTCCTTTGTCTTGTGCTCTCTTGATGGTACGGAAGCTCTGACGTTGTACAGGATTCCTCTGCGTTTTTCTTTGTCGCCATCCCCTTCAAACGCGATATAGAGGTTAGGTCTCGTCGCGTATTTCGACTGTGCGATTCCGCCGTCGTCCAGCTGGATGAATCCGCAGAATTTGAGCTTGTACTCATCCGGGAATCTCATCATCTCGAGCGAGCCGCTAAATCCGTTATCGCTGTAGTCAGCGTAGTAGATTACGTCATCGGCGTAGCTCTTGACTTCTTCGGTCTCCGGATCGAGTGACAGATTGACAGCGCCAGGCAGCTTGAATGGAGCTCCCATTGTTACTCTGCCGGTCGCGTCATCGACTGTATATGTGCCTACATGCACATTTTTCAGTCCGAATTCAACTTTGTTAGTATCACTCATAGTCTTTCCTCCTAAGATATGTAGTAGTAGATCAGATAGACGCCTTCATCATCGATGTAGACGTCCTCGCTTTTTTCAAACAGATATCCGTTATCAAGCAGTACGGCCTCGATCTCAGACTCCGCCTCTTCGTCCTTCTTGCTATAGTAGTATTCCGCTATATAGCCGTTCTTCCGGAAGTACAGTGTATCGTCTGCGTTCGCTGCGGTCTGGCCGTTGCCGTACCATACCAGATATCTCGCCGGCAGTTTCTTTCCCTTCGGAGTGAAGTACCATACCGGCAGTCCTGTTGTTTCGAGTACCTCTTGCATTGTCATAGCATTCTCAACCTCGCTTTGATTCTTGAAGGCAGCCTCATAGCTGCAGCCTCTTCGGCAGGAGCAATGTGCTTTTGTGGGCCTACTCTGCCGTAGGTGCCGACTCCGTTTCTTACGACATGGCCATTCTCAAGAAGATGCGTGAGCCTGTAGTGCTTAGCGTTCCGGACGATATATGTGTCGCCGCGCTTTACCACTCCCCAGCTACGAGCGTAGCCTCTGCTGTACTTCCTGCGCTTAGGCGAGGAAGCCTTGAGCCTCTTGGCCGTGTCTCTTGCTTCTTCTTCAACACACTGATCGAGTACATGATGCACTTCTCTCGTGTATGTTGTGAGGATGTCATCTATCTGATGAGATATTGAGCCTTTAGCCATTGCCTTCCTCCTCGATCTCGATATCGAGATCTCCGATCCTGCGCTCGAGAGTGAGCTCGAGCTGCCTGCCGTTCCTGTATTTGCGCACGAGATGATAAATTACATCATCGAGCTTCACTAAAGATTCGCCGTCATAGTCTCTATAATCGGCGAGAACGGCAGTACACTCCGGCTTGTAGTCAGTCTGAGCCGCAGAATAGAATTCTCGCATTCCGATGTCTCTTATCTCGGCTCTGACTTTGCGAGCCGTGTATCTCGGAGCCTCATTGCCGTATCTGTCTTTTACCGGCTCATGCTCTTTGATGAGCTTGATAACTTCGTTGTACATTACTCGCTCTCCTCGTAGTACGCGGATGTATCCTTGAGGGCCGTTGATGTTATATCCCAGGCGCGTTCCCAGAGCGCTCGCTCTTTTTCGTCCGAAGCCATGCGCATACACACAAAATCGATGAGTCCGTCTGTGACGAGCTCATCTTCACTGTTTGCCATTTCCTCGGTTACTCCGATGCGAGCAAGCTCCTTGCGGCCTGTTGCGATACGCGCATCGATTTCGTCATTCAGTTCATCGTGGCTTATTCCCAGATTGACTTTGATTCTGTCTGTTATCGATGCCATCTTATCCCTCCTGTGCTTCGATTTCCGCTATGATATCTGCCTTCTTGGTCGAGGTTATAGTGTAGCCTTTTTCTTTGGCCAGAGCCTTGAGCTCGGCTACAGTCAAGGAGGAGAGATCCTGTGATCCCTCCTCCTTTTTTACCTCAGTGGCGGCCCTGGCCTTCGTTATTCCGAGGCTGAGCCCGAGAATGTAGCCTTGACGAATGCCTTCGGATTCTCGAGGCCGCCGTCGAAGATCTCAGTGCCGGTAAAGATAGTGTTTGCTGTCTTTGCCTCCACTGTAGGGAAGATCTCGAGCGGTGCGAAATCGTTACCCTTGAGAGCTCCGACTACGCCGAAGTATGCTACGTTGTCGGCGAGGTTAGCATCTACCTTGATGACAGCGCCGTACATTACGCCCTTGATGACAGGATCCACCTGTGCGCTCTCGATAAATGCCTTTTTGCCGTCGGTCGTCTCGATGCCGGCGAAGCCATTGTAGATAGTATTGCGGTTAGCATATACTGCTACCTGGCCATTTTCGTCGATCTTGGCCATGATGGCTCTGATCGCCGCGTCTGTGTAGACCTGGCCTGTCAGCACGTTGCCGGAAGCGATCTTGACATCGGCATTGGCAGCGATTCCGGTTGCCGGAGCTGTTCCGTCGAGTCTCGCGAGGAGCACTCTTTCCTTTGCTACTGCGATTCTCTTGGAGATATCAGACACGAGCCAGCTCTCGAATGAGTCGATGCTCATGAATTTCATTCTACGTGTCATGACAGCATGCTTCTTGACGTCTACGCCCGGTACGCTTACGAGCACGAATGTATCCTGCTCATCTGCGTTCGCGCCGTCCTCTGCGACTGGAGCCGCATCTCCGGCAGCGATAGCAGTTCTGACAGGGATAGCGAAGCCTTCGGCCATCTGAGAGATATCAGCGTCCTCAAGCATTGGCGCCTCGGCTTTCACGAGGTCTACGATCCTGTCGAGCGTTACCTTTGGCACTACTGCACCTGTGTTGGCTGTGGTGAATGTGAATGCTCTCTGCTCAGCCTCTGTGAGCTCTCCGAGCAGCATTACTCCGTCGCGGTCTACAGCCATTCTCTTGAGCCATGCGGATCTGTATTCCGGAGACTCGTAGTTGTAATCGTTCATTACGTTTGTTGGCATTGATGTTCCCCTTTCTGCTACTGTGGTGCTTCTCTGGCCTGCCTCGATTGCTCTTACGGCAGCCTTTCTCTCTTCGAGTTCTGTGAGTTCTGCATCTCTCTCCTGCAGGAGTCCGAGCTCCTCAGTGTATGCCTCGATCTCTTTCACGTCGTTTGATCTCTCTACGAGGCCCTTGAGCTCTTTCATGCGCTCTTCGATAGCTTCGTGAGTCGTGTAGTTTTCCTTGTTGAAATCCATGTTATTTCCTCCTTGATTTCATCAGATAATTGAATTTTGCCCGGGCCACGCTTGCCGCGTTTCTGCTTTCCGCTTCTTCGTCGATGCTTTCCGCATCAAAGAATCTCCGCGCACTGATTTCTGTGGCGTTATACGCCGGTATATCAACTGCAGAAACGTCGAGCACTCTCTTGATACTCTTGAGCACATAATGATATTCGCGCTTCTTGGCGTCGCTATCTTCGCTCATGGTATAGTCGAGAGTTCCCGGCTGGTAGCAGTATGACATCTTATCTATGTTGCCGCGCTTGATGTCGCGATAGAGCTGTTTGTGTCCTTCGTCATCGTTCCAGAGCTCGGTCTCCATCTCGAGCGCTATGGGCTTGTTCACATTCAGCTTGAGGCTATTATTCCTCGTCCTGGCGAATACGCGGCCGCAGTGGTTATAGTTAAAGATAACGTCGCTCATGTCGGCGTTATCGAATGCGTCCTTATCAACGCTCTCATATACTTCGACATCATAATCATCCCATCCTTTGAAACTGTAGAGCAGTGTCTCGCTATCAAATACACATGGCGTGCCTTGTATAAGCATCCTCTCGGAATCATCGTCCTCATCCTTGCGTATTTCGATGTTCTTGATCTGAAAGTCTCTGAATTGTACGCCTCTCTCCTCGATCAGCTTCGTGATGTTGTCTCTCTCACTCATTATTCTTCTTCCTCCTTTGAATCATCTTCGTCATCTTCTACGTCTATCGGCTGCGTATCCAGCCTCATAATCGGCTTGTCTCCGCCAGGCAGAGGAGCGAGATTCATCATCTCGCGCCACTCATTACGAGTGAGGGCGCCGATATCGATGTATTGCTTCATGTTCAGTTTCTCTGACATTGAGATCCACTGAATCGCCGATGACTGATATTTGATGTAATTGCCGCGAGACAGCTCATTTTCCGAGTAGATCTTGCGTGCCATCTCGAGCGACAGCTGTATTAAAAATGGCTCGATCTTCGCCTCGTAGAAGATCTGAGCCTGGTCTGCGGTCATCTTCGACTGCAGCACATCATCATTGACGCCGAAATACCTGTACACATTTTCTCTGTATTCGCGCATCTGCGTCCATGTGGCCGTCATCGGTTTCAGCTCAACAGGCACAAAATCCATGCTCCTGTCGAGGGCTCCGATACCGGCCTTCTCGTCAGATGATGTGTATGAGTTTATGAAGTCCTCTTTTTTCTTCTGCAGATCCGCCGAAGAGAGGCCGCCTGTCGCCTGGTATTTGATAATACCTCTGAGATTAGACGTCGATTTTACTGCGTTCGAAAGCGCCTGGTCTGTCGTGTTTATCATTTCCAGATTGCTCAGAATAGGCAGATTACTCTCGCCGGCTATGTCAGATTTGTAGTAGTCCTTTCGAAGCACTATCAGATCTTCCCACGCTGCGACAAATTCGCTGCCATTCAGAAGAGCGAATCGGATATAGATAAACCCCTGTTTATCTCTCAGCGTCTCGAATGAGCTGTATACTACCGGATAAAATCCGTGTATGCCTTTGGCGTCTCTGTCTATCAGAATAAATGCCGTATTCTGCACTTCGCGCATGACTCGGATTTTGTATAGAAAATCCGCGCCGGACATAAACGGATTCGGGCTGTATTTGAGCATCTGCGTCAGCTTGCTCTTGCTTGTGGCCGGATCCGCCTTACTGGAATATTCCGCCAGGACGCGGATGCAGCTGCGCACTATGGCCGAGGCGTACATGTCTGCTCCGAAATTTGTGAATATTGAGCGGAAGCCTCCGAATTCTCGCCATGACTGCAGCTTTGCCTTGATCTTCTTGAAAATATTAAACATTTCGCTCCCTTCTTAGTGAATCAGTGATAGATACTCTTCCTCGTGATTTTTCATGCATGTATACGCATTGAGAAGCGATACAGTGCCGTCTATTCTTCTTGACTGCTTGAGCTTTATAGGCGCCTGCGACTCGATGCCTTGCGGATTCGTCGATTTTACGCCGGTGTTTATGAGGCACCATAGCGTTATCGGATTCTTGTCGTAGACTACCTTGTGCGCCTTGAATTCTGCCTTGAGCATCTTGAATGGATATGTCCACGTTATCGGGCCTTGAGCTATCTTTTCCATCGTGAAGCCGTAGCTCTCCATCTCGTCAACCCAGTATCCGGCAAGGGCTCTGTCGTAACCGATCCAGAGCGGCCGGAGCTCGTATTTTGAGCACATATTGAAAAACCACATCGTTACATCGTGGTATTGTACTTGCGTTCCGGAGCATACAGTCAACCATCCTTGCTCGTGCCATAGTCTGTACGGCGCCTCCGGCTTCTCCTGCTTGTCGACTTCCTCGAGCCTCGACTCCGGCATAAAGTAATGCTGCAGCGCGTATGTCTTATCATCGTCCTTGCGCTTTATAAGCAGCGTCGCGCATGTCAGATCCGTGGTCGCCGACAGATCTGCGCCTCCTATGGCATAAGCGCCTTTGAGATAGTCCATATCGAGCATCTCGTCGTTGAATGCCTCGTCGTATTCGAGCCATGCTGCATGCTCGTTCTCAGTCAGATTGAAGTCTTTGACCATGACTGTCGGCCGGAATGCCCTGTCGACTCTGGCCTTCTCGACATATCCTCTGAGTTTCTCCTCACTCTTGATCGTTCCGAGGCCCGGATTCGCCATGATCCAGTATTTCGGCTTGAGCCAGTGCTCTTTTTTGTCGAGTGCGTAGTAGAGAAATAAGAATCTCTCGTCTTTGATATTCCCATTGAGGACGCCTTTGCCGTACTCTACCTGGGCGTCGAAGATCCCATCTCTGACGAAATTGTTTGTCGATATGCAAAGAAGCAACGGCTGCCGGCGCTGTTCGGCCGAAGTCGATTGCTTCATGTCGTCGTATAATGATCTGTTCTTGATGGCTGCCAGCTCGTCGATGCAGACGAACGAGGCATTGAATGAGTCCATCTTGTTTGTATCTGACGCGAGCGGTTTGAGTGTTCCTTCGTTGAGCGGAAAGTAAATATCATAGCCGCGTTTCCGTACATGTTTTCTGAGGAATGGAGAGTGTTTCCGCATCCTCTCCGCTTCATCAAATCCCTTCCGGGCCTGCTCTTTTTTCGTCGCGAGGAAGTATCCCTCCGGAGCGCCCTCTCCGTCATTGCAGAGATGGTCGAGAGCCATGCAGCTGGAGAGAGTCGTCTTTCCGTTCTTACGGCCCATAAACCAGTTACATTCCTGGAATTGCCTGTATCCGTCATCGTCGACAAATCCGTAAATGCTCGACAGTGCGGCTCTCTGGAATAGCTCGAACGTTATCGGAGCTCCCATCTTGCCCTGTGATTGTTTGCAGAATTTCTCCATGAATGAGATGTGTTTTTCTGCTATGGCCTGGTCATAGTGAAAGCGGCCCGGCTGTTCTACAGCGTTCGCGAGTATCTCATATTGCTTTTTCACTGCATCATTGACGAGGACTTCGCCGTTTACCATCTGAGCGTAATAATCAGTTATCGGATTCGACATGTTAATTCCCTGTTATGTGCTTGAGGAATTCATCCTGCTTGTCGACGTCATCCGGGCTCCGGAGCTCTGCCAGCTGCTTGATGGTCGAGAGATAATTCTTCAAGAATTTATCGTGTACCTCGACTGCCGAGCTCTTTTTCTGGCCGTATTGATTCTCGCCGTTCTTATACGCCTCAACCACTCCATCGCGCTGGATGATGGCCTCGGTTTCGGCGATTTCGACTTTCAAAAAGGCTGCCGTGCGGATCAACTCCGTGGCTAAATCGTCTTGATTTCCTAAAATTTCCTCAAGTCTTTTTATCTCTTTTCGAATTTTGCTTTTTCGTTGTTTTTCCGTGTAAATTTGAACAAACTCAGCCATTTTTTGTACTCCATTTCGTACAAGTTTCTTCTTCATATTGCAAAAGCCGGACTACACCCTCATGCGCACGATGTTCGTCTGCGCGATGG
>ERZ842401.5236-NODE-5236-length-14514-cov-3.281555_pt1 | contig 14514 bp, 9 predicted proteins | sample MGYA00521270_ERZ842401 | MGnify/ENA primary metagenome ERZ842401 (study PRJEB31892, sample SAMEA3878208) | bioreactor metagenome | biome: Moose rumen | place: Sweden | collected 2011-10 | study: EMG produced TPA metagenomics assembly of the PRJEB12797 data set...
TATTCTTTTTTAAATAATGAAACCATAGAAGAAGATGCGGAATTTGCGGTAGGCCATATTAAAGTTAATAATGATACTAATGCTATTGTTAATTTAAAAGTCTTTATTGATGATCGGTATATTTTAGTAACGGATACCCCTGAGGCTTTTCCAGAATTAACGAAAGGAAAAGTAGTATTATCAACAGAAGAATGGGGCTCTATAAAAAATGGTTCTGCATTATCATTTAAAATAAAAGTAGAAGCAACCATGGGAAAAGATAAAGAAGATGGTATTGGTTATATTGTTTATAATAAAAATAGAACAAGTGGAGTAACCCCTGCAAGACAAATGTTAACGGGAAATAATGATGTTATTGAAAGAAGTATTGATGATGAATTATTCCTTGGTTGGAGTACTGATCCTACTGATGAAGAGCCCGAATATATGGTAGGAGATAGTATCACTCTTCCAGCAAATACCACAGAAATAACTTTATATGCCATTTATGAAGTGCCATCAAAAAAACTATATGATGTTTTAAAGAAAGCTGCTAAAGTAGGTACTTATGCGAAAGAATATACTGGAAGTCATCAAGATTCGATGGATGCAAGTAAATCTACTGAAAAAATCTATCATTGGTATGCTGATACTTATGCTAATGGAACAGCAATCACTAATATGAATAACGTTGTCTTTGGTAATCAATGTTGGCAAATGATTAGAACCACTGATACCGGTGGTGTTAAACTTTTGTATAATGGGGAACCAACAATAACTGGAAGTGGTGATAATCTTTCCTATGATTGTGGAACAACAAGACCAGGTCATATCGGAGGTATTGAATCAACTCAAAGTTTAAATGGTAACTATTATTATGGTGATGGATATACCACTAGTGTATCCGGTACAACAACAACCTTTACCTTAACTAATCCGACCCAAATAACGGTTGATTCATCGAATGCAAGTACTGCAATACCATCAATTGCTGAAAGTACTCCATATACTTGTCGTAGTACAAGTTCTACAGGAACATGTACAAAAATATATAAAGTAGATAGCCAACAAAGTGGAACAACAGCTTATGTTTATGCTTCAACAGATCGCGATACCATAGGTTTAACAAACTTTAATAGTGATACTCATTCTATCAGTAATGTTGGCTATATGTATAATCAAGAATATACGGTATCAATAACACATTTGTCTAATGCAACATATATCTTATCATCAGCAACATTAAACACCACGACCCTAACCAACTATAGTAATTATTACTATGGTGATAGTTACACTATGTCCGGAAATACACACGTTCTAACTAATCCTGTACAAGGAAATACTTTAGCCGATTTCCCTAATGACATAGTTGGTAAATATATGTGTCAATCAAGTAGTAGTTCTAGTTGTAGCACGATGTATTATATTTCAGCTATTGATAACAGTGGAACCAATCCAATAATTTACTATGCGCAAATTGTAAGTGGTAAGAAAGATGATGATGCATCTTATAAATATTTATTTGGAGATGCAATAACTGATAATGGTGATGGGACGTTTACCTTGACAGGTAATACCCAAGAAATAAATAAAAAAGATTGGCATACCATATATTCTAGCATGAATAATAAATATGTTTGTATGCCGGGATATTATACTTATGATACCGTAAATGATAAATATATTTGCAGTGATAATGGCGAACAAAAGAAAGGTGCCCTAAGATATTTAACAGCTTCAACCATTAACACGTTTACGGCCACTTCAATTTATAAATATGGTTTTGGCATAACTAGTGATAGTGGTGGTTATAAATTAGTAAGTAATGATAATGAAGATGGAACTCTTCAATACATTTATAACTGGCCAAATACTAGTACAACAAGTTGTTTTACAAATAGTGGTGACTCCATTAGTCAATGTGGTTATCAAACATTAAGTAAAAGCCATTATACATGTTACAATTTAACGGGTAAATGTAATACCTATTATTATATTAATTATACAAGTAGTACTTCTATATATTCTGCTGGAATAACAGGAGGAAAGTATGTTAGTACGGATTTAACTGATACGAACAACATTCTTTATGAAATGTTATATAAAAGTGATGTTAATACCACAAATTCCACGATAAAAGGCAACATTGATAATTGGTATCAAAAAACGTTACTAACCACCTTTGATCAATATATCGATGATACTATTTATTGTAATGACAGGACGATAACCTCTTTTGGTGGCTGGAATCCGAATGGCGGAACAACCAGTAGTAATTATTCTTTACAATTCAAAGAATATGTCCTATCTAGTAGTGATTTGAGTTGTGCGAATACATTAGACAAATTTAGTGTATCAAATAATGCTGCTAAATTAACCTATAAAGTAGGATTAGCGACCAGTCCGGAGATGAACATATTAAATAGAGATACTATACGAAAGAGTGCATATAACTACTGGCTTGCTTCCCCTGGCTATTTCAGTCGCAACTACGCTATCGGGCGCTACGTGAACTCGGACGGGCGCATCAGCAGCTACGATGTGGGCAGCACGCCCGGCGGCCGGCCTGTAGTTTCTCTCATCACAGGCATGGAGTATGAGAAAGGGACAGGAGCTACGGATAATCCATATGTAGTGAAACTTGATTAAAAAAATATGTGTCAAATTGTGTAAAACTAGTATTTGTGGAATATATAGGTGAAAAATAACTTTTGAGGAAAATAAAGTTTGAAATTGGAGATTTATAGTTTATACTTCAAAAATTCAGGCTTTTTTAGTTTAACACAGGATATACAGTATTACTACCCTATTTCAGAGTTTTTGCACCTTTTAGAACTGATATGAATATTTTTCACATTGGTTTTGTTAAATAATAGTTAGCAATTGATATTTTGTGATTTATCGAACTTAAAAAACGCATAAAAACAGTATATATACCGTTAACGGGTATATATCCTGTTTGAAACTAATTTATATTAATAATTATTCATCAAATATTTAATATACATATGTTTTTAAAATATAAATTCGAACTGATTGATTCACTCCAATTATTAAGATAATTGGTATGGTTATCTCCTGAGTATCTTTTTAATTATTCGCTTCGCATTGTTTATTGAAAAATACTGACTTACCTTGTAGTATTTTTTACCCTTTAAATAATCATAAAAATATTCTTCACCGTCATTATATGCTTCGAAAATAACAGAAGAACGCTCAATCATCCAATCGGGCATATACAAACATAACCCATGTTCTGTTTTATAACCTAATATATATTTTTTAAATAAATGTTTTTTATATTTTTCCGAACAGTAAACATCATCGCAATATCTCATACCATTTTCATCAGCATATTTTTTTAAATTATTATTAAAAGCAAATACAAACGGTCCGTATGCAAGCTCCACAGGATATAAAGTAATATTTACGTCAATATAGGTAGTTTTTAAGTCCAACATACGATTAATATCAGCTTGTATTATATTGTTTAGGCAATTTCGTTCAGCAATTATAAGCTCTCTTGAACCAATAAAAAGCATATTATGAGGCAGTGTTCCGGAGATACAAGCCGTTTTTTGGGCATAATACAGAGTATTAATCATTTCTTTCAAGCTTATTTTTTCAGGTGAAATGATATCATAACCGTTATTCTTAAAAAAATTATCAAGCATATCTGTGCCGAATTCCATCTTTTGTGATTTAGGCAGACCGGATCTCGTTAAAAATACCTTTTTGGGTTTTTCTTTTATATCGGATTTTAACGCTTCATCTCTTATTTTCCCAAAAATATCTAAGTATTGTTTAGAGTAATATCGTTTATTTCTGGAATAACTGTTTTCCGGAATTATTACCTTTTTGAATTTCATAGGAGTATTGATAAACAATAACTTGTTCCATATACCTAACAGTTCAAAAAACTCTTTAAAATTTCCGCCGACTTCTGTATTGCCTTCATTTTCTACGAAAAAAACATAATTATCTATTTCGTCAGTATCTTTATTTTTTAAAAAATAATATAATCTCGTAGAACAATCAACGATAAAATCACCCCAATGATGTCTGAAATATCCGCAGTATACAACGGTATCATTTGAATATTCACAACTTTCGTAAGGGTAGTTACCATAGTAAAGGTTGTCGTTTGCTGATTCTTCAACGTACTTTCCGTCAGAATCAACTACTCCTCCTCTACCCCAAGCAACACTATTATCATTATAGTTTTTTAAAGGTAATATTACAGCATCGTAAAATGTATACGACTTTAAATCCTGTCTGGATACAAACTGTTTGTTATGAATTTTTTTTAAATCCAGCGCCTTTTTCGGACGCAGATAATAATAATTAATACTATTCAACTTTTATCCTCTGCAATAAGTATATTGATATTTTATGAATTAACAATAATTCGGCCTTAAATAATAATGTTTATTCTCTTTTATTATATTGTTTTAATAGTTCCTCACATTATCTTTTACCCATTTTGTCTTCTCTAGTTTTATTCGGAAGTTTTATCCACGAACCTAGAATTTCATCCCATTCTTTAGGTTCGAAAGGAACAATTCCGGCATCTGAGAAGAAGGTGAATTCTGAAAAAATAATTTTCTCGTTCACCACATAAAAATCAGTACGAACAAATGGAACTTCTTTAGACAATTGTTTCGCCAACTCCAATATTTCTTTAAGACATATCGGTTTTTCATCAATTGGTCCGTTAGGATAGTTTTGCTTTAATTTTAGTAAATTCCAATCTATATCATAATAATTTATATATTCGTGTTCAGTTTTGTCGCCGTTTATCATCTGTATTATTTTTGGATTACCATTAAAATTAAACACCTTATATACTCTTAATTCAGGTTTCAAATCATCTTCTATAAACTCTTCTATGATGATTCTGGGTTTCACGTTCATATACGGCCATTCAATATATTTTTTACCAAAATTGATTTTCAGACATTTATTTATAATTTCTCTTGCATTATTAATATCAAATTTTGTTTTGTCATTACATATTATAGTACTACCGCTGTCGTGATTGCATTTTATAACAAACCTATTAGGTAATTTATCAAAGTCTATATCATCAAACTTATCATATACACCTATTAACGGGATTAGATACTGCTCGCCAATTGTCTGCTCAATGATACTTCTAACCTCATATTTGTCAACCATTTTGGTCATTATATTGCGTCGATAGTTTAACTTTATCCAGTTAAGCTTTTCGTTAAAAGTTTTAGGATTCTTTAAATTCAGCTTCTTTCCGACAAAAAATCTATACTGATATTTAACCTGAGTTTTATCATATGAAATTCCTAACTTTTTTTTGGACGCAATAATAAACTCTTGTCTATGATTATAATCCGTTAATATCAACTTTATTTTATTAATTATTCCTGACATTAATATCCTCCAAATCTATCTGTCACAATAATGTTCAAGATCATATATTATCATACTAAATTCATTTATAGTTAAAACCGTTAATTATTCAGCCATTTTATCTATATTTTCGTCGACTAAGTCTTTAAGCTGCTCACAGTATTGTGGTTATTCTTAAACAACTCACACATCTGCTCAAGCTTTATTTTTACAATTCTAATTAAAGACATATTAAAATGTACAAAGGCATTCAGAACAGGCGCGCCGTATCATAAATGAACTTAACCGCTATCATATTAATCATCAGCTTAATAATTACAATTTAATAAGTTTATTTATTCCGATGTACAAATCTTTTTAACCCACGATGAGAATTCAAAGCGTCCCCAGGTAATGTAACCTCACAAGAAGGAATTTTATTTTTGTAAAGAACATATGTAAAAGAAATTTGATCTCTTTTAGGACCATTGATAAACAAGTTCCACCATTCTTTCATCACTTTTTTGCAAATATCTGAATTGTGTTTTCTTACAATAAAACAACACTCCAGTAAGCCATAGTCTTTCGGCATATTATTTCTATTAAGAAAACTTTCTTGTTTTATTCCTTCGTCTTTTGTAATTAATTTTTCATTGACGCATCGTTCACACTCGTCATAAATACAAGTATAAAGAGGATGTCTAAACATTCCTATATCATATTCTCCTAGTTGATTAACATACTCTGTCAAATCCGAAATAATTAAAATATTAGCATCAACATAAATTGAATACTCATATTCGGGAAATAAAACATCAGGAAACATTTTAAAATATCTATTCTTTTCCGTATTTGAATAATTCGCTAAAACCTCTGAAAATGGATTTAAATCTACTTTTTCCCAAATTGATTCTTCATTTAGTTCTTGATCAGTATAAATATAAAAATCACAATTATCAGGTGCAGAAATCGGTTCTAATATTTTGTCGTATTTGCCGAATAACGAAGTATACACTGCAATTCTATGATTTGAAAAATAGTTTGGAGCTACATTATTGATTATATCTTTTGAATCAAATTTAGGTGTCCAAATTTTTTCCTGTTTTTTAGCATATAAACTATTTACTATTAACCCTGCTATACCTTCTTTTTTTAAACGATTAATTATTTTTTTGTTATCTCTGGCTTTGTATTCGTTCATCTGCCTTAAAACTAAATCATACTCGTAACTCATTCTTTTTAATCCGCTCATCATTTTATTGTAATAAGCTTCATCTATGGAATTTTTGTACATAATATCATCCTTTAATGTTAAGTTTCGTATACTGATAAAACGAGATATACGCAGCAATTAAACTATTATTTCCCTTTTTTGTATTTCTTCGGGAGTTTCAACATATGTCCCAGCTTTAAGTCCCATTCTTTTGGTTCAAATTTCATTATTCCTCCCCAAGTGTAAAATGTCATCTCTCCAAACAAAATCTTTCCGTCTATAATGTAAGTATCAACACGAAGGTAAGGAATATCCTTAGATAATTTCTCGCAAAATTCAATTAATTCATCCCACTGTTCAGGTTTTTGAGGTGATATTGGCGCCGGTTCATAATACACCTTCCACGATAATCTATTAAAATCTCTATCAAAATGGTCATTGAATCTATTACCATTCTCATCATGAGCTATCCCTGTACAAATTGTAACAAATCCAACTTTTCCATTAAAGCAAGTTGTTTTATACTCTATTGAATCAATCTGTCCTAATTGTTCTATTAAAGGTTCAGCAATAATTCTATGTTTAACATTTTTATATGGCCATTCATAGAATCTCTCATAAAAATCATGGGATAGACTATCATTTAACTTTTTTCTTGCATCCGCTATATTTAACTTGGATTTATCTTTGCAAATAATTAAACCGCCGCTATCATGAGTTGGTTTCAACACAAATTTATTAGGTAAAATTTCAAAATCAATGTCATCTGCATTTTCCCATATTCCCAAAGTAGGTATTACATGGTTAGGTCCAACTCGTTTTTCTACATATTTTTTTGCCTCAAATTTATCAACCATTTCCGTAAATTCGGGTTTTCTATAGTTAATCTTCAGCCAGTTTAGCTTTTCGCATAAAGTACGAGGTTTTCTTAAATTCATTTTTCCGCCGATTAGCAATTTATATTTTAATTTTAAGGCGGATTTTTCATAAGGCAAACCCATTTTTCGCTTAAAATTGATATACCATTCATGTCTGCTTTCATAATCGCTAAGCACAAAAAATAATTTTTGCAAAATAGATCTGCTTCTGTCTTGTTTATCACCCATAATTATGTTCCTTAATCTTTTGTATTTATGAAGAGTTTACTGGATTTTTTTATAAAAAAATCATATGCTTTCTGTAACCAAAAAGAAGCTATCAATAAAAATGGTAACACTAAAAGATAAGCGACCCAAATTTTAAAATCACCTATTAATAATCGTGTTGCAAAAAACAACTGTCTATGGAATAAATACGCCGCCATGCTCGCATAACTTACATAGGTGAGAAAATTGCATAAAAATGCAGCTTTATATAACAATTTCCCTAATTCAATTATCATTATTACTCCAAAAAACGATAAAGCGTATTCATTAATAAAAACAATATCATATGAAATAAGATAATAACTCAAAAAGCTATATCCTAAAAAACATATAAAGGATATTAATAATACATACCATTTAAAATTATCTTTTATAAAGTTTTCTTTTATATTTAATAACCCTAAAACATAGAAAGGATAGTAGATTAATACTCTTTCATCAATATTAATTAAATGTTTTAGAGTAATAAAAATAACAAAAACAATTAACGAAATAATAAGTCTATATGGAATTGATTTTGATTTACATATTATTGGAGTAATTATATAAAATAAAATCAACATTGAAATATACCATATAGTTTGAGGGGCAGGAGTAAATATGCAACTTAACCCTAAAACTGTTAATATACAACTCTTAACTTGTGATAGTAAACTAGAGCCATATGAAACATTTATTATTAAAAAACACAGACATGATAACAACAATAACGGCAATATACGAATTACCCGCTTTTTATAGAAATCTATTACTTGTTCTGCATTTTTAAAATCTTTTTTTCCTAAAAAATAACCAGATATAAAGGTAAATGTTGCTAAAACGCCAAATTTAACATTTCCTATAATAAAATTATTTACATTAATCTGGGAACAGTATTCTTTTAAATGCCAAAAACCTACAATCCACAGCATACATAATGCTCTTGAGCAATCCAGAGAATAAATCCTGTTTTTTATTTTGTTCATCATTTTCCTCTTCTATTTCCCTTTAAAACACTTTTTATAAACCGCTTTACGGAACTCAAGCTAAAAAACTGATAAATAAAAATCGGTTTTCTTCTATTGATATAATCCGCAAAATACTCTGCTCCGTCTTGATACGCTTCATAAATATATCCTATATGATTATACTGAATATACCAATCCATCATATACCACTGATAACCGTATTCATTTAAGTACTTTTTAATATATTTTTTAAAGCACTTATTTATATACTTTTCTGTACAATACTTCTTATCAGGCGGCTGCATTTTATGAGCTTGAGCGTACTTCTTGAGCTCTCCTTCACAGAACATTATAAACGGTCCGCTGAAATTAACAGGATACAAGGCGATATGCGCGTCAATATACGTCACCGAGAAATTCTTTACCCTATTGAAATCCACCTGGAAATCATTATTCAATACTTCTCTTTCAACTATTGTAAGCTTCTGCATATCATTAGCGAAAAGCATATTATGAGGCAATGAACCTGAAACAGACGCGCAGTCAGAAGCGTTTCTTATCAAAAATATCAGCTCTGATAATGAGATTTTTTCAGGCGAGATAATCTTATAACCGTTATTCCTGAAAAACGAGTCTACTGCTTCCATACCAAATTCGTATTTTTGAGCTTTTTTTAACTGACTTCTCGTTAAGAAAATTTTCTCATACTTTTCCCAATCCTCCGCTGCCGTTACGTTAGCGGCGACAGTCTCAAAAATCCTTTTAAACTCTTCGGAATAATATGTTCTGGCTTTGTAACTGAGCTCGGGCACAATAACCTCTCTGTATTTGGTAGGCTTATTGATGATTTCAAGCTTGTCAAAAACTCCGAGTAATTCAAAAAATTCCTTATAGTTTCCTTTAATCTGTCTTTCTTCGTTTTCCTGTAAAAAGAAAACATACTTGTCAACCGAGTCGTCATTTTCTAAAAAATACCAAAGCCTGCAAATTGCCTCAACCAGAAAATGTCCCCAGTGATTAATCAAATATCCGCAATAGACAACTTTCTCGTCTTTTTCACAGCAATTCTCAACTTCATATGAGCCATAAACTCTAGCTTCTATGGACGATTTATCAACATATTCTCCGTTTTCAGTTACAACTCCGCCCCTGCCGAATTGAACGCTGTCATTTTCAAACTGCTTGAGCGGCAGTATTGTTGCGTCAGAATAGGTGTATGCTTCCAAGTCGTCACGACACTCGAAAGGTCTGCTGTACCACTCTTTAAGGCGGTCAGCTTTTTTAGGTCTTAAATAGTTGTAATTGATATTGTAATTCATAATCTATTTCCTTAACCATTTTATATTACATTTGCCTGCCAGAAATAACGTCAGGCGTTTTCACAAGATATATGTAAATTAAAAACAAACCATAATAAATCCTAAGCGCTGAAATACAAATCAATCGTAGTAATTAAAAATTGTGAGTTATTGAATTGCTTTTTTGTCCTTAAGAAATCTACTCTTTATATTCATTTTTTTATCAATCAAATATTCAATACCGTTTGCCGACATTAATACCAATACCAATACTGTTGAGTAACGATAAGGTGAATTCGCTTCTTTAATTACAAGCGCCATAAAGAAACCTAAGAATAAAATGATTAAAAACGCTTTTGTTGGATTGAATTTTCTTTTTCTTAATCCTAATAGTGCAAATAATGCAGTTATAATATATATTCCGTGGCTTATATTATTAAGTAAAACATAAACAAGATTAGGAGCATTGTTTAATTCACAACAATAATAGATTTCTCCCCACATTTTATATTCTTTCATAACAAAGAAGTGTATGATATCCCCTATGCTTCTGTTGCTGAAAATCTCCGCCATCATTTTCTTAAATACAACAAATTGCTCGCTTGGCTCCTTATAATCAAGAATAGAAATATAGGTTGTACTGTATCCTCCATAACTGTCCGGAGTCATTCCGCATACGATTGTCCAGTAAATACAACCATTGCTTATCCCATTAGGACTTATTCCGGAAAAGATAACAGCAGTTCCTACTCCAACATTAACTATTTTATAAGATAAATATGCGGCTAAAATTCCTATAGCTGAACCTAAAAGTAAAGTCCACACGTTTTTCTTGTTTGCTTTAGTTATAAAACTATATGCAAACCAAACTACAACCGCCAATACTCCGATTATAGCTTCAGGGCGAAAAACATTGCTGATTCCTAAAAACATACCGGTTAAAGCACAAGGCAGAATAATATTCTTAATAGCCTTTTTGGTAACAAATAAAGTCGGTTGCTTACATACATCAATAAAAAAGTATATAGCACAAAGCAAAAAAACACCTGCAATTATTTGATTATACAAACGGCTGATTGAACAAATCAACATCGGAAAACACGCGAAAATTGCTGTAGTAATCAAAGCTACGTTTTTTTGATAAACTTTTTTAAAAATTAAATATATAAAAATGCAAGTTAAAATACTGAACAGTCCATTGAACACATATAACGCTCTTATAGTGCCGAATATTTTAAGTATAACGCTTTCATATAAAACAAACGGTATTTGATATGCCCACACAACAAAATAATCATCCGAAGTTGCCCACGAAAAATCGCCGTTAGCAGCTTGCTGTGCTGCGGTTAAACAATGTTGTTGATCAGAAACAATGCTTACATCAATGGTTAACGAATACACAATTCTTAATGCTATTCCAATTAATATAATAGTTAACCAAAAAATCCGATACTTTGAATCAGATAGTTTAAATACAGATATAATAATTGCAGCAGTTACGAACACTAATCCTATGAGCATTATCAATCCAAACTTTACACCTTGCGGAAACAATCCGACAATAGAAAAAACTATCATTAGTAAGGTAATAACTCCACAAAGAACTCTTAAAAAGTTGGAAAGATATTTCTCTCTATTATTTAAAACTCGTGTCTGTCTGTCAAGCATTGTCGTCCCTTCTCCTCGTTTTGTCAAGTGTTTTTTTATCTATTGCAAAAGAATATCCGCTATTCGTTTGCAGGCAAAGCCGTCGCCGTAGGGGTTTGAGGCTTTGCTCATTTTTTCGTATTCCTCTTTATCTGTCAGAAGCTTTTTAAACTCGCTGTATATTACTTGTTCGTCTGTACCTACAAGCTTCAGAGTACCCGCCTTTATTCCCTCGGGACGCTCGGTAGTGTCACGCATTACGAGGACAGGCTTTCCGAGAGAGGGCGCTTCTTCCTGAATACCGCCGCTGTCGGTTAATATCAGATAGCTTCGAGCCATAAAGTTATGGAAATCGAGCACATCCAGCGGCTCGATAAGTCTTATCCTGTCGCTGTTTGAGAGTTCCTCATCCGCCGCCTTACGGACGATTGGATTCATATGTATAGGATATATCACCTTGACATCGGGAGTTTCGTCAACAATTCTGCGGATTGCTCTGAACATACTATGCATAGGCTCGCCGAGGTTCTCTCTGCGGTGAGCTGTCAAAAGAATGAGCCTGCTGTCCGCTGCCCAATCAAGCTCCGGGTGAGTGTAGTCCTCTCTGACTGTTGTCTTTAATGCGTCAATAACTGTGTTGCCCGTAACAAAAACAGTATCAGGTTTTTTCCCTTCTCGGATAAGATTGTCTTTTGAAACCTCAGTCGGAGCAAAATTGTACTGACTGATTATGCCTACAGCCTCGCGATTGAACTCCTCGGGATATGGCGAATATATATTATATGTGCGAAGTCCCGCCTCAACGTGACCGACTGGTATCTGCAAGTAGTAACAAGCAAGCGCAGTCACAAACGTAGTTGAAGTATCACCATGTACAAGCACTACATCAGGCTTTTCAGCCTCAAGCACTTCTCTAATTCTGTTCAGAATATTCGTAGTGATATCAAACAGAGTCTGCTTGTCCTTCATTATGCTGAGGTCGTAGTCGGGCTCAACTTTAAACGCGTCAAGTACTTGGTCGAGCATCTGACGATGCTGACCTGATACACAAACTTTTGTTATTAAATTGTCTCGTTCTTTCAGCTCATTGACCAGAGGACACATTTTAATCGCCTCAGGTCTTGTGCCGAAAACTATTAGGATTTTTTTCATTTATTTCTTTCTTTATTAAATATATTCTATTAGTCTATAGATATCGTTATTATAAGAAGTACAATATTGAAATGTTATTTTATCTAATCACCCGCTCCTTATTACTTCTTCTGTTTTTTATTCTAATAAGGATACTCTTGTATAAAAATGCAAGTAAACAAGAAACAAAAAAAGAAAGTAAGACTATTCGCCAATCATTATCCCATGATCTAAAAAGCAATCGAGAATACCAAAACACTGGTACATGAATCAAAAAAATATAAGGAGAAAGGTCTCCGATTATAACAAGTATTTTGGATTCGAAAAGATTTGTTAGAGTATGATTATTAGCTATGGAATAAATCAAAAATACTGATGGCAGTAAAAATAATGCACTGTTACGGAAATACTCCTGACCAAAAAATAAGAGTCCATTGTCAAATACGTACCATGACGCAAGAGTTAAACTAACTCCTACGACAGACAAGTGCCCTCTTTTTGAAGTAGATGTTTTATCTTTCGAAACATATAAATATCCCATATTGCAGCCAATAACAAACTCAGGAATCCGAAATAACGGAAGATAATATGTCAAATCTTTTTGAAGAGTTACCGAAAACTGTTTTGAGCCAAAAGAAATCAGTAGAATTAATAATATGACTAAATAATAATAATAAAATTATTAATTAATGTTCTTCTAATAATCCAAGTAATTTAATAATAAAATCGAAATCAGAATCTCCAATAAGATTCACATCATAAACATTATTATATTCTTCAACATTTTTTTTAATCATTTCTTTATTTTTTTCTTCATTTATTAATTCAGGTTTAATATTTACATATCCAATTCCAATAATATTATTTTTACTTATTTCTAAATCATGCACAGAATCATAGTCATTTAAATGATCTCCCATAACAATAACATTTTTCACCTCCGGAAAATTTTTCTTAATATTTTCTTTGACAAAATTCGATTTATTAAAGGCATAAATAACATCCTTCGAATGTCCTATACATCCCTTGCCTTCTTCGAAATATAATTCATTCGCGATTATTTCTATTTTTTTTTGTTCTAAATATAATTCAAAATTTTTTATGCTTTTTTTAAGTAAATCGACAATTACTTCTTTTACTCCTCCTGATACTATTATTATCGGAATTTCCAATTTTATTAATAATTCAAAAAGCTCTTTTGTGTATTTTCTTAATTCAAATTTTTCTTTTAATTTTTCCAGCATTTCCCCGACGGAATTTCTCTTAAAATTTGGATTTATATAAACATCTAATGATTTAGAATAAAATTCGTGCACCTTTTTTTCACGAATTTTTTTATCATATGTATTATCTGTCTCGTATTTCATATATTTATTACATAATTCATTCTGAATATCCAGAATTTTCTGTTGATCTCCACCGATTAAACTTTCGTCGTAAAATCTATAGGAAGAATAAAGCGTTATATTATTTTGATAATTATATCGTTTTGTTATGGTATAATCAAAATCGGTTATTAATATTATATTTTTCTTGCTTTTTTTATATGAGTCAATTAAACCCCTCAATTTCGACCCAAATTTTTCCTTATCTTTGATTTCGGTGTTTTTATCAATATTTGATAGGAAGGAATTTATATCCATAATTTTATTTGATAAATTTTTTTTAGTTAATTTCTTTAAATATTGAAGGAAAAAGTACTGATTAATTATTATTAAATTTTTATTATAATTTTTAGAAAAATGGGGATTGGGGATTGGGGATTGGGGATTGGGGATTGGGGATTG
>ERZ842401.5237-NODE-5237-length-14512-cov-2.971986_pt1 | contig 14512 bp, 14 predicted proteins | sample MGYA00521270_ERZ842401 | MGnify/ENA primary metagenome ERZ842401 (study PRJEB31892, sample SAMEA3878208) | bioreactor metagenome | biome: Moose rumen | place: Sweden | collected 2011-10 | study: EMG produced TPA metagenomics assembly of the PRJEB12797 data set...
AACTGAAGAATCTGAAGAAAAACAAAAACGAAAACTATGAAGGTTTTTCGTTCATAGAATCCAAGGACGACATGATTGCAGTCGCAGAGTTCATCACCCGTTGCATGCTCGAAAGCGAGACGTTCGCGAAAACGTTCATGATTTGCCTCGAAACACTCTTAGATACTGACGTCAAAAACGATGACACAGAATTTACGGACGCCCAGTCAATCCTGAAATACTTGAACAAATCCGGCTCCATGCCGATTATCGTCAATAAAAAGTTCGAATCATGAAGAAAGGAAAAGTCATTGCGGTAATGAATCGCAAAGGAGGCGTAGGGAAGACAACCCTTACGGCCAACCTCGGAGCGGGACTTGCAAGAAAAGGGAAAAAGATACTGCTCATTGATGCCGACGGTCAGGGAAGCCTGAGTGGGATGCTCTCAAAGAGCGAGGAAATTCAGGCAACCACATGGGACGCCATGACATCGAAAAATCCCGGCGAAGGCCTTAAGAAAAGGCTTCCGCTGTTCATCGCTCCCAGCCTCGCGCTCGTATGTTCCGACCCCCGGATAGATGAAATAGACACGGCACTTGCTGGACGGTATTCCAGGGAAAGGATTCTCCGGAAAATCATCCGCGAAGTATATCCGGACTGGACAACACAATACGACGCCATCATCATAGACTGCCCGCCTTCCGCGGGACTGATGACAATGAATGCACTCACGGCCGCCGACCTCGTACTCATACCGACCCTCACCGAATACATGTCCCTCGAGGGCATCGGGACCATGCGAAGCCACATCGAAGAAGCGCGGGACGGAGGAAACCCCGACCTCAAGCTCGGAGGAGTCGTCCTCATGCGTTTCACGACGAGAACGGGAAACTTCAAAGAACGCAACGCCATAAGCGCGGAGAACGCTCTCCAAGAGGTATTCGACGGAAAGCTTCTCGAAACGCGGATACACCGGAAAAAAGAAATCTACGACGCTCCCGGAGCGCACAAGGATATCTTTTCGTTCGCACCGGGGAGCCGCGGGGCAAGTGACTTCGAAGCCCTCACCGAAGAAATCATAAGGAAATTTAAACTTTAAAGATAAAGAAACATGTATCAGACCTACAACAATCAGATGAACAACTCCCCGAGGGGAGACTACAACGGCAACAACAACTACGGCCAGCAGCAGCGAGGCTATCAGAGAAACAATTACAGTGCACCCGCACAGGGCGCACAGAACGCACAGCGAGGATATCCTACGCAGCAGAGCGGCGGTTACGTCGCACCCACACAAAGGAACAACAATGCGGGGAACGAATTCACCTACAAGGAAGGGATGGCCTTCCTCTTCGAGAAAACCGACAAAAAGACCGAAAAAAGCCCAGATTACTGGGGAAAGATCCGTCTCAACGGAACAATGTACCACTTCAGCGGCTGGAAAAGTCAGGACGGCGGAATTTCATTGAAATTCAACCACGAAGGTGAGCAGCGTGACGCCAGAGGCTATTTCCCAAAGGCCTGCGGGGAAGGCGAACTCACTTTCGTGCTTCCAGAGAAGGACACCCAGCCCGTCATAAAAGGACAGGCTACGATTGACCTGATGAACGTCGAGCTCGCTTTCTGGGAAGGCCGCAGGCAGGGAGTCTGGAGTGGCAAGGCAAAGATGGACGAGCAAAGCCAGCAGCGCAGTGTCGTTCGCGGTGCAAGAAGGATGCGCGAGCGGTTCGACCCCAACGCGGTGGGCAAGCCGAGAAACAATTACGGCGGATTCCGAAATCAGGAGGTTCCTCATAATACCGAATTCCAGCAAAGTCAGTCATGGCAGGGACAAAACATGAACCCTCAGGGAAATTATCCAGACGAGCAGGTTCCTCCTCCCGGAATAGACGATATGAGGTGGTAAAATAGTTAATTCTACATATCTCTAAAATATAGTTTCGCGGATTACCGTAAATATATTATTCGGTTAACCTAACTTATTTACGGTAATCCGATGAACTTTAAAAGGTAACATTAATAAGTTATGTTAAATACCTACGATAATGCAAAACATAAACAATAACAAGACATTTCTTGATGCAATAGAGGGAGGTCGACGAATCGAACGTCGGCCCGAGAGAGGCCGCCCCGCCAAAAGACAGGCTGGCGCTGAAAATGAGAACAACAACCTTGACGCCGAGTCCAGGAAGTATCATTTTCAGAGAACCTCCCTTACCCTGAACCGCGAGTATTACAATAAAATAAAGATTATAGCAGAGACCAACTCGTTAAACATCAATGAAATAATTGATGCGGCTTTAAGTCTTTATATAGATAAATACGAGAAAAAACACGGACAAATAACCCCGCGAGAATCGAAAATTCGAGCAAAAGACTTGGTGTAGGACACGAAAAATCGATTTTCGCTTAAAATACCGATGTTCAAAAATGTATTCATTTTTGTACGAAACGCTATGTATCAAGCAGTTACAAGAACAACTGGAAAAAGACCGTTCAAAAACACTCAAAAACCGATAATTTTGAACTCCAAAAATCTAAAGAGATATCAAACCTCAGACCGGCTCGACTGGGACACCGCTATGAATCTCGTCTCGCGTCTCTACCGTGACGGCGACTATACTTATGCGCTTCTGGTCGGATGTGGATGTTTCTTCGGGTTGCGGATATCCGACCTGCTGTCCCTGCGATGGGACATGCTTATCGGCAAGGAGAAATTTACACTGCGGGAAATGAAAACCGGAAAACGTCGTGAAATCGTCATCAACGAAACCTTCCGGGCAACCATTCAGGCATGCCACGATTCACTCGGCGTCAAAAACGATTCCCTCCCGTGCTTCCTCACCGCACAAGGAAACATCCCTGCGACACAAACGGTAAACCGCAATCTGAAGAAAATTAAAGAGAAATACCGCCTGCCTATCCAGCATTTCAGCACTCACACCTTCCGCAAGACGTTCGGATACCGTGTCTTCACCAGGGCCGGAGACAACGCAGAACTCGCGCTGTATAAGCTCAGCGAAATCTTCAACCATTCCAACACCCGAGTAACCAGACGTTACCTGGGAATTCGCCAGGATGAACTTCTTGCGACCTACAACCTACTTGACGAATGAAGACACAACATAACACGACCGACAACAACAAACCACAGGACCGCAATCCCGTGGAAAAACTTATAATCTTTACGTCTTCAGGACGCATAAACATATCAGTCAAAGAACACAAAAGCAAAGAGGCCCTGCTCCGCAAAGGATTCCATGCCAAAGGAATATACTCCCTCCATAACGGACGTCTATACCCCGTCAGTGCTGAATTCTTGCCACTAAGAGGGATTGAACGCCGTTATCTCGACGACAATCCAACATGGTGCAACCTTGCGTACTGCTTCTACGGAAACGACGACAAGCTGGTAGACGTCAAGATAGAGAATATCCAATTCATTACCAAAAAGAAGAATAATGCTTCCACTCATTCAAGACTACGCCAAGAAAGTGCAGGAAATGCGAAACCTGCAAAATGAATACTTCAACACGAAAAGCATCGTAGCACTTACAAATGCACGAAACTTAGAGCGCTCCGTGGACAAGGACACACAAAAGATACTGTTCTACTCCGAAACCATCCGCGTCAGAACATGGAAACGCATAGGTGAAGACTCCCCTCCGATCGACGGCGTCCCCGTAATCCTCCGCATAGGAAAGTACATCGACGTCACCGTCCGCCAGAACGGCCGGTGGAAAATTCAAGACATAGGATATCTCGCAGACAACGAGATAGAAAACGGACTCTGGACAGAAATCCCACCCTTGGAAATAGAAGAATGAGGCGGCCTAAAAACCCGCCTCATTCCTTTATTAACGCTTACGCTTGAATCGTCTGTCACGGGCATTTTTCAGCACCTCGTTAGGAGTCTCGGATTCCCAGACCAATGGCCGTCCTGAAGCATCTTTCATGACCTCGCCGGCCTTATGCATCATCGGATTGCCAAAAGCATCCTTAATCACCTCACCGGCCTTATGCGAGACATTGGCATAGTAATCCCTCGAATAACAAACGGGAGAGCCTTTCTCATGGATAACGGCACCGGATTTAGACAGAACATCATCCTTATAGACACGGGGAACAGTTTCACCGTCCACAATATCATACACAGGTGTCCCCTTCTTATGTACAATCTCCCTCCTGACACAGTCCTGAAGGAAAACCATCGGGGTGTCTTCAAGATAAATCTTCAGATCGCCCTTCTTATGACGACCGGCCTGCAAGTCAGAAGCCGCCTTGTATGCCATGGAAACAGTAAAACAGTCCTTTCCGACACCGTATTGACGCACCATCCGTGATTCAATATCCTGAGAAAACTCAAGATTGCCGGTACTATAAATAAAACCGACAGGAATGGGATTCTCATGATGGGGAAAATACCGTCCCATCAACTGGAAAGCCCTGTTGGAGAAAGGATGCTGCGCGGTATCAACCACGCAGACCCGATAACCTTGCTCCACCCTTTCGCGGATCGCCCCCAGGTCATCGAGGAAATCCTTATCGTGGAACACAGAATCAGTCGGACGGATGACAGGCTTCGCCCCGAAAACGCCATACGAAGGATTGAGAAAATCACCCCATTCGTTAAGCGTCACACCGGCGCCAGAAAGATAGCTCTTCATAGTTTTGGAAGGAGAATATGGACTAAGCCAGATAACCCTTTGAATACCGAACCGTTTCATCAAGGCGGCAAATTCCGCTTCCTTGTTGATACCGGTTCCCGCCGTGAACAAAGTCCCGGCATACGAACGTGCCATGACAACATCAGAAAGACGCTGGCCCGGCTCGTATACCTTCAAGACCTTACGTTTGGCATCAGGTCCGGCGGGGACAAATCCCGAAGGTAAAACGGCCTGGAGTTCCAACGGAACCGATTCGAGTTCGTCAGGTAATGAAGAGAGACCGCTACGGGTACGCTCGTAGTTCGATATGGAATACTCATAAGCCATCATTTCCTGCATATCAGCATCTCCGGAACGAATCTTATCGCGCTTTTCGTCGTCAGGAACGACGCCGCCGCCATCAATGAGATTCTTAATCACCTCGACGAAGGACTCAAGGGAAACATCGTGCGGAAGCAAAGGAACAGTTGCATCATAAGCTTTCTTGTGCTCAGTCATACTCGTTCCGACGTTCTCATAATTGTACCCGGACTCCTCGCGGGACGTGAGTACCCTCGCAACGCCTAAATCATCAAAACCGAACACCGAGAGCTTCGCTCCATCCGTAATGGCAATAGAACGGTCGGTATCCTTATAGGAAAGACAAATACCGGTTGGAAGACGAAGCAGATAATTACCTGCATCCTTCGGGTACACGAAATGATGCTCATTCTTAAGATAATCACGCCAATAATGCATCAGCTCGGCACAGCCGTTGGAGAACTTGCTGAAATTCAAAAGTTTTTCATCTGGAGCAGGAATAGTGAGTCCCGAAATTTTAGCAGTGCGTTTCTCCCCGTCGGTCGGAACGGAAGTAATCGGACTTGAAAGAGTCTCTGACACGGTGTCGAAAAAGATCGTGCGAATCTCCGGATCCGGCAGACTGAAAAACGCCTTATCGTCAAGCGGCTCATTAAGATAATTGACATGCACCCGACTTGCTTCAACAAGTTTTTCCGCATCGACGAGCGAAGCGACGAAACGAGGATGCCTTCCGTCTTTCTCGGCCCGCTTCATCACTGCACGGCGGAACGCACTGTCAGCGGCTTCAGTGCTGCCGCTGAGAACATAAACGGGCTCCGCCCCCTCAAGCGACACAACATGAAAAACCTCCCTCTCCACACCGGGAGCAGACAAGCTTTCAGGAAAATAGAACTTGGCGAGGTCAAGAGCTTCTTCCCGACTTGACACGTCATGAATAATCCAACCAGGAGGAAATTCATCTCCAGAATTCAATTTCACTTCCTTCAAATCAGGACTGATAGCAAGCGAAATCCTTGCAAGCTCAACATTCTCAACCCCATAAGCTCCGTCAATAGCTGCGCTTATAGCGTTATAAAGCGACAAATAATCTGCTTCACGCTCTACGGAGCGTCTTGCAAGAGTATGTTCCATATTTTCAAGAGCAGAAAGAATATAAAGATTATCCTTGCTCATGAATTCGCCGACCATAAACTGCGTCACCATACGGGGAGAAAACTGCCCCGTAAGAAAAACAGAAACTGCTCCGCAATACGCACCGGCCACACCGGGCATCTCATAGTCACTCGCATCAGAATTCTGAACGCAGTAATCGGAAATCACTTTTTTGACAAGAAGGGCAGAAGAATCGACAGGAACGGTAAGCATACCAGGAACAATAGTATCGAAAGGCTCCGGCAAGGCAAAATCCTCACGGGAAAGCAAATCCTTGAGAGTTTCAACCCGCTGCGAAGGAGAGGCGTCAGGAAGAGAACTGGCAACAAAAAGAAACTCCGCCGCATTAGCGGCACGCTGTGCAATGTCAGAAACAGACTTATATCCCGCATATACTTCATAAACAAGCGACGAAGCATAACTCCTCGACTCCTCCACGGACTCGGCGGTAAGGACGAGAGGAACCACGAGAGCGGGCATCCATGACGCCCTCCAGGTACTGTCTGGTTCCATCATTTCATTCCTGTCGAAGACGGGTTCACCACCGCCAGAATCCAAAGAATTATAAACTTCGCGACAAACGGCGAAGTAGGCCTTGCCGAAATCCGTAATACCGGCGCGGTAAACCTGTTCAGATGTCTGTATTCGTCCCCTGTAATCCTTGCGCCAATAGACACGTCTGCTGTCCTGAAACTGCGGAAAAAGCGCATCCGACACAGCCGGATCGCGACGGTTATGGTTATACGGCGACGCGAGAACGTCAGCTATGACTGGAACCAGAAGAATATTATCTGCGAACATCTGCCTCCTCCACAGCGCAGGAGAAACAATGTTACGCTTTAATTCTTTAGCGCTCACGACAGCCTGTTCGAGAATATTTGCCATAATTCAAAAAAATAATATTTATCGCTTCATGCCGCGATTACGCGGCCTGTCCAAATAACGTTTCTCCATTTCACGCACGTCGCTTAGAGAAGGAGCATTATGCTGTTTAGAATAATCAAGAATTCTGTCATAAATATTACCGTGCTGAACGGTGCGCTCAGATGAAGAAAAAACATCAGAACGAAAAGAAAACCCCTTATCGGGCTGGACATGATTGGAAACAGCTATGGACGTACAAAAATTAATCATACGAGGGATGAAATTATTGACAAAGTACTGCTTTTTAACATCCTCTGCATCTCCGGTATAAGAACTGAAACCAAGCCCATCCTGAATAAGCCAAAGAGCTTCCGGACCGTCAAGTTCCGAGACCTTAACGTTCCTATCCCAGCCCGGAGCATAAGTCCACTTCGCATCACTTGCCTGGTAAGAAAGGGCATTATTGGAAAAAACACCAAGCGTACCAAGAATGTTCACCACATCGTTCCAGACACGCTGAAAAGCTCCGGGATAATAAGAAAATCTAACCTTCTGAAGATAAGAAAGACACTGAACAGCATTGTCGCGTATCGGGCCCAAAGCGGCCATAGCTTTTTTATAATCGCGATAATCGCGATTCAATCCGAAAAGACCACGCTTCCCGGAGAATCCCTCTTCAGGACCAATATAACCTGAATAAGACTTGAATATAGATATGTCTGCCATATTTTCATTAACGCTTAATACCCTTATCATTCTTACCAAGGGAAGGTGAATCTTTTGGTACATTCATGTTCTTCTGCAAGAACCTTTCATCGCTGGACTTCTTCTCGGATGAAACAAAAGAAAGAGTATCTTCCAAAACAAATCCTGAAGATTCAGAGGAAGAAGATTTGCGCTCCGCAGCTCTCAGACTGGGCACATCTCCAGGACTGAACGTTTTCAACGATTCTACCTTACAAACAGAAGGAGACCCACCATAAGAAAACTCATGGACAGAAGCAATCGTCAACGTACCATAACGTTCCACTAAAGGAGCAGTTAATTTAAAACCGTCATAAGGGTTCAAGTCAACAATATCAATACACGTATCAGTCTGACGATTAATGCTAAAAGCGCCAACATATACTTCTTTTTTATCGTTTGGGAATAAAGACTCTATAATGTCCTTATGCTCATAATGTTTATTAAAGTCCCGTCCTATATAGTTTATCAAATTATTTAAACTAATTTGAAGATTCCTGAAAATATAATCTCCGCGTGCAACAACATAGCTACAAACAGTCTTACCATCGCCATAACCATCTAAAAGATATTTACTCGGCCAATTGTCTTCTCCGAAAAAAAGAGAATGATGCAAAACGAAAAGGTCACAATCAGGATATTGCGCGACCACTTGTCTAATCTTATCCTCAGGACTATCATTCTCACCAAATTGAAAATCATTAGATTCTTTATAAGTAATCCTGACATCAATAGGAAACGTACGTCCCGATGGCCAAAAATAATCAGGAACCACAACCAATGCCCTACAGAAAGAAAGAAAATCCACTTCGATACGGTCAATCTGCTCCTTCGTACCATTAACAATATATTTAATACTACACGATTCCATAAATAATCCTCCTATCCTTGTTTCGGGCCTTTACGCCCTTTATTCTTCAGTATATTCTGACGAACTTTCTGCGTCTTGGAGACGTCCTTCGACATGCTCTTGGCAGTAAAACGGTCATCAGCAACATTAGCGGAACTCTCCGCATAATCCATCACACGCGCAAAATCAAAGCTTGAACGTCTGGTCTTCACGAACTCCTTGGAGGAGTTCTCGGCCTCGCGAATAGATGGAACAGTCGCTGCCGCAGGCTCCACGGCAGACTTTCTGTCTCCGACATTGAAAACATTGCGGATAGATTTCCACAAGGTCCTTGCCGCGGGACGGATACCTCTCTCATACATTGGCTTCACCACGTTGTCCCAGGCAGAACGATAGAGACTTCGCGCGGTCGAGAAAGTGGGATTGATAACTTGACTCTGAAAATTAGCAACGATACCGCGGTTGCCACGGAATGTAAGGCCCCTGTCACGAAGCGCAGAATTGATTTCCCTCTCGATATGCCTTACATCATAAATCATGTTCGTGTCGAGGAAAAGACCAACCTTGCCGTCGGCGAGGGATTCGTTCTTACGCTTCTTAAGTTCACTTATGTACCTGCCACCGGAAAGAATATATTCAGAAAGGTCCAGACGTTTCGCCGGGAGCTCGCGACCATATTCATCATAAGTGGGAACAAATCCTTCCAGCTTCCCGCTGGCCATATCCCTGCGAAGAGCCGCGGCGATATCGCCGACAGAACCGAAGAGAACAAGCTCTTCGCCCTTCCCCGCGAGTTCCTGAAGCTCAGATACGGACTCGACCTCGTTCTCTACCTTTTTCGTAGATACGGGTAGCATCGCATCAGGCCCCTTCTCTATAAATCCCAATTCCGTTTCCATACCTTCGGATTCATCGACTTCGATACCATCGACTTCGGTACCATCGACTTCGGTACGGTTATAATGCTCTTCAACGGAATCGAAAGTTTTCTGCTTCTTCTCCTCAGAAGTACGCCTCGCGGCACGCTCGGCTTTCTCTTCCTCAAGCTTCGCACGCTCACGTTCGTCACGCCGCTGCGCAGCAGCACTGATAGCATTCCCGATTGCCTTGCTTATCGGACCGACAATAGCCGAAATCAGCCGGGAAGCAATAAGTGCCGAAATAATAAAAACAACAGATAAGACAAGAAATGTCAACATATAATAAATCTCCTATAATTACATTGATTAACCGACCTTCGGACCGCCGGACTTTTTCAAAGCAGGACGCTGAAGTTCCGCAGGAAGAATATTCGAAAGGTTGATACCTTTCGACGCTTCAATGCCGATATCCTTAAGGAGCTTCCCCGCAACGGCAGTGCTCCTGCGCATAACCTGAAGGACAAATCCCGGCTTCTCGCCGATAGCGTTCATCCAAAGACGTATTTCGGCCATATCATTGACATCAACCGACTTCTGCAGCCCAAGTGCGCCCATGGCGACCGCGCCAGCAAAAGTGGAAGATATCCGGATTTTACTCGCATCTGGAAGAGAAGCGATATCAAGGGGATGGTCTTCGAGATAAGAACGTGAGAGCTTATCCGCCCACCCGTCAAGGATAGCACCATAATATTGTACGTCCTTAACAAAATTTTGTTTGTTAGAAACAATCACAGCATCGCGAGACACATCGTAATGCGGCGTCATAGGAAACGGAACGGTGAATACCGGACAAGGCCCGTCTCCAGATGAAATCGCATTATCAATCACATTGCAGCGCAAGGCATGTTCCTGTTCAAACGAAGAACGCTTGCCTGCGGCCGCAAGAAAATTCTGATAAAGTATACTGAGCGACTCGTTCCTTTCCGGATGAGAAGCACTTTCATACGAAATCTGGTCGGCATTGAAAACACGGAAAGACTTTATGTACGAACGACGCTCGACAGACTTCTTCTGCTCATCGGTAAGAACGTCATAATCCGCATCCGTCTTTACGGTAAGCGACTGTTTGCCCGTATCCAAATCACGGAAATAAGTGCTCCATCTCGTCATAAGAGTACCTCGCTCACCGCTCTTCACGTACAGACCGCGGGACTTCCACGCATCGAACGTGCCGAAAAACGGAGTCTGAAAAGAATTCTTGCTAATCGCAAAATTACCAAGCACCGCATTGATGCCGGTGTAAACGTTTCCGGAAATACTCTGAGGCTCCAGAGCCGGATTGACGGGAAGCAAAACGGTCTCACGACCTTTGACTGCATCACCGAGACGCGAAAGCACCTCGCCCGCAAAATAATCACCGAGTTCAGAAAGGATATCTTTCCTCGGAGCGGAATCCCCGCTATTCTTAACCTGTTCCATAACGGAAAATCTTAATAAAAGGTCAATAACCAAAAAAAAGGACAGGAGGGAGGAATCAACCATCCCTCCTGCATGAAAGAAGAAAATGAAACTAAGCCTTATGGCCAGTACGAGGTTTACGCTTCGGGGCCTCAGCAGCGGGCTTCGGAGCCTCAGCAGCGGGCTTTGCAGCCACAGCGGGAGCGGCAGTCTTTTCGCCCTTGGACTTGCGGTTGTCAACCTTCGCCTGCTCGGCGACAGAATTGATCTTCATGTATTCAGCGAACGAGCTGTCCTGCACCAGAGTCTTCGTCGAAACAAGTTTCTGTGCTTCGGGGTTCATCGCATGGATACGGAAGTCGATAGGAGAAACGAAAGCCACGCCAGGCTTCTTGTCGGTCCTGATGACCTTACCGCGTTCGTTCTTCTTATCCACAATGATGCCGACACGGGCATACTTTGCGGGAGTGTAACGATTTCCCACGAGGGCGAGGATGGTCTGAGGGTCAAGCTCCTTGGTGGAGTTATAGAGAGTCCTGTTGTAGAACATCCTACCGTTCTCGCCGGAAGGAATCACGGTCAGCTCACGCTGGGGTTTACCATCCTCGGTAAGAACCGGCTGACCGTCGGCGCCGACCTTGTCCTGCCACTTGATTCCGAACGCGAAGGCAAGATCCTCGGAAGGAGTGCCAAAAAGCTTCTTGAAAGTGTCGCTATACTGCACGATGGCAGTTTCATAATGAGCGGGCGCGACATGCTCAGCACCGTTCTTGTCGAGATACTTGTGCTCGGGGACTTCATAGCGGATAGGAACGGCGACACCGAGACGCAGGAGGTTCTGGTTGGTAACGCTCTTGATAGTGAGCTTAGTGCCGGGAAGACCGACGACCCTTTCCATATCGGGCTTTTCGTTGACCTTCGTAAAGTACAGAGAGGTCTTGCCGTTATTACGGACAGGGATGATGCCCACGGGAGAAAGATTCTCGCGGACATACTCGGTCTCTTCACCGGTTTCCTTGTTCTTGCGGACACCCATGAACTCCTTTGTGGGAGTGAGGATGAAATCCTGGCTGGAAGGTTTCTGGAGGTTGTTAATCTGATTGACAACCAGGAGATACTTCTCAGCGAACTCTTCGGCGGTCTTACAGCCGAACTTGTCGAGAAGATGTTCGAGAGCCTTCGGCTCCACGGACTCCTTGAAATACTGGACGGCAGTCTTGGCCGCATCAACTTTTTTTTCAGGCATAATAAAAAAATTAAAAAGGTTAATAAATGAGTTATAATAGATTATCTATTAATTTCACGGATGATTTTTATGCTTAGGGACAGAAGAAAAACGTATCTTCTTCAAAAGGTCATTGAGGTCTTTCGCCCCTTCGGGAGCATTTCCGCCGAAACGTCTGGAAACGTATGCTGACATGCCGTCAACGAATGTATGACCGGCATCGGAGACAATCTTCCGAAAAGACTCCGAAGCACGCCTGCCGGCGTCATCAAGATCGGTCCAGCATTCGACAAAGGGATACTCCCTGATGAATCCTTTAGTCTTAGGAAGAGTGACTACGGAGTTAAGAACAAAGACATCCGTTCCCTTCGGAATGACGGTATCACCGTTCAGGGACATGTAGGACAGAAAATCAGGCCAACCTTCAAAAACAAGACAGCGTTCACCCTGCCGATTCACGGACCAATCGTGACCATTCACGGATAAGAAAGAGAATGCCTTCGGGCTCACGGAAACCTTGGAGAAACGCTCCTCGCCGTTGCGAAGTTCCATACCGCCTTCCACATTCGACCAGCCGATATAGCTGTGAACAAGGTCGGGACGGGCTCTGAAAGCAGCGTCAACGCGCCAGCAGTAAAGAGAAAGTAGTTTCTTCGAGAAACCTCTGGAAGCGGCGTAGTCGAGAAGTTCCGGAGTAAAATCCAAGGAAGGTTTATTGACAATGATAATCCCGCTTTCCCTACGCGGAGAAGAGCCACCTGCACCCGTGCGACGAGACTCGCCGTCCCTCACCACGCCGAGTCCGGGCTTGCGAGAACGAAGCCAATCGGCAGCCTGCGCGTGCGAATAAAACCCTTCAAGACAGCACACAAGGTCAAGAACGCCTCCACCAGGAACGCTGCACCCGGGATTGACGACATCAAGGACACGCTGCACCTCGGAGGGGAGTTCCTTATAAGAAGTCCAGATGCATCCATCCTTTATATTAAAGGAATCCGAAGAGGGGTCATAAGGATAAAAGGGATTGGGGATATTGTAAGACGAGCGGCCACGCGAATGACCGACGTCAAGACCCTTGAGAGCCAGGACGTCGGTCACCGTGAATTCAGAGACGATATCTCTTATTTGGGGCTGCTTCATCATATAGCAGATAAAAAGTTAAGAGTTTTTACTAAAACACTGCCGATTACCGGCCAAATCTGGCACAAAGGCCAACCTCAAAAGTACAGAAGCTAAAAAGCCACGCCCGAAATCCGGGATTCTGCTCCATACAAAGCAGTAACTGACAAAAGATTAGTGCAAAGACGGAAAAACAAAACTTATTTCTATCTTTGTACCTCCAAACACATCAAAAGAAGGTAAGGAGAACTGATGTCAAAGAGAAACGGGTAACAACCATCCCTCGACTACAAAGGTAGAAAACAGATTTAGAAATAACAAAACATTTGACACAAACAAATGCACAGTTAGATAAATATGCTGTTCATAAATTAAAAGAACATATCATGGAAGAAAAAAATGAAAAAAGAAGAAAGAGCTACAGGCTCAATTACGAAAACAATCCGCGTCTCGGATGGGTATTTAAAATTCTAAGGAACAAAGGTATCGGGATAGACGAGATAACAAAGAAAGATGAAACGGGACACAGTATAACCGGTCACAGTCCGATGTACTACTATCATTGTCTGAACAAAGACAACATGACACTCAAAGAAATAGACGACCTCCTCGCCCTTCTGGGAATAAAGACCGAATACAAGTTGATAGACAGCGACAGCAGCAGCCAGTCAGCCGAACAAAGCTTGGGCAACGTCGCAAGAATCGCAAAGTACAATCACGTCTACAACGAAGAAAGCGACGAATACGTGAAACAACGCACGGCATTCATAGACGAAGCGCTGGCAAAAAGAAACATCACAAAAACCGAACTTGCTAAAGACATAAACCGAACAAGACAGACCCTGCATCATATATGGTCGAAAGACAAAATGAACATGCTCGTCCTGGCCTCCATCTGCGAAACCGAAGGATGGGACCTCATAATCAAACTAAACGATGAAGAAGGAAATAAGCAGGAAATCAAAATGAAACTCGCCACGACTGATGAAGAAAAATTCACACTGAAAAAACGCAGTGTCATCAGCCGCAAAAAAAGAGAAAACACCCTCGAAAACGACAAAAAATACAATGAGAATCCGTCAGAAATGTAAACAAAATGTAAACAGTTATTTTATCAAATAACTAAGCTTTTTACATATGAAAAAATCAAGATATTTGATAAAATCAAACAAATGAAAAAATAATGTAAAATAAATAGTTATTTTGGACAATAGGATTAGACTATTGTTCAGAACATATATTTGTCTTCGAAAAACATGGCGACCGTCATCCTCATAGCCATCACCTGCCT